>Ga0316187_10003204_pt1 | contig 14242 bp, 12 predicted proteins | sample CroRivburrow1_MG_FD_204927 | JGI IMG/M metagenome (GOLD analysis project Ga0316187, IMG submission 204927) | Coastal sediment microbial communities from Maine, United States - Cross River worm burrow 1 | ecosystem: Environmental > Aquatic > Marine > Coastal > Sediment | place: USA: Maine...
AGGGACCGCGTCAGCTTTGGTAAAGCGCTGCTCGAGCATCAGGCAGTTGCGTTTCGCCTCGCCGATATGGCGACCCAGCTCGAAGCGGCCAGGTTGATGGTGCATAACGCGGCGCGTCTGCGTGATGCCGGTGAACCTTGTCTGAAACAGGCCAGCATGGCCAAGCTGTTCGCCTCGGAAGCGGCTGAGAAAATATGTTCGGATGCGCTCCAGATACTCGGCGGGTATGGCTATCTGCGCGATTATCCGGTCGAACGAATCGCGCGCGATGTGCGCGTTGCCCAAATCTATGAAGGCACCAGCGATATCCAGCGTATGGTCATTGCGCGTGAGCTCGTGGCGGAATTATGAGCATCCTCGAATCCAGAATCAGTAATCGCAGCGCGGAATTCGAGCAAAATCGCGCGGCCATGCAGGCCCTGGTCGATGATCTGCGCGCGAAAGCGGCGGCTATCGCTGCCGGGGGTGGTGAACGCGCCTGTGAAAAGCATCTGGGTCGTGGAAAATTATTGCCGCGCGATCGCATCGACAAGCTGGTCGATCCGGGCTCGCCGTTCCTGGAGATCGGTCAGTTTGCGGGTTTCCAGATGTATGCCGATGACAATGTCGCGGCCGGTGGGTTGATCACCGGAATCGGACGTATTAGCGGCCAGGAATGCATGATTGTCGCCAACGACGCCACCGTGAAAGGCGGAACCTATTATCCGATTACGGTCAAAAAACACTTGCGCGCACAAGCGATCGCCGCCGAAAACCAGCTGCCCTGTATCTACCTGGTCGACTCTGGCGGGGCACATTTGCCGAGCCAGGATGAAGTCTTTCCGGATCGTGAACATTTCGGGCGCATTTTTTTCAACCAGGCCAATATGTCGGCCAGGGGCATTCCGCAGATCGCAGTGGTAATGGGTTCCTGCACCGCCGGCGGCGCCTATGTTCCGGCCATGTGCGATCAATCGATTATCGTGCGCGAGCAGGGCACCATATTCCTGGGCGGGCCGCCGTTGGTGAAAGCCGCAACCGGTGAGGTTGTCAGCGCCGAAGACCTGGGTGGTGCGGACGTGCACGCACGCATATCCGGGGTCGTCGATCATTATGCGCAAAACGATGAGCATGCACTTACGCTGGCGCGCGGTATTGTCGCCACGTTGAATCGCGTCAAAAAACCCGATATTGCGTTGCGCACTCCAGTTGAACCCAATTATCCGGCTGAAGACCTCTACGGCATCGTGCCTGGCAGCCTGCGCAAGCCATTCGATATTCGCGAAATCATTGCGCGCCTGGTCGATGGTAGTGAGTTCGATGAGTTCAAGCAGCTCTATGGCACGACATTGATCTGCGGCTTTGCGCATCTTTACGGCGTTCCGGTTGGCATTGTCGCCAACAATGGCATCCTGTTTTCGGAATCGGCATTGAAAGGCGCTCATTTTATCGAGCTTTGCGCCAAGCGCCGGATCCCGTTGATATTTCTGCAGAATATTACCGGTTTCATGGTAGGTCAAAAGTATGAACATGGCGGCATCGCCCGCGATGGCGCCAAGATGGTGACCGCCGTCGCCTGCGCGCGCGTACCCAAGTTGACGCTGGTGGTGGGAGGCAGTTTCGGCGCCGGCAATTACGCGATGTGCGGGCGTGCCTATGGCGGGCGTTTTCTGTGGATGTGGCCGAATGCGCGCATTTCGGTAATGGGTGGTGAGCAGGCGGCCACAGTGCTGGCACAGGTAAAGCGTGATGGTATCGAAGGCCGGGGTGAGCATTGGAGTGAGCAGGATGAAACCGCTTTCAAACAGCCGATTCAGGACCAGTATGAAGCACAGGGCCATCCTTACTACGCCTCCGCGCGTCTCTGGGACGATGGCATTATCGACCCGGCTGATTCGCGCCTGGTATTGGGACTCGGGTTGACGGCCGCGTTGAATGCGCCGATCGAAACCACCGAGTTCGGCATCTTCAGGATGTGACGCTGATGCCTGCTTGCCAGTTAGAAATCTATAATTGCGGGGCTACCGGGCTCGCCCTCGATCGAGCCGAAAGGCAAACGCCTTGCTCGAAAAACGTCAACCGTCATGGATTAAGGCGCAGTAATGTTTAGCAAAATCCTGATCGCCAATCGCGGTGAAATTGCGCTTCGTGTTGCCCGCACGGTGCGGCGGCTTGGCATTGGTAGCGTTGCGGTTTACTCGACGGCTGACAGCAAGGCACTGCATATCGAGGCCTGTGACGAGGCTTTTTGCATTGGTGGTGCCGCCGCGAGCGAGAGTTATCTGAACGCTGCCCGAATACTCGAGGTGGCGCAACAATGCGGCGCCCAGGCAATTCATCCTGGCTACGGCTTTTTGTCTGAAAACGCGGCCTTCGCGCGCGCCTGCGCCGCGGCCGGCATCGTGTTTATCGGCCCGCCCCCGGGTGCCATCGATGCGATGGGCTCGAAGAGCGAGGCCAAGGCGTTGATGAAAACCGCCGGCGTGCCCCTGGTACCTGGCTACCACGGTGATGCGCAGGACGATGACCGACTCACGCTCGAGTCCGCGCAAATCGGTTTTCCGCAGTTGATCAAGGCGAGCGCTGGTGGCGGTGGCAAGGGCATGCGACTGGTCGAACGTGAACAGGATTTTGCCGAAGCTTTAGCCGCGGCGCGGCGCGAAGCCAGGGCGTCATTTGGCGATGACAGGGTCTTGATCGAACGTTACCTGCGCAGACCACGTCATGTCGAGATGCAGATATTTGCCGATAGCCATGGTGACTGCGTACATCTGTTCGAACGTGACTGCTCGATTCAGCGCCGCCATCAAAAGGTAATCGAAGAAGCGCCGGCGCCAGGTCTAGATGACGTCTTGCGCAAGTCCATGGGGGACGCGGCCATCAACTGCGCGCTGGCAATCGATTACGTCGGTGCGGGCACGGTCGAGTTTCTGCTGGATGAAGATGGCAGCTTTTACTTCATGGAAATGAATACCCGCCTGCAGGTAGAGCACCCGGTGACGGAAATGATAACGGCGCAGGACCTGGTGGAGTGGCAACTGCGAGTTGCGGCGGGGGAAACCCTGCCGCTGCAGCAGTCTGAAATTGTAATGCAGGGACATGCATTCGAGGCCCGCATCTATGCCGAGACGCCGGCACGCGACTTTATGCCTGCAGCGGGGCAGATCGGGTATCTGCAACTACCCGAACCTGGCGAAGGCCTGCGTGTGGATACCGGGGTTCGTTGCGGCGACTCCATCGGCATCAACTACGATCCGATGATAGCCAAGCTGATTGTGCATGGTTGTGATCGGACAGCTGCGCTGGCGAAGCTCGCCCTGGCGCTGCAGCAATATCAGATTCTCGGTCTCAATACCAACCTGGGATTTCTCGCCAGGCTGGCAGGGAACCCCGCTTTCATCGCCGCCGAGTTCGATACCAGTTTTATTGCAACTCACCACCAGGCTTTGTTTGCGCAACAGGACGAGCAGTTATATCGAGCGCTGGTCCTCGCCGCCGCGGCGATGTTGCCCGCGCTCGATAATCGCGAATCAACCGCTGCCGCTCAATCACCCTGGGATTTACGCAGCCACTGGCGATTGAATTTGCCGACCGACCAGGCTATCCGGCTGGAGTATGATGGCGTGACCTATGAGGTGCTGATAGAACAGCAACTCGATGGCTGGCATTTCAACTGCGCCGGTAATGATTATCAACTGACAGGAAGCTGGATCGATCAACATCGGATGCGGCTGGAGCTGAACCGCGAGTCCATCGAATTTGCAGTGCTACGCGACCCGGATTCGATCGCGTTGGCTCATCAGGGCCAGACGTTCCGCTTCGAGATTCCCGCCGCCATCCATGGCGCCGAAAGTGCCACGGCCGACGCCGATCACCCCCGGGCACCGATGTCGGGAGCCGTTGTTGCGCTGCAAGTTGCGGTCGGGGATACTGTCGAGGCTGGCGCTACGCTGATGATCATCGAAGCCATGAAGATGGAGCATGCCATCGTCGCGCAGGTAAGCGCGAGCGTCAGCGAAATCCTGTTTGCGGTTGGCGATCAGGTCGAGGAAGGGGACACCCTGGTTATATTGGAGGTTGATTAGTGCAATGAGTTTTCCCGGGCAAGTTAAGATTGTCGAGGTTGGGCCGCGTGACGGATTGCAGAATGAAGCCAGCACGGTACCGGCCGAAATCAAGGTTCAATTGATTGAAATGCTCGCCGACGCCGGCTTGCCGGTGGTCGAATCGGGTGCCTTCGTGTCGCCGAAATGGGTTCCACAAATGGCCACCAGTGCGGAAGTTTTTACACAAATCAGGCGCCGTGCCGACGTTTCCTATCCCATGCTGGTGCCAAACCTGAAGGGACTCGAGCTCGCGCTTGCGGCCGGCGTCGAAGAAGTAGCGTTGTTTGCCGCATCCACGGAAACCTTTTCGCAAAAGAATACCAATTGTTCGATCGCCGAGAGCATCGATCGTTTCAACGCCGTAATCGACGAGGCGCTGGCGGCCGGGGTGAAGGTGCGCGGATATATTTCATGCGTACTGGGTTGTCCTTATGAAGGCGAGGTTTCTTTCGACACGGTTTCAATGCTTGCGCAAAAACTGCTGCAAAAGGGATGTTATGAAGTGTCCCTGGGTGACACTATCGGTGTCGGCACCGCGGGCCTGGCAACAGAATTGATAGAAGTAATCAGCAGGCAGGTGCCGGTGTCACAGCTTGCCGCTCATTTTCATGATACTTATGGCCAGGCGCTGGCAAATATTCACGCGGTGATGCAATGCGGAATTGCGGTCGTCGACAGTTCGGTGGCCGGCCTGGGTGGCTGTCCCTATGCGAAGGGAGCTACCGGTAACGTCGCCACCGAAGACGTGGTTTACATGCTGCACGGCATGGGTATAGAAACCGGGGTTGATATGGATAAGCTACTCGCAGCCGGGCGCTTCATCAGCGATTTTCTCGGGCGTGAACCGGTCTCGCGTGCGGCTACAGCGTTGCTGCGTAAACAGGCCGGGTAAGCAAATGGGTCTGCCAGACGCGGTTACGCGAGAAAAGAAACATCACCGAAAAATCGACTGTGAAGGCTTCCTGCGCAGCGATGGCCGGTGGGACATCGATGTGCACATGGTCGATACTCGCACCTATGACTGCGCTTACGACGCACTCCATCGAGGTGGTGTCATCAAGGCCGGCGAACCGGTGCATGACATGTGGTTGCGTTTTACCATCGATCTCGATTTTCTGATCCACGAGGTTCACGCCGCTTCGGATCAAACTCCGTTCAGTATCTGTCCGCGTGCGGCAGAGGCAATGTGCAGCCTGGTTGGTTTGCGCATCGGCTTTGGCTGGATGAAGCAGGTGCGCGAGCGCATCGGTAGCGAGCGCAGTTGCACCCACTTGATAGATTTGCTTGGACCGTTAGCGGCAACTTCCTACCAGACCCTGCATGCTGCACTGGAAGAGCGGGAAGCCAGGCGCGAGTCGCGTGAAAAGCCACCGATTATCGATACCTGTCTCGCGTTATCGAGTAGTGGTGAGGTCGTTAAAAACCGCTGGCCCGAGTTTTATCAACCACCATCTGGCGAGGAATCCCAATCATGACGATTGCACTGGCTTTCGATATCTACGGAACCCTGATCGACCCGCACGGGGTCGTCGATGAGCTGGCGCTGCATGTCGGTGAGCGCGCGCAGGAGTTTTCCGGCATCTGGCGTGACAAGCAACTCGAATATACCTTTCGTCGCGGTTTGATGGGTCGCTATGAGAATTTTGTGGTTTGTACCCGCCAGGCACTGGACTACACCGATAGCCTGCTGGGGACTGGTCTCGATGAAACGGCAAAAACAGCCTTGATGCAGGTTTATCGAATGCTGCCGGCTTACCCGGACGTGCCCGCCAGTTTGCAGGCACTTGCCGATGCCGGTTTTCGCATGTTTGGTTTTTCCAACGGTGTTGCCGAAGCGGTAAGCGGATTGCTCGAACACGCAGGGATCGATCAATACTTCGAAGGCGTGGTCAGCGTCGATGCGCTAAGGACATTCAAGCCCAACCCGGATGTATACCGGCATTTCATCGATGTGGCTGGGACCGATGCGGAGCATTGTTGGCTGGTTTCAAGCAATGGCTTCGATGTCATAGGCGCAGTCTCGGTGGGGATGAAAGCGGCCTGGCTGCAGCGCTCCAGCGCCGTGGTGTTTGACCCCTGGGGGATTGATGCGACGCTTGTTGTAAACAGTCTGGATGAACTCCCTGGAAAAATTAATATCTAAAAATCAATAACTTGTAGTCAGTAAAATTTATTATGTTGCAGTGCAACAAAACACTTGACTTATCTATATCCAAGCCTTATATTATGCACATTGTTGCAGTGCAGCAAAAACTTTTAACCCGATATTTTATTGATTAACGAGGATATTATTATGTACGAAGATTTCATGAAAATGGCCCAGGACAGCATGAAGCCGATGCTTAAACTGGCAGAAAACAACACTGCGCTGGTAGTGAAAATGCTGCACAGCCAGACTGAAAATGCTGCTGAACTGATGCAAAGCAACCTGGCTCACGTACAGGCACTGGTAGAAACCAAAGACCTGAACGCTGCGGTTGAAATGCAACAGAAGTATGTTGAAACTCTGAACGAAAAGATGGTTAACGTTGCCAAGGAAAATGCCGCTGTTGTCGAAGCTGCAGTCAGCGAAGCAGGTAAGATCTTCGAAGGTTCACTCGCCGAAGTTCAGGCACAGGCCAAGAAGACCGTCGAAAATATTGAAAAGGAAATGAACAAAGCGGGTAAGAAGAAAGCTGCCTAAGTGTTTGTTCCCTTGAAATCATGCCAACTCCTCCCGGGATGATTTCAGAAAATTTACTCCTCCAAAGTATTGGCCCGGCGGTATAATAGCCCCGGGCCTTTTTTTTTACAGGAATTCAAAAATGACCAAAGTTGTAATAGTAGATGCTGTGCGAACCCCGATCGGGGCCTTCGGTGGGGCCTTGGCATCATTGCCTGCAAGCCATATGGGTGCGCTGGTGATCAAGGCTCTGCTAGAACGAAACAGTCTCGCGGCGGACCAGGTAGACGAAGTCATCCTGGGCCAGGTGTTGACCGCGGGTACCGGGCAAAACCCGGCCCGCCAGGCTGCAATCGAGTCCGGCTTGCCGCAGGAATGTCCGGCGCTGACGATAAACAAGGTCTGCGGTAGCGGTTTGAAGGCGGTACAGTTAGCCGCGCAGGCGATCAAGTGTGGCGATGCCGATGTCATTATTGCCGGTGGCCAGGAAAATATGAGTGCGTCACCGCATGTGTTGCCGAAGTCACGTGATGGCCAGCGCATGGGCGACTGGCAACTGCGCGACACCATGATCGTCGATGGTTTATGGGATGCTTTTAACGATTATCACATGGGAGTTACCGCGGAAAATATCGCGAAAAAGTACCAGTTTTCGCGTGATGACCAGGATGCATTTGCGGCGGCTTCGCAGCAGAAAACCGAGCAGGCGCAGAACGATGGTGTTTTCGATGACGAGATTGTCGCGGTAGAGATCCCGCAGCGTCGCGGTGATCCTGTCGTTTTTGATCGGGACGAATATCCCAAGGCTGGCACAACCAGTGAGGGCCTGGCGAAGTTGCGTCCGGCGTTCGACCGTGAAGGCACGGTTACCGCGGGTAATGCTTCGGGAATCAATGATGGTGCCGCCGCACTGCTGGTAATGAGTGAAGACAAGGCAAATGAGCTGGGTCTTACCCCGTTGGCGACCATTTCGGCATATAGTAGTGCGGGTGTCGATCCGGCCATTATGGGAACCGGTCCGATACCGGCGTCGAAAAAATGCCTCGAAAAAGCGGGCTGGACGGTTGATGATCTCGATCTGATCGAATCCAATGAAGCCTTCGCGGCACAATCGATGTCGGTTAACTGCGATATGGAGTGGGACACCAGCAAGGTCAATATCAGCGGTGGTGCCATTGCGCTCGGTCATCCGATTGGCGCTTCCGGCGCTCGCGTGCTGGTAACCCTGCTGCATGGTATGAAACGTACCAATGCCAAACGCGGCCTGGCGACGCTGTGTATCGGTGGCGGCCAGGGTGTCGCGCTGGCGGTTGAAAGGTAAGTATCAAAAATTAATTTAGCTAAAGGAGAAAAATCATGAGCCGAGTAGCTCTAGTAACAGGCGGCACTCGCGGAATCGGCGAAGCCATTTGCCTGGCGTTGAAAGATGCCGGATTTACCGTGGTTGCCACCTATGCAGGTAACGAAGACGCGGCGAAGAAGTTTACTGCGGATACGGGAATTGCGGCGCACAAGTTTGACGTTGGTAATTACGAAGAATGTCAGGCCGCGGTCGCTAAAATCGAAAGCGAAGTAGGACCGGTTGAAGTATTAATCAACAATGCCGGCATTACGCGTGATGGCACCATGCACAAGATGACCTTCGAACAATGGAACCAGGTCATCCAGACTAACCTGACTTCCTGTTTCAACATGTGTCACGCGGTTCTCGACGGCATGCGCGAGCGCGGTTTTGGTCGTATCGTCAATATCGGTTCGATCAATGGGCAGGCCGGCCAGTACGGTCAGGTCAATTACGCTGCTGCCAAGTCGGGCATTCATGGATTTACCAAGGCCCTGGCGCAGGAAGGCGCCGCCAAGGGTATCACTGTCAACGCCATCGCTCCCGGTTACATCGCCACCGAAATGGTGCGTGCGGTGCCTGAGAACGTGCTGGAAAAAATTGTCGCGCGGATTCCGGTTGGTCGTCTCGGCGAAGCCAGTGAGATAGCTCGTGGCGTGGTGTTTCTGACCTCGGACGACGCCGGTTTCATTACCGGTTCGACCCTGTCAATCAATGGCGGGCAGCACATGTACTAAATCGGTATCGACTACTGACTGAGAGCCGGGGTACGCAAGGACCCCGGCTTTTTTTTGCCCGCTTAAATAAAGATATTGAAATTGCATGAATTTCGAACAGCTATCTGCTGCATTATTGATGTGGATACTTCCCGGTTTGAAATCTATTCGCTGCCAAACAGATTGAATAAATTAAGATTATTCCGGTATGGAATCAATTTGGCCGATTTTGTCTTCGCCTTGAGCATTTCGAGATAGAGCGCCATTTGATGGTGCTTCAAATTCTCTTGGTTCAATGGCCTTTGCGTGAACCTGCTCGCACGTAACATACTATCCAGGCCCTCAAGAATCGCATACTGAGTATCGGCTAGCAGAATGACTTCTGTACCGGCGTGCCAGTAAACATCGATATTGGTGATGTCCAGAGGATCAAATAATGGCACTAGTGGCACCAGGTCAAAAGGAGTGACTACGCGGATGATATTGAGGTGTTGAATTTTGCCGGCACCGGCTATGTTGGTGACCTTGGGCTGGCCGAATGTGGTTACCTGTTCGATGTTGAACTTATCGGCATCGAGATACATCGCCAATATCAGGGCAACCGCGCCACCCAGACTGTGACCGGTAGTATTGATTTTGTAACCAGGCTTAAGCAGTGGTTTCAACGTCGCGTAAACCTTTCTTGCGGCCAGGGAAAACCCATGATGTAAACGCAGCCCTGTTTTCTTATCGTCCACCAGTTGAAGATAAACATCGACCATTGCATTTTCGATGTTCGAGGTGCCGCGTATCGAGATAACCTGCGTTTGGGTCAATTCGTTGGTCGCGAGAAAAAACGCAATATGAATATCTGGAATCGTTTGATAAAACGTGAACGTGTAATTAGCTGATTCGACCAGGGCACGGACCTGATCTTCGGACTGGTAGGCGGCGCTGGCAAATATGGCCTGCTTTTGTAGCAGCGTAAAATTAACCGAACCCGCTTCTTTCGCTGGGGATACGGAGCTGATACTTAACAGCATCATTGCTATCAAGATATTTATGATTTTTAACAAGTGTAGGCTCATGGACGTTTCTTACTACTATACGCTATGATTGTGCGATTGTTTTCACGTTGATTGTCATCGATCCGGTTAATCTTGTGATTCCAATGCGGTTGAAAATTTTGCTGGGTAAAATCGGGCTGCTCGTATTGTTGACAGCTTACCAGGGCAGGTATCAACGCCGACAATACCTACTCCTTGTTTCCGAGGCAAACCCAACATGAATGAACGCATTAATGAAGTCACTATTGTCGGCGGTGGTTCGGCCGGCTGGATTATGGCCCTGGTTCTCAGCTCGCTGCTCAACCGAGCCGACCAGGATCGCATTAAAATCACCGTAATCGAATCACCGCGCATTCCAAATATCGGTGTCGGGGAGGGTACGGTGACTGGGTTTTCCCGCTTACTGCGCCAACTGAAAATTCCCGAACAGGATTTCATTGTTAATTCCGATGCCACCTTCAAATGCGCTGGACGCTTTCACGGATGGAACCTCGACAGCAAAGGGGAACCGATAACTTTTTATAATCCGTTTATGGATAGCGGCATGCTGGAGGGAATCGACGCCTATTACTATTTCCAGAAGTATGGTGCCGCGGGGAAAAACCTGATAGAGGCTACCCAACCAACTATAGAACTGGTCGAAAACTGTCTGTCTCCCAAAAAACTTTCGTCCAAACCCTACGAAGCCATAACTCCCTACACCTATCACCTGAATGCACTGGCTTTTTCGGAACAACTGGCGAAGATCGCCAAACAACGCGGTGTTCGTTATATCCAGGATGAAATGCAACACGTCGAACTGGATGAACGAGGTTTCGTAAGTGCATTGCAACTGGAAAAAGCGGGCAGGTTCCCGGTTCAGTTTGTGATCGATTGCACCGGTTTTCGTGGCAGCATTCTGCAGCAGGCACTGGGAGAACCTTTCCTGGACTATGGCAAGCACCTGCTGGTTGACCGTGCTATCCCGATGCCGGTGCCGCATGTCGATCCCGATCGGATCGAACCCTGCACCACGGCAACGGCGTTGAGTGGTGGCTGGATGTTCGGTGTGCCACTGCAAAGCCGCATGGGTACCGGATACATATATTCCAGTGCCTTCAAATCCGATGAGCAGGCCTGGGACGAATTGAAAGCCACGCTGGGCGACCGCGTGCCAGCCGATGCGGAGCCGCGAGTCATTCGTATGAATATCGGCCGGGTTCGAAACACATGGGTAAAGAACTGTGTCGCCACCGGTCTTTCAGCCGGATTCGTAGAACCGTTGGAAGCCACCGCCATCTACACGATCGAGCGTACCGCACGAAACCTGAGCCTGTATTTTCCTGAGTTCGGTATTAACGACCAGGGGGTAGCGCGTTTTAACAGGGTGATGGATCAGCAGTACAGGGAAATTCTGGATTACATAGTCATGATGTACTACACCTCCAATCGGCCGGAACCTTTCTGGCGCGCCGCGCGTGAGGATATTGTCGTACCCGACTCTCTGCTCGAGAACCTGGAGCTATGGAAACACTACCTGCCCAATTTCGAGGATGTTGCGGGTGGCTCGCTATTCAGCACCTGGAATTATTACATCATATTGGCCGCTAAGGGGTATTTTGATAAAGATCACTACCCTGGCGAAAGCATGCTGCGCAAGGAGCCCTGGGAGAAACGCCTGCATTTCGCGGCAACCCAGATCCCGAAGCTGATGAAACAGCTCCCCTCACAAAGGGATTACCTGAATTCCCTGCGCCAGCCCGCGGTGCAGAAGAGTGTTTCATATTCGATGAATTACCAGTTGTCGTAGTCAATCACCCATATCCGGAAGATATCACTCCAGGCTGTATGACCAGCCTGTTTGCTACGCTTGCCAATTGCCGGGCTAGCAGCGGATTATTGGCAGGGTGCAGATGCCGGTTTTTGGCATAGCGGCATTATTTTGATGAAAATCAGAAAAATAAATTTATTGATCTAAACTTTAAACTGTTTTCTCATAGCGGCGTCGCCTGCAGAAGTTAAGCATGAGCCTGGAAAGATCGGATACAGGTATTGAACCTGTAAAAAGCGAGGAAGATCAGCTTCTGGAGTCGATCTCCCAGCTTCGCGCTGAAATTGATCGCATCGAATCTACTACCGGACCCTCGAAGCGTACCCATTGCATCCGTGATGAAATCAAACGACTGGGGAGTCGGCTGGCTTACTGCAAGATTCAAGCTGGAGAGCACACCAATCAGATATCACCAATAGCCCCTGAGAACCACCAGTAACAATCCACACCTGTTCCCATCGAGTCGCCCCGCTTGTTGATCCGTTAATACCGGGTGTCGGTTTCCCCACTAACGGATGCCCAGTGCCGAATCCACAATTCAAATAGATTTTTTGCAGAAAATTATGCGAGGTCGTGTTCCGGCCTGATTGTGCCAGGCGTGATGGTGGTTTCCTGACACTAACTTGCGCCAGGGGGTAGCGGATTATCCACTACCCCCTGGTAACGATCTTAATATTAGTTACCGCAATTTACTGGTACATCGTCGCGGCAACATTACCCAGGTGTTTATGGACAACCGCGGTCGGGTGCACCGCATCCCAGAACAAATACGCTTCAGGATTACTGCATTTTGCCCCACTCTTGACCCCGAACGAGAGGCATGGCGAAGTGGTATCGCTGATACCAAGCGCGACGGGATTAGCCGCAATGTTATTGATCAACCCAAACAGATCGAATATTTGTATCGACGCCCCCGATGGAATATAAAAGTCCAGTGCTGTAGCGAGTCCATCGTTAAACGCTGCCGACAATCCGGCACCTAAAGTCTGCGCCTCCGGGCCGAACCCCGCGACCGCCGGGGCCAGTCCGATATTAGGTACGTTAGCCACCAGAAAATTCTGTGCTCCGCTACCGTAAAGCTGCAGGATCAGGCCAATTTCCGTTTCTATGGCTGCCTCGATTATTGCCTGGGCGGCAGCTGGTCCATCCACCAGGTAAGCCACAAATGCATCACGGACATCATTGCCACCAAACTGGATCACATGCAACGCATTGCTATCGGCGACACTACCTTGATCGGCGAGGTAAAGGTTGACCTGGTCAGCTGCCGATGCCGCCAGCGACTCACCCACCAGGCGAGCTCCGCCGAAGGCATAGTTGCCGAATTTCCCGGAAGAGCCGTAGGCCGCCTTGCCGGACTTGTTGAGGCCCAGGCTTTGCGCGAAACGCTGTGCCCAGGTTTTGCCGCTGCTGAACTGGTGGCCGCCTATGGCGTAGGCTGCAGACGGAATCGGCTCGTACGGCGCTTTCGCGGTCTGCCCCGTCAATGCATAGACATTACCGGGATCGGAAAGGCTATCGCCAAAAATATATATATTATCGAGTCCGTCTTTAGCCCATAGTCCGTTGTGCATGCCGAGCATTATTATGGCTATCCAGATAGCCTTGAAGTTAGTAATTTTAGTATCGAATATCATTATCCTTCTCCTAAAAAAGTCATAAGCAAGTAACAACTGCAAGTGAGGTCAATCGCTGAAACCCCTTCGATTGACTGCCAGTAGACTTGTGGAAAAGGTTTCGATTAGCAACTAATAAAACAATAGAATCAAATTACGATACCCCTGGCGCTATATGGCGTTACTTTTTCCGGGATAAGCAGTTTCCTGATGCGTCGAGTTGGAAAATGGATAGAGGAGGGCGACCAGGAAGCAGAATACCGGGGAACTCATTAACTCAAAACAGTTGTTAAAATCGACCGTGAAAACGCTTCCACGCGGGTAAAGTCCTTTACGCCCTAAGGCTTTCTCAGGACTGGGGGGGAATCGAGTAGGTGCCGGTAGCATGCGCGACGATGTCTTCGTCGCTATATATGGAAACCTCAACCACCGCGAGGCGTTTACCCATTTTAATAATATTGCCTTTGGCAACCAGTTCGCATTCGCTGGGCTTGCGCAGGAAGTTGATATTCAGACTGGTGGTGACGGCGAGTTTTATTTCGCCCAGCATACTGAGCACAACTGCAAACATGCACACGTCGGCGAGCATCATCATGAAAGGCCCTGCTATGGTGCCGCCAGGGCGCAGGGAGTGTTTGCTATAGGGCAGAACCAGGTCGGCTTTGCCTGTCTCTACATCACGCAGATAAATGCCTGCCTCGGCCGCCGAGGGTAACTCGACCTTGATTATTTCGTTGAATTTTTCGGTTGTGACTTTGCTCATAGGGGCAGGATTTAACCATATGAGGCATCCCCGCGAAAGCGGGGATTCTGCAACGAGGGACCTTTTTCAGGTTTTACACTTTACCGGCAGCGCTGCCGGTTCGGTGCCAGTCGCGTGCCGCGCGGCCCGGTCGGGCGACTCGGCAGCAAATGGTGTTAGCTACGCTCGTTAAGCCAGCTGGATATCGCAGGGGTGACGGTCG
>Ga0316187_10003207_pt1 | contig 14235 bp, 14 predicted proteins | sample CroRivburrow1_MG_FD_204927 | JGI IMG/M metagenome (GOLD analysis project Ga0316187, IMG submission 204927) | Coastal sediment microbial communities from Maine, United States - Cross River worm burrow 1 | ecosystem: Environmental > Aquatic > Marine > Coastal > Sediment | place: USA: Maine...
GTCCATGGAAGTAATGCTTGATATTCTTCAAGCAAACCCTCAAATAAATATCATCTTCGGCGGAAACGATGACATGGCACTGGGTGCTTTAGCCGCCTGTGAGCAGCTTGGCCGCGGAAAAATGGATAATGGTAAACCGCTAACTGAAATTATCGCCGGCGTGGACGGTGGTGAAAACGCCATGGTAAAGATTTTTAATCCCAATAGTTCTTTTAAACTTACCCATGGACAGGTTCGGGACAACGCCCGAGCTGAAGTAGATACATTAATGGCTATGATCAATGGCAAAATCGCCATGGACAAATGGATGGAAATCCAGACGCTGAGTCCCGAATTTGATTATTGGAATTCGTCTATCGAAGCGGCCCAAATATTTTTGGAAGAAAACTTCAGCTTTACAAAAGACCTAAAAGCCTTGGTAGAAAAACAAAAATAACAAGCGTTTGCAAAACCAAATCTGCTGTTCAATCTGATAAAAGGGAAAGGCGATGGGTCGTCTTTCCTTTTTACAAACAATAGAACCAACCCCATTTGGTATTCATTTGTCCTGCCCGAATTTCAAGATTAGAAAACAGAAGTGAATGCTTTTAAGGCAAAACAAGAAGGTTCGACGTGAATAAAACAACCTATTTTTTACAGACAGAAACACAAAAAGTAGTGCTTGTTGGAATCATAGTGACGATAATGATCGTGTTGTCATTTACATCCCCCCATTTTTTGACTCTAAGGAATTTTACAAATGTTTTTTTGAAAGTCGCAGTCATCGTCATCATCGCTTCCGCAGCTAATTTATTAATGATCACCGGTAATTTTGATCTATCCGTTGGAAGCATACTGGCTTTTTCAGGGATTGTGCATGCCTACATGTGCAAACACGGCGTTCCCATCGAACTGTCGATGGCAATCACTTGTCTGGCTGCCATCGGATGGGGCAGTATTAACGCTTTAACGGTGAGCGTGATCGGAATTAATCCGGTAATCGCAACGGTCGGGACACTATTTATAGCACGCGGTCTCGCCTTTTTAATCGCCCGATGGGACGGCGGTGCAAACATCATGCTCGGTTTACCCATGGAATTTGTGGATTTTGGGCGAGAATTAATATTTGGGAAAATACCTCTGGCAATAGTCATGATGGTCGCGGCTTTAGCCATATTTATTTTTATTGAGAAGAAAACCGTAATCGGCCGATATAGCTTTGCCATTGGAGCAAATCAGAAAGCCGCAAGACTTTCAGGAATCAACGTGGTTGGCATCGTCTCTCTACTTTACCTAATTGTCGCCTTGTTTGCCGGACTGAGCGGTATTCTACAGGCGTCTCGGGTCGGGTTGGCAGCTCCCAACGTCGCTAAAGGAATGGAATTCGACGTGATCGTAGCCATTATTTTGGGTGGAACCAGTATGATGGGAGGAAAAGGCTCCACCATCGGAATGTTTCTGGGAGCTCTCGTTGTTGGTTTTGCGGCTAACGGTCTTATATTATTAGGTATCCCTTTCTTTTATCAAAGTATTGCCTATGGGCTGATTCTGATTGTTTCTTTAGTGCTGAATCAAAGAATCGGTATTAAAGAAGGGGATTCGTAATGGCGCATCAAGAAAATGCAATTGAAATCAGAAACGTTGGCAAAGAATTTCCAGGCGTTAGAGCACTTAAAGGTGTCAGTTTCGACATCATAAAAAATACAGTGCATTGCATCGTCGGTGAAAATGGCGCCGGTAAATCCACCTTAATAAAAATTTTGACCGGTGCTTACGAAAAATCGAGCGGTGAGATCACCTTGAACGGCAAGCCTTTTTCTCCGCTAAAAGTACGGGACGCAATGTCCGGCGGAATCAGCGTTCTCTACCAGGAACTAAACGTGGTGGATGAATTAACAGTTGAAGGCAACTTAACCTTGGGAAAAGAAAAGCACCAATTCTGGTTTCCCACAAAAGCCGATGACTTAAAAATAGCTGAAGATATCTTGAAGTCATTTGATGAGTCGATTAAATTAAAAACGTTGGTTGGCAGCCTCAGTGTCGCTCAAAAACAGGTGATTGAGATTACCAAAGCCCTTTGTGCGGAATGCTCAGTGCTGATAATGGACGAACCCACAGCCGCACTTAGTTTAGGAGAAACCGGCAAACTATTTAAAATTGTTGAACAGTTAAAGAAGAATGGGGTAACGATCATTTATATCACTCATAAATTAAGTGAAATCTTTGAAATTGGTGATTTTGTAAGCGTTTTCAAAGATGGTGACATGGTGGCTACCCAACCGATTGAAGGAATGACAAGCACAGATCTGGTAAAGATGATGCTCGGAAAGGTCGTGGCTGAAAGTTATATCCCCTCCAAAGGTGACCGATCCGAGAAAATCTTGGAAGTAAAGAACATCAGAACCCGAAAATTGCAAAATATCAGCTTCGAATTATTCAAAGGCGAAATTCTTGGATTTTATGGTTTGGTTGGAGCCGGAAAAACAGAAGTATCTGAGATTCTTTACGGGCATGAGTATGAAGGTGAAGTGCGCATTAACCGTAAATTAGCCAATTTCAAAGGTGTCAGAGGCGCTGTAAGTTCCGGTCTGGCATTGGTCCCGGAAGAACGAAGAGAAGAGGGAATCTTCGGGCTGCTTGGAATTCGAGAGAATATTCCCTTGATGAAGTTAACAAACATCTTAAAACACGGAGTGGTTAATCGCCAAAAAGAGAACCAACTGGCAGATCGGTATATAAAAATGTTTTCTATCGCCGCTCGCGACCGCAACCATCAGCTCGCTCTACTAAGTGGTGGCAACCAACAGAAAGTCGTTATTTCCAAATGTCTGAACAGAGAAAGCGATATTATTCTGATGGATGAGCCCACACGGGGTGTCGATGTGGGTGCAAAAGTTGAAATTCATAATATTATCAGGGAATTGGCGAACCAGGGGAAGAGCATCATCGTTTTTTCCTCTGAACTTCAAGAGATCGTAAACCTTTGTGACCGCATCGTTCTGATGTATGATGGGGCGGTTAGAGAAACGCTTCACAATGGTGACGATATCAGCATGGATCACATCATGGAAGTGGTTGCTGGAAAGGAGGTGTAACGATTAATAAACAAAGAAACCGATTCGATTTTTTCAAGAATCAAAACGTTGTTCTTCTTTTGATTCTTGTTGTGTTAAATATCTTCTTTGCGGTGATGTCGGAACACTTCTTTCAGTTGAATAATTATTTCAATATGCTGAAACAATCATCTGCGCTGTTAATCACTGCTTCAGCGGCGACTATTTTGATGATGACTGCCAATTTTGATCTATCAACCGGAAGTAACCTGGCGTTTAGCGGCGTTTTATACGCTCAACTGGCCGCAAGCGGTCTTCCTTTAACTTTGGCGGCGGCAATAACTTTGGCGGCCGGGACATGTTTTGGCATTGTCAATGGGATATTGGTGACAAGATATGACATCTCACCGTTCATCGCAACGCTGGGTATGTTGTTTGTTGGAAAAGGATTGGCACTAGTGGTGTGTAACGGACAATCCGTTCGATCCAATCTTCCTGACCATTTTAATGCGATGATGTCGGAATCATTCTTAGGGCTTCCAGTACCCATTATTATGGCTGTCGTTGGTGGTACGATTTTCTGGATATTGGCCAACAAGTCACTTTTAGGCAAATACGCCATGGTGATCGGCAGCAACAAAAACGCCGCGGTTTTATCGGGAATTAATGTCAACGCCATCTGCCTTTGGCTTTTTGTCATTGTCGCCGCGCTGGCCGCTTTAGCCGGAATTATGACTGCGTCCCGCATTGGAGCGGGTGATCCTCGCATAAATGAGTTCTTTTTTATGGATGTCATTGTGGCAATTATGTTGGGAGGTACATCCCTGACAGGTGGTAAAGGCACCATTTCCGGAACCTTGATCGCAGCCTTGATTGTGATCGTTATCGGTAACGGACTCAGTATGTTAAACGTACTGATTTTCTGGCAATCCGTCATAAAAGGCATCATTCTTATCGTCGCGGTAACCTTCAACGAGAAGATCTTAATCGGAGACCTTGGAAGTAAAATGCCAGAATTAGAAAACAGTATAGATTGAAATTAGCAAGATCCAATTGGCATCTTTAAGAATTATGAAATTACTTCCTTGCCCTGTTTGCCCTTTTCCCGTGCAATAAATTTGGGTATCTCTGGATGAAAAGGACAACGATTTGAGGACGTTTACGGCTTACTTAGTTGCAGCGGTTGAGACGCTTTTTTCCGGAGCCTGCCGGAATACTCAAGCTCTGCTGAACACTCCCGATCTATCGCCCATGGCGGCTTTAGCCTCCAAGCTGCGGAACGAACTGGACCGGATCGAGCAGCCCTTCATCATGGCGTTAGATGATTATTACCTTATAAAAGAAATCTTCGACGGCCCGGTAAAAGAGTAATGGAGGCATCGGCATCGGTAAATTTTTCGTTCATTACAACTTCTATGAAACTCAATAATCCCCTTGACATGCCGAAAATAAGTAACTACTAATAATTCAAAGTGATCACTTCGGAGGTAACCTATGGGTACGGTAACAGCTAAACAATTGAAACAAAGAACGTGTGAAGTTATCAGAAGGGTAAAGTCGGGAGAACGCTTGACTGTGACTTACCGGGGAAAGCCCGTAGCCATAATTTCTCCATCAACAACGAGAGAAACTAAGACCCTGAAAGAATTGAGGCCTATTGATGAGGCATGGGCAGATATTGCGAAAACCCTTGGAAAGACAAAACCGGGATTCAAGGGATGGAAGGAGGCCACCGAGTGGGCCAGAAACAGGACTTAGTGCTGGTCGATACCAATATCTTTGTTATTGACCTGCAATACAAAAGGGATATAAACTACGAATCCAACCGAGCATTTCTTGATTGCATAAGTAAGAAGGGTAGAGGGTTCACGACGATTGTGAATCTGCTGGAACTTTGCGGAATACTTTCGTTTAATCTAAACGAAAAACAATTAACCGACTTATGGTTTTACTTTCAAGATAGGTACGGGACTATCGTGCTTCCTGTACCAAGTTTTGAAACAAGCTTTCCAGTTATTAAAATTAAAGAGATTTTCAACCTGATTAAGAATAGGACCTCGATGGGTGATGCATTAATGATCTCGGTTGGAAAGAAGCATCTACCCTTCGTTTCAACAATGGCTACCTGGGATGATCGGCATTTTAAAGACATTTTTCCCGGCACGGTTTTAACGCCGAAGAAATTTTTGAAAAAGTATAAGGATTCAATTCATTGATCAAACGCTTAACCCGCGATGGAAAAAAGAAACGCAAACTTTTCCAAGATTCCTGTCGCTCCAACAATTATGTAAGGCCTCGTAAATCAGCGCTTAGGAGTTTCTGTTATTAGCTTCATCTCTCTTCCCTATCCCACTGTGTCCACCTTTCCCAATCAATCCATCTCCCGTCGCCTCGTCTCCCAGTCTCCTCCTCTGCAGCGTTCATCATCTTTTCCCATTCGACGTTCGATGCTTACAGTCCGCCTCTGGTGGATTCGATGTTCATCTTTTTTATTAGCTCCCTATCTCCCTAATTCCCAGTCACCCCATCTTCCAGTCTCCCAATGCCCTTCTAATTCCGCCTTCCCTACGGGGCGTGGGCCCCGATGACCCCTGCGGGCCGGAGGCCGCATTCCGAAATCACACTTCCAAATTCTATCCTCTTCCCACTACTTTCAGCTTTGAGCTTTCAGCCCTTTTCACCTTTCCCAATTCCACCTTCCATTATATACCCCATTCATACAACCCCCTCTACCCCCTTTTGGGGCTGTTGCCGTGCCTAAAACGGTATAATTTAACGTCTCGGAATTTCTACAACCTACTGAGAATATGGAGATTTTTTGGGCCTCCGAATTTTCTCCGGAAATGGAATAATGGAAGGGTGGAATGATGGAATATTGGTTTTCAAAAGGATATTAACCATTTTAATTTTATCGTCAATCCCGCCGGTGGCGGGACCATTAATCAAACATTGCATCATCCCAAAACCCATTATTCCACTATTCCATTGTTCCATCATTCCAATTGTGAGCGAAGCGAGCTAACTTGAATTTCAGATATTTTGGGACACGGATGAACCAGATTAACAGGATAATAAAAGCTGTAAAAAACCTATTCTCAATTTATGTTCATTGGTTGATGAGTTGACGGGTTTAGTGGTTGCAAATATGGATTTATCTTATAATTGCAATAACTTAACCAATAAACCCATAATCTAATCAACCAATTCTCGATAACTTAAATATTCAATCATTTGGGGAAGGAGGAATGGAAAAATGACAAAGATGAGTAGAGTGCTCCAAGGGACCGCGACATCACCTGGCCCACTCGATGCTCATCTACCCTGATGATGTCAACCGGTTCAACTTCGAGCGCTCCAACTTCATCACCGAGGTTTCACCCTACCAGCTCTGGACTCCGGATCCCGCCATCCGCCATTGGCCTAAGATCATCGGCCGCGATCGCTTCGACCTGACCTTCACCCCGCTCAATACCATCATCGATGCAGGCGCCCTGGTGCCCTATGGCAGTGATTGGGACAACATTCCTAAGCCGCTTCCTTGGTTCGCGATCGAAAGCATGGTCACCCGACAGTATCCCGGCAAGCCGGAACTCGGTCAGCTCAATCCGGACGAGCGTGTCGACCTCGAGAGCGCGATCGCGATTTTCACCAGAAACGGTGCCATGGAAAAGGAAAACGAAACCGGCACCATCGAGGTCGGCAAGTCGGCTGACTTCATCGTGATCAACCAGAATCTTTTGGAGATTCCGCCGCATAAGATCCACGAGACCAAGGTGCTAAAGACCGTATTGAAGGGGCATACGGTTTATGAGGAGAAGTAAAAAGGATAGGTTTCAGGTGTCAGAAACAGGTGCCGGATCCCAGGCCCCAGATACTGGATGCCAGTTTAGATTTTTGATTCCAGTGTTTTCTTAACTCTGAATCCTCTAAGGGATTACATGGAAACCCGCAAGTTCGAAATGTCTGTCAAAAGAAAAGACGCGATTTACCTTTTCACGCTTCATCAAAACAAATGAGATACAGTCGGTAAAACTGACATGCTGATCCGCATATTTGCTGAAAAATCGCAGTGCTTTGATTTCATCTACCCTATCGGGCCTGAAAGTTGTGAGGGACTGCGAGGCATAGATATTTTTTGCTCTTTGAACGGCAAAGCCGTATCCTGCCCGCCGGCCCAACAGCGTGAAAGTTTCATCGAGTACAAAATTGCTGGTAACGCAGTTTTCACGGTCCGAACCCAGCTTCTCCCAGACAGATACGGCGCTGTGATGATGTTGATCCTTGCGGAGATACCGTGCCAGGAATGCCCCGGTGTCGATAAAAATCACTTCTCATCTCCATACAAGTATCGGTCATGGTTAGATGCCAGATCTTCAGGAGTTATGCTGTCAAAAACAGCGTTGTCCAGAAAAAGCGGATCGTCTTCCGGCTCGCGCCTGTTCTCCATTTCTAGTGATTTGTTCAACGCTTCCCTGATGTACTGTCCCAGGGAAATCCTCATTTTTTTTGCCTGGTTGGACGCCCTCGTTTTCAGTTCAGGCGGCAGCATGATCGTTGTGCGGTCCATATTTTTCCTCCATCAGTGTTACATATGCATAATAGCGCCACCATAAGTTTTTGTCAAGGGTGGGCTTGAATATAAATCACAGCTTTTTGTTATCTTAAATAATTAATCAAGATTTGACATCTGATGCGGCCGTTTTACGGCATGCGGAAGCGAATCGATAGGGTTCATCGGCGGATTCAGGAATCAGAAACAAAACTAACATTTGAGGGCTTCCGTGTTTTTGCCCATGAAAAGTGTTCCTTGAAGCCCGGGGACAGCACTTTCATGCATCAACGCATGTCCAAAAGGTTGTCCTTGGAAAATGACCGGAAACAAGATATCAATATATTGGAAGCAAGAAGAATCCGCTGAAGAACGTTTACTTCGGCGAACAGCATCTGCATACGACCATCTCGCTCGATGCCTTCATTATGGGCACCCAACGACGAGTTTGCCGACTTTGAGCTGCACTACAAAGGCCTGATCGGCACTAATCCAGCTGTGACCAGCCGCGTCGACTATGGCTTTATTCGCCAGGCTTTGGTCAACGGTCCCCGGGGGCTTGCAAGCATCGTGTTCGCTGTCATCGTGGTGAACGCCAACCTGCCCAATAGCGGCTCGATCACCATGATTGTAGTCTGCACCATAATTCTAAGTATTGTCCTCCATGGTGTGATTGCAAATCCATGGGCCAGAGCGTATGGTGAGCGTTCGCGAAGGGCGCAAGCTGGTGAGCATGCATGAGTTATCGAACCACTTTTCATGTATTCTAATTTTTTTTGCCTTGGGACGATAGAAAAAATGACGAGAATCTCGTACTTGTGCTCGTCCTCGAAAAACGCAGCTACATGGAGAGAAAGCTCGATATACATTCGAGAACGAGTGCGAGGACGACGACGACGAAGACGAAAGATGTTTCTGACCATCGGTTAGGCGATATTGTCGTTAAGACGCCCTTTGGACGGAATGTGGCTGTTTTATTAGGACTGATCGGCATCATTATTAACTAAAGAAAAAGGAGGACATCATGAGTAATTTAGTTGTGATTGGATTTGACGACGAACACCAGGCGTTTGAAATGCGTGCAACCCTGGCAAAACTTCAGAAAGAGTACCTCATCGAAATGGAAGATGTGGTCGTGGTGACCAAAGACGACAAGGGCAAGGTCAAGCTGCACCAGGCCGTCAACCTGACCGCCGCCGGTGCGGTGGGAGGCGGTTTCTGGGGGATGCTGATCGGCATGATTTTTCTCAACCCGCTTGCGGGCGCTGCGATTGGTGCGGGCGCCGGAGCGTTGTCCGGTAAGTTGCGTGATCTCGGTATCAGCAATGATTTCATGAAGGAACTCGGGGAGACGTTCCAGCCGAGAACCTCCGCTCTCTGCGTGCTGGTGCGTAAAGCTACCCCGGACAAGGTCTTGGAGGGACTCAAGGGATTCAAGGGTAAGGTTCTCAAAACTTCGCTCACCAAGGACAAAGAAGATGAGCTGCGGGAAGTTCTGGAGCGATCCTGAATTCGTTAATCATGGCAGGATGGTGTCGATTCGACGTTTACCCTGTCTCAAATATTATAAAAGGTCCAACCAAAGACAACAAGGGCAAGATCAAGTTGCACCAGGCCGTCAACCTGAACGCCCACGGCTGCTGCGTGTCGATCGGTCTGGTGGTGAGCTTTTAGAGTGGAGTGTTCTGTGCTTTGAGTAATTCTATGCTTTTGAGAATATTTTTTTTATCCACCAACTGGTCAGTAACAAATTTATGCACAATGCTTGAAAGTAGGGTTTGATAAGGCAGACCCTCACTATCGGCACGTAATTTCAATTGTTCTATATCATGTGTTTTGAGTCGTAAACTAATGTTCTTTTTTTTATTAGCCTTTTGAATAATATTTTCAATTGATGCTCTTTTATTTTTACTGACAGTCGTCCAAGACTCTATGTTGTCTTCAATTGCTTGTTCAAATTTGTCTAATTTTGAATTCATGGTTTCATCCTGTGTATTTTTTCGATAATTTTCTACTCGGGTATGCTGTTTTTAAAATTATATTTGAATTTTCGTCAATCAAGAAAGGCACAGCATAAACATAATTATTTAAATAAATTACAAAAATTTGTTGGTACATTCTTGATGGATTTTCTAAAATATCAAGATAGCCTTTTCGCAATATGATTTCAGATATTTGCTCAAAGGAAATCTGTCGTTCAAGCTGTAATTTTGTGTTTTTTGTATCATCCCAGATAATCATGTTCTGCCAAGAAAATATTATTTATTATGCGCATTTAAGATCTTATGTATGTTTAATGTATATACATTTTGATTAATTTTGTCAAGTTTTCATAAGGTATTATGGCAAAACATTTACGCCACTAGGACACAGAGACGCAAAGATGAATGTTAACCAAGGACAAAGAAGAAGAGCTGCGGGAAGTTTTGGAGCAATGAAAAGTTTAAAGTTCAATATGAAAACCCTGCGTTCCGACCTGGTTTCAGGGTTTGCCACGGGCCTGTTCAGCATCCCCTAAGGCATGGCCTATGCCAAGTTGGCGGGGGTCAATCCTGTCTACGGCTTGTATTCCGGGATGATTTCCACCATTGTGGCGTCGCTGACCACCGGGTCTATTCTGATGATCAGCAACCTGACCAGCGCGATTGCTGGGCCAAATCGGCAGGGAAAAAATAGAAAAATCAACCTAACTCCTGCAATAATTTATGGGGGGGGAACGCGGGCAAATGATAAGCGAGAAGGCTGGTTAACAGGGGCAACGATATAGCAGATATCTTACAAACATAGCTGTTAATTTACCGTGCATTTTAACAATTTGTCAACAAAATGACGGTTATAAGCGTTTTTCTCGTAATCTTGATCAGATTTTACTTGGAATGCATATGTTCGACGCTCTGCGTCGCAGTCTGATGCCATACAGAAGGACTTAAATCATTATGCGCACATAGACAGCGCTTTATAAGTCTTACCATTTCAGATAGTTTTAACGTCAATAATTCGCTGTGAGGATATTTAATTAAATCTGGCGCTGTATATTAAGGATAAAACAATGCACTTTTCTTCTCTATTCACGTTTATGACAATGGTACATGTGCTGATCATCATCGGCGTGTCCTTCCGGGTCATAAAGGTGCGGCTTCCGGTGGCGACATCGCTGGCCTGGCTGATGCTGGTATTTTTCTTGCCTCTGGTGGGCGCAATTGCTTATTTGGTGCTGGGTGAGAAGCGTCTGGGCCGCCAATTTGCGTTACGGACCAGGGCCATTAAGGAACGTTATGACAATTGGCTGAAGAATTTACCGCCGGAAATCCGTACCGACCCTCAAGGGTTGAGTCGCAAGCCCGGTCTCTAAGCCGCCTGGCGGAAACTACTGTTAATATTCCTGCGCTTACCGGCAACCGGCTTGAGCTCCTCAGTGCGGCCGAACCGATTCTTCGCTCTATTATCAGCGACATCGACAATGCCAAAAGATTCTGCCATCTGGAGTTTTACGTCTGGACTGAAGGCGGTATGGCGGAAGAGGTGGGGGCCGCCCTTCTGCGGGCGGCCAGCCGCGGCGTGACCTGCCGTGTGCTGCTGGATGCCCTCGGAAGCGCTGATTTCTTAAAAGGTCATCTGCTGGAGCAGTTAAAAGCCGGTGGCGTCGAAGTGGCCTTTGCCCTGCCGGTCAGCGCGATCAGTGTGTTCAAGGTACGGTTGGATTTGCGCCTGCATCGCAAAATTGTCGTCATCGATGATACGGCCGCCTACACCGGCAGTTTTAACCTGGTGGATCCCCGCTTTTTTAAACAGGATGCCGGCGTCGGTGAGTGGGTCGACGCCATGGTGCGCCTTGAGGGTCCCGGCGTCCTGGCGCTAAACGCACTTTTCAGATGGGACTGGGAAGTGGAAACCGGCCGTGATTTGGACGCGCAGGCTGAAGGCGGAGATTCCTCCGACGACCTGAGAGCCGGTGAAATTGACGTGCAGGTGATCCCTTCAGGTCCGGGCAGGACCGGCAACAGCATTTATCAACTGCTGCTGCTGTCCATTTATTCCGCCCGAAGCGAAATTGCTATGACCACACCCTATTTCGTGCCCGACGAAGCGGTCAGCACGGCCCTGTTGACGGCGGCTGAGCGCGGCGTCACGGTGACGGTCATTATGCCGCAACGCAACGATTCCCGGTTGGTGCACTACACTTGTCGTTCCTACTTCGATGATATGCTGGCCGCCGGAATCCGAATTTTCGGATTTAAAGGCGGGCTGCTACACACCAAAAGCGTTGTGATTGATCGGCAAGTCGCGTTGTTTGGCTCGGTTAATCTTGATGTGCGCAGTTTCTGGCTGGATTTCGAGGTGACCCTGGGCGTGTATGACCCAGATTTCGCAGAGCGGCTATTGGCCCTGCAAGGTAAGTATATCGAAGACTCGATACCTGTGAATTTAAAAACCTGGCAGCAGCGGCCGGCCAAGGAGCGTTTTATCGAAAACGTGGCGCGACTTGCCAGCCCGCTTCTCTAGATTAATCCAATATGGTATTTGTGAATCATCGGGCATTCAGCGCTGGTAAATAAATAAATTGCGAAAGAAAGAAGAAATTCGAATAAAAAATTTCAAATAACAAAATACAAATAACAAACAAACCACAATGACCGAAATTCAAAATTCAAAACAAGTATCTGAGGAATAACTTTTTCAAGAGCAGAGAGAAATAACCTGTGAATAGACGAAGAAAAATTGGTATCGGCATTGGCGCCTCGTTTTTGATCGTTTTAATCCTGCTGCTCGCCGCCATCCTGATTGCACCGAAGGTGATCGATAACGAAGTGGTGAAAGCCAAGGTGCGCAGCGAAATAAAAAAAACAGCCGGTATTGACATAGACTTCAAGCACCTGATTCTTAATTTTTTTCCCCATCCCCATGTCATTTTTGACCAATTAACCCTGACCATACCCCGGGTCGAAAAAGCGAAGGCCGCGTCAATGACCGTACATCCCAAAATTTTGCCCCTTTTCATAGGCAAGATGCAAATCGCTGGCCTTCGTCTCGATTCAGCCGAACTCGATTATACGCTTCCGACAAAGCCCGTCGCGGAAAAAACCACGCCACAACCCTTCTCATACTATAATTTGGCAAAAAGGATTCAGGCCGTCGTCGCCACCCTGCCGGAATTTAAAATACCAGATCTCGATTTTCGGGTTATCAACAGCAGCGCGAATTTGTTCATCGGCGACCGGAAACTTTTGGAACTTGTGGAGGTTAATTCCCATTTGCAAGGTCCGCCCGCGGAGCGGAAAATCACAATCAGGTGTAAATCCAACCTCTGGCAAGACATCTCCATGAACGGCCTGCTGAATATAAAAACATTTAAAGGCAGCGGTCAGATTCAATTGACCCAATTTCGACCCCAAAGCCTGGTGGCCAATCTGTTTCCCGATTCTCCCATCCGGCTAACGGATGCATCTGCCAATTTGACGATCGATTATAAAACGAATGAACCCGGGCAATTGCAGGCCGAGTTAAACGGTTCCAGCCCCCATCTAAAATTTCGTACCGCCAAATAAGCATTGAATATCGAAAACCCCCGTTTCAAAGCCGCCATACAGGTCGATAAAAATATCGTCAGTCTGTCGCTGGCGGAACTGGCCCTGGATGCCCCCCAGCTGACATTATCCGCCAATCTGGCGTTAACCCAAAGCACCCCTCCGCTCAGCCTGGAGGTTAAAGGCAGCCAAATTGATGTCGCCGCAACACGGCAGATGGTCCTGGCGCTTGCCGGAAAAAATGAGAATGTCAAAGATATTTTCGATATTGTCAAAGGCGGCAGCGTCCCGTCAATCACCCTCAAGGCACAGGGAAACACGCTTAGCGATCTGGGCGATACGGATAAGATGGTCATCCGGGGCGAGATGCAAAACGGAGAAATCAGCATTCCTGATATCCAGCTTGATCTGACGGACGCCGCCGGAGAAATTGTCATTGCACGGGGAATACTGGAAGGGCAAAAACTGCAGGCACGCCTGGGAAATTCATTGGGACAAAACGGCAAACTGAAGTTGGACCTTATTGGGGACGTTGCGCCTTTTCACCTGGAAACTGATCTCCGCGCGGACCTATCACAGCTGCCGCCGATCCTCAAGCGTCTGGTCGATGATAAAGACTTTCAAAAAGAGCTTGCCCTGCTAAAAGAGCTGAAAGGCAGCGCTGATGGAAAATTGGTGCTGGGTGAGGATACTGACAATGTGAAGTTGACGGTGGACGCTTCAAATATTCAGCTGAGCGCACTGTACGGACGGCTTCCCCACCCGCTGCAAATCAGCGGCGGCAATTTTAGCTATGAGGAGAACCGAATCGGTGTCAGACAATTAAGCGGCAAGCTTGGAAAATCCTCATTTTCAGAACTTTCAGGCAGCCTGGATCTGGATAAAAAGCAGAACCTGGCGATTACATCCGGCAAATCCGATCTCCATTTGGCAGAGATCGTTCCATGGCTAGCATCGTTTGATAAAATGCGCGAGATCTCTAAATACTATGGCGGCGGGAAAAGTATCATTAACCTATCCCAGGTAAAGGTGAAGGGTCCCCTGTTCAGCCCCACAAAATGGGATTTTAACGTATCCGGTGAGGCCAAAGACCTTGTGCTAAAAAATTTGCCCGGACGTCCGGGACCGT
>Ga0316187_10003208_pt1 | contig 14232 bp, 13 predicted proteins | sample CroRivburrow1_MG_FD_204927 | JGI IMG/M metagenome (GOLD analysis project Ga0316187, IMG submission 204927) | Coastal sediment microbial communities from Maine, United States - Cross River worm burrow 1 | ecosystem: Environmental > Aquatic > Marine > Coastal > Sediment | place: USA: Maine...
GGAGGACCAGGTGGGCTGGGACTGGTTCTCCCTGCAGTTCTCCGACAACAGCGATCTCATGCTCTTCCAGCTGCGCCACCGGAACGATGCGAACAGGAACTTCCTCTACGGTACATTCGTCGAACCTTCGGGGGCGGCGAATACGGTTGCGGCCAGGGACATCAAGATCACGTCCACGGACACCTGGACCAGCCCGGCTTCCGGAGCGAGCTATCCGGCAGGGTGGAAAATCGGGATTCCCGGCCTCGATCTGGACATTGATCTCGAGCCCATGATCGACGCCCAGGAGATGAACCTGTCGTTCCGGTACTGGGAGGGAGCAATCCGGGCTTCGGGGACCCGGGCAGGGCGGCGCATTACCGGACGCGGCTACGTCGAGCTAACGGGCTATTGAGGCACCGCGTATAATCGGGATCAGGCGACACCCCTTCGAGAGGCAGGCATGAGCGCATTCCCCGATACCCGTTCCACCGCGATGAGTCAGTTGTCGGCGCTGCTGGATAACCGCGTGACTACCAGCAGGCCCATCCGTGACCAGCACGGCAGGGACGAAGGTTACATTACGCCGATTCCACCGGATGCCGTCGCCTTCCCGGAGTCGACGGAGGAAGTGCAGGCCATCGCCCGCATCTGCTTCGAGCACCGGATTCCGATGATCCCATTCGGCGTAGGCACGTCCCTCGAGGGACAGGTCATCCCCACCCACGGCGGGATCTCCATCGACTTCTCCGGCATGAACCGCATTCTGGAGCTGAATGCCGAAGATATGGACGTACGCCTGCAGCCCGGGGTCACGCGCCGGCAGCTCAACGAGTATCTGCGGGACCAGGGCCTTTTTTTCCCGGTCGACCCGGGCGCCGACGCCACCCTGGGCGGGATGGCTTCGACCCGGGCCTCCGGCACCAACGCGGTGCGCTACGGCACCATGCGCAACAACGTGCTGGCCTTGACGGTCGTGCTGGCGAACGGGCATCTGCTTCACACCGGCAGCCGCGCCCGCAAATCCGCCGCGGGCTACGACCTCACTGCACTGTTCGTGGGATCGGAGGGAACGCTGGGCATCATCACCGAGATGAGCGTCCGGCTCTACGGCCGCGAGGAGGCAATCTCCTCCGCGGTGTGCGCATTCGAGGACACCAAGGGCGCGGTGGACACCGTGATCGAGACCATACAGATGGGCATACCGATCGCGCGCATCGAATTCCTTGACGAGATACTCATGGATGCCGTCAATCGTTACTCAAAGCTGGACTACGCTCTCCAACCGACTCTGTTTCTGGAATTTCACGGCACAGCCAGCGGTGTGCAGGAACAGGCGGAGACGGTTGGCGAGATCTGCAGCGAGCACGGTGGTGCAAATTTTCAGTGGGCGGTGCGTGAGGAGGACAGGAAGGTACTGTGGCGGGCCCGGCACGATGTCGCCTACGCCTGCAAGCTCCTGCGACCCAATGGCAGACTTTGGGCGACGGACGTCTGTGTGCCGATTTCCCGGCTGACCGAGTGCATCGTCGATACCAGGCGCGACATCGACGATTCGAGGCTCATCGCACCCATCGTCGGCCACGTGGGCGACGGCAATTTCCACGTCACCATGATGCTTGACACCAACGACGCCGAAGAAATGTCGCGCGCCGCCGCGTTCAATGAACGACTGGTCGACCGTGCCCTGGCAATGGGCGGCACCTGTACCGGCGAGCACGGCATCGGCATCACCAAGCGGCAGAAACTCGTCGCCGAGCACGGGGACGCGGTGGAGGTGATGCGCACCATCAAGCAGGCGCTGGACCCCCTGGGCCTTATGAATCCGGGAAAGTTGTTTCTGGACGATCAAGGATCGACACCGCTGTAAAGCACTTACGCAAGTAATCTCGCGAGCGGACTTCTCGGCACCGCGCTGACGCTGGAGCAATCGAGAGAATAAAATGGATGCCCAGTAATTTTCAGTCGATATCCGGTATTGTCCAACCTGACTGCCGTATAATTGAGAAATACTGAATTTACGGCGAACTGGGTGGAGATCGATTGATTGCCACTTTTCCAGCCTGATACTGATCACGTTGTTACGGAGGATTTGCAATGCCACTACTTCATATTTTTTGGTCGATATTTGTATTTTTCCTGTTTATTGCCTGGATCTGGGTCATCGTTGGAGTGATCAGTGATGTATTCCGGAGCGACGACCTGGGTGGTGGTGCGAAAGCCCTGTGGGTACTGGGCATCATCGTTGTGCCCTGGCTGGGGGTGTTGGCTTACCTCGTGATTCGGGGTGAAGGTATGGCGAAGCGCAATCTACAGGCCGCGGCGGAAGCAGAGAAGATGAGACACGCGTATATACGGGATGCGGTGGGATCCTCCGTCGCCGAAGAACTCTCCAAACTGGCTGAACTCAAGGACAAGGGCGTCATTACGGATGCCGAACTACAGGCTCAGAAAACCAGGTTGCTGGGGTAAAGCGATTTGGCAGGGGTCTACAAGACGCCTGGCTGAGCGTCGATTCCAGCCAATTGAAATGGTTGTAGTTATCGGGCTCCAGGTTCCAGCCATGTCGATTATCGCGGCCGGCAGCCAGCGTTGCCTCGTAGAGTTCGACTGCCTCGGCCAGGTCTGATCCAGCCAGTGACGGGCGGGCGGCGATACACGCTGCAACGCCCTGGCGGCCAGCCAGGCCCCAGGCTATTGCGCTGCAGACCAGCGCCGGCCCCACGGCAACACGAACCAAAGAGCACGGTGCCCGTGCCTCTGTTATGCCGGATGGCAACCGTCTACAATGTCAAATTGGCCTGGAAATGAGGATTGCAGCCCCCGCAGGGAGCGCTCATCTGCAAAATGATCAAGAAACTATTCGAAAGGTTGTTCGGCGGCGGTACCCCGGAAGCGGATGCCAAAGCGGCAGACCGCGTCATCTACCAGGATTTCGAGATCCGGCCGGCGCCGGCCAGGGAATCCAACGGATGGCGCGTGCAGGGAACAATCGTCAAGGAGTCCGGCGGCGAATCGATGGAACATCTCTTTATCAGGGCGGACGCCTGTATGGACCGGGAAGCCGCCGTGGCGCTCACCTTAAGGAAAGCGCGTCAGCTCATTGACGAAAAAGGCGAGAAACTGTTCGATTGAGAGCCGATACCAACCCATCGAGATCACTTACTGTTTGTGGGGGTATTGCCCCGAAGGTCGCCGCAGGCACGAGGAATCTGCAAGCAGTTGAGCCTCCGGGCGGCCCCAACGGAAACGGGCACTTGATTGCGCGCTTCATCAGAAATACACGACGGGCGAGGCAGATTCTGTAGTGGATTTTATTTCTGGGCTATGAGATACGCGATGTACGACGGGCAGCGTTCTCCTTTCTCCTCGCGGGTGAATATCCCGTTGCCGGATTCGCCGTCCTCGTCGGTCCCCTCCCAGTAGCAGTCCACCCGCGAGAATCCCGCATCCTCCAGAATGTCCTTGAGTTCCGTGAGCCCCCAGAGCCGCCACTCGTAGCTGAATATCCGCTTCATCCTGGTTCCGTCGGGGAACTTGAAGGTGATGTGGTGGACCGCTTCGCTGGTTATCGGCCAGAATTTATCCTGATCCCAGACATAGGTGAACCCCTGACTGATCTCGGTTTCCTCCTTCACCTTATCGTACAGTTCCGAACCGCCGTAAAGGTCGATGACAAAAATGCCGTTTTCCGCGAGGTCCTCGCGAGCCCGCTTGAAGTAGTCCAGCATCTGGGGCCGGGTCTTGAACACCCAGTAGGAAAAATTCTGCGCCACCCGGATGTCGGGTGCCTTGTCGCTCGGCTGCCTGGCGTCCTCCAGGTGGAAAGTCATGCGCTCCGCGGCGGGTCCAAGGTCCCTGAAGTGCCGGGCCGTGCCCCACTCCACCGGCTCCGGATCTATGTCGAATCCCTCGGCCGTGTATTGCTCGCCCCGCCCGATCCAGGTTGCGCTGAGCAGGCCCGTGCCGCAAAAGTCTTCGCGAAAATGTTTCGCTTTCTTTTTGGTGAGTTCGTAGTAGGCCCGGGTCAGAAACTTGACGTCTTCTTCCGTGGACTGCACCGACCACTGATACAGTTGGTACTTGTCTGCCGTTTTAGCAGTCAGTCGGCTCTGTTTTTTGTTCTTCACTCTTTTCTTTTTGTCTTTCTTGGCCAAGGCGGTCGAATCCATGTTGTGAGGGAGGTAAAACCTCCAAGGGCGCGGAGAATAGCGCCATACATTGATTTACTCAAGACGTCGACGTCTTGAAAAGCGGTATCCGTATACAAGCTGAAGTTGTGAGAAAATAGCTAGATGAAATACTGCTCGCACTGTGCCGGCCCCCTGCATCAAGTCGTCCCGGACGGAGATACCCTGCCGCGCCACGTATGCGCCGAGTGCGGCACCATCCACTACCAGAACCCCAAGATAGTGGCGGGCTGCATCCCGGTGTGGGAAGACAGGATTCTGCTATGCAAACGCGCCATAGAACCGCGCTACGGAAAGTGGACCCTGCCCGCGGGATTCATGGAGAACGGGGAAACCGTCGCCCAGGCGGCAACACGTGAAACCATCGAAGAAGCCGAAGCCCGGGTCGTGGACCTGGAACTCTATGGTTTGTTCAACATCACCCACGTGAATCAGGTTTACATCATATTCCGGGGGAGGCTCGAGACCGACGAGTTCGGCCCGGGCACCGAAAGTCTCGAAGTGCGGCTGGTGGAGGAGAAGGAAGTCCCCTGGGAAGAACTTGCCTTCCCCGTGATGCGGCGTACGCTGGACCTGTTCTTCGAGGACCGCAGGCGCGGTGCCTATGGCAGGCACATGTTCGATATCAAGTCCGTCAGACAGGCCGGCTGGCAAGCAGGTCGTCGATCATGATCCGGGCCTGCGCCGCATACCCGGCTCCGAACAGGTTGAAGTGGTTCAGGACATGGTAGAGGTTATAGAGTTTTTTCCTCGTCCCGTATCCTTTGTGCAGCGGCCAGGCCGCGTTGTAGGCGTCGTAGAACGACCGGTCAAAACCTCCGAACAGCTCCGTCATCGCGATGTCCGCCTCCCGGTCGCCGTGGTATGGAGCCGGGTCGAATATGACGGGCATGCCGTCGGCATCCGCGGCAAAGTTACCGCACCACAGATCGCCGTGAAGCAGCGAAGCCTCCGGGGCATAGTCCACGAAGAAGTTTTCCAGACCGTGGAGTAAACGATCACCGGCCGTCAGTGTTCGCCGATCCATACCATTGCCGCCCGCCAGCCGCAACTGATGCCCGAGCCGCATCTCGCGGTAGAAATCCACCCAACGGTCACGCCAGGCATTGGGCTGTGGCGTGGACCCGATCGTGTTGTCACGGTGCCAGCCGAACTGGTCGATTTGCGACCGGTGCTGCAGTGCCAGACCGTTGCCAAGCGCAGCATGAACGGCGCTACCGGCAACGGTAGAGAGATCGAGGTGCTCCAGAACCAGGTAGGCGGTATCCCCGCAGATACCGTGGCAGACGGGTGCCGGCACCCGCAATGGACTTGCCGCGATCAACGCCCGCAGACCTTCCGCCTCCGCTGCGAACATGTCCGGCGCCCGGCGGTTGTTGAGCTTGACGAAGAACCTGCACCCGTCCCCCTCCATGACCTCCGATCGATTGATGCATCCACCGCCCAGCGGCCGGTGGCACAAGGGTCGAAATTTATTTCCTGTTGCCTGGCTGATGTGATCCGCGATGCTGAAGAATAAATCCTCCATAGTTACGTGCGTTCCCTGTCAGGTCGGTGGAGATACATGCGCTAAACCATTGAATTCGAAAGATCTGTTTGTACCGGTTTCACAAAATGGACACGAAACTTATACACATTTTGACAGTATGCCCGGATATTGACTCAGGTTGGCTGGGGTGTCCGGCACGAATCCGGATAATATCACCTAACTATTTGATTTTAATAATAATTATTCCAGAACTCAACAAATCGGAGGATTCGCGCCAGGCGTCGGAATTTCTTGCAACGCGGCAGCGCCGCTGAGTTATGCACACAGTTATCCACAGATAACTCCAAGTCGCAACAGCACCGATTGGAGTCGGAAGGGATTTAGCTGGCTGTGGTACATTTTTCTGTTAATGTCCACCGCCCGCGTCCCTCCAGGATACCGGGCCCACGAGTTAACCATTCGATTGAATTCTGAAATCATCCAATCCGGCACCCCTCCGTCCATACTACGCCGCCCGCAACAGTTTGCGCGCGTGGCGCTACCCGTTCCACTGCGGCGCTGCTTTGATTTTCTCGTTACCCCTGATAGCGCTGCGCCGGCCGTGGGTGCGCGGGTCCGGGTACCCTTTGGCCGCCGCAGACTGACTGGGGTGGTTATGGACGTTGTGGATTCCAGCGATATCCCGGCGGAACGCCTGAAGGAAATCGAAGCGGTGCTGGACCCGGAGTCCCTGTTCCCTCCCAGGTTGTTCGAGTGGTTGTGCTGGGTAGCACGCTACTACCACCACCCGATCGGTGAGGTGATGAGCACTGCCCTGCCCACCGCCCTGCGCCGCGGCAATCCAGTCAACGCAGGGCAACCGGTAGTGTTCCGGATAACGGCGAGGGGGTACGCCGCCGACCCCGAGTTCAAGACCGCGCCACTGCAGCGGCGTATCTGGCAGAGCCTCAAGGATGAAAAGTTCCGGTCATCGGGCGAACTGGCCCTGTTCGGCAAATCATGGCGGCGGGCAGTCGGCAGCCTCATGGACAAAGGCTGGGTTGAAACCGCGGGCTTGCCGCCAGCCACCGGAGACATCGACCAGGATGCCGTGACATTGAACGAGGAGCAATCCCTGGCTACCGATGCCATCCTCGACGCCCTCGGCAGTTACCGGAGTTTTTTGCTGTTCGGCATCACGGGCAGCGGTAAAACCGAGGTCTACTTCAAAGTCATCAGGGAAGTCATCGCACGCGGCGAGCAGGTGTTGATCCTGGTACCTGAAATTGCGCTGACGCCGCAACTTATCCAACGGTTCAATGGGGGTGTCGGACAGCAGCTGGCTGTAATCCATTCCGAGCTGGCCGGCGGTGAGCGAAACAGAAGCTGGGCGCTCGCACGCGCCGGCCAGGCTTCGATCGTACTCGGCACCCGTTCGGCGGTATTTACACCATTGTCAAGACCCGGCCTCATCATCATCGACGAGGAGCACGATCTGTCGTTCAAGCAGCAGGAAGGACTCAGGTATCATGCCCGGGACATCGCCGTGTATCGCGCGAAAATGGAAGGCATCCCCATCGTGCTGGGTTCCGCAACACCGTCGTTCGAATCCATAGCCAACGTGGAAAAGAAGAGGTACGAGATCCTCAAGCTGAAGGGCCGTGCGCTGGGTGCCCGGCTGCCCGCCATCGAGTTCGTCGATATGCGACGGACCCCGGTGGAACACGGCCTGAGCCACGTTCTGGTGGGGGCTATCCGGAAACGACTCGAATCTGGAGAGCAAAGCCTCGTATTCATGAATCGCAGGGGGTTTGCCCCGGTGCTCTATTGCACGGGCTGCGGATGGCAGGCCCGGTGTCTGCACTGCGACACCAGGATGGTCTATCACAAAAACGATGCGATATTGCGCTGTCACCACTGTGGCTATCAACAGACCGTGCCCACATGCTGTCCCGATTGCGGGGGCACCCAGATCAACCCGCTCGGGGAGGGAACGCAACGCCTGGAAGCCCACCTCGAGCATTTATTCCCCGACGCACGGGTCGTCCGGATCGACCGTGACAGCACACGGCGCAAGGGGGAACTGGCGGACAAACTGACGCAGGGAGCCAGCGGGGCCGCCGACATACTCGTCGGGACGCAGTTGTTGTCCAAGGGACACCATTTCCCGAGGGTCACGCTGGTAGGCATCGTCGACTCGGATCAGGGCCTCTATAGCGTCGACTTCCGTGCGACCGAGTATCTGTTCCAGCAGATCGTCCAGGTCTCAGGCCGCGCCGGCCGCGCGGACAGCCCAGGCCAGGTATTGATCCAGACCGTCCACCCGGAGCATCCGCAATTCGAACTGCTACGCGGACACGACTACGAGGCATTTGCCTCCGTTGCACTGAAAGAGCGTAATCTCGCGCAGGCACCACCATACTCGTATTTCGTGCTGTTGCGCGCCGAATCCACGCAGCCACGGGCGGGCCTGGCTTTCCTGGAGCGGATCAGGGGCATGGCATCCGCACTGGAGCGAGATCTCGAGACCGGGATCGAGGTCATGGAACCGGTACCTTCTCCCATGGAAAAACGGGCAGGCCGTTACCGCGCCCAGCTGTTGTTGAGCGGCAGGGACCGCTCCGCCGTTCACCGGTTCCTGACCGACCTGGTCCCGAGACTGGATTCTCATCGCATGTCCCGGAGCGTGCGCTGGTCCATCGACGTCGACCCCATGGAGATGTACTGAAATTGGACAAATTCAACAAGTCCCTCATCAATGTGATGCTGATCCTGGCCACGGTCGTGTTCGCAATAGGTGTCTGGGCTCCCATACTGACGCTCAAGAAGCTCATTTTCGTGAAAAGCACTTTTTCCGTGCTGTCAGGGATCGTGCAACTTTTCAGCGAAGGCCAGTATGGTCTGTTCGTGCTCATCACCGGTTTTACGCTGCTGCTCCCGGCGGTAAAGATGATCGTGTTGTTCACCGCATTGAACGGAAAACGCGAACTGGAATGGCAAAGGCGTTACGTGGGCTGGCTGTCCCTGCTTGGCAAGTGGTCGATGCTCGACGTATTCGTCGTAGCCATACTGATCGCGAGCGTCAAACTGGGTTCCATCGCCAGCATCGAAATCCACTACGGATTGTACTTGTTCGCGGCGTCCGTGCTGATGATGATGGTAAGCACGCACCTGATTTATCGTCGCATGAAGTCTCCCCCTGTGGACCCTGCTCCAGCGGGAAAAGGCGGGAACGATGCAGAACAACCCTCCCACCGTTCACCCTGAGGGGAAGGGATTCAAGTTTTTCGCTGTAACCGGTTAGAATCACCCTCCTTTTAAACCGCACATCGAAGTGACCAGTTTCTTACAGGAAAAATTCGTCAGCGCCATACGGCAGCTCAAGCACAGCGGCACGATCCCGGACGATCATGATGTCGAGGTCAGGTTCGACCGGCCCCGGCAAAAATCCCACGGCGACGTGGCGACGAACGTGGCACTGGGCCTCGCCAGGGCCGCGGGCCGCAACCCGCGGGAACTCGCTCAGCTCATCATCGACGCGCTGCCGCCGTCCGACGGCGTGGAAAAAGTCGAGATTGCCGGACCGGGCTTCATTAACATTTTCCTGAAGACCGCCTCCCACTTCGAGGTCCTGAAATCCGTCCGTGAACAGGGCCGGGCCTACGGAAACTCCGATACCGGGCAGGGTGAATCCGTGCTGGTGGAGTTCGTGTCGGCCAACCCGACGGGGCCACTGCACGTCGGGCACGGGCGCGGCGCGGCGTACGGGGACACGTTGGCAAGGGTCATGCGCAAGGCAGGTTACTCGGTGCAGACGGAGTACTATATCAACGACGCCGGCAGACAGATGGACATACTCGCGGTGAGTGTCTGGCTCCGATATCTTGAACTGTGCGGCGAGGAGTTTGAATTTCCGGACAACTGCTACAAGGGCGACTACATCTGGGATATAGCGGCGACGGTGCACCGGGAGGAAGGCGATCGCTACCGGTGTTCCGCGGCGGAGGTGTTCGCGGATTCCGAATCTCCCGACCCCGAGCAGGCGCTGGACAAGTTGACGGCAACGTGCCGGGACCGGCTGGGCCAGGACGGATTCCGGCGCTTCCATTGCACCGCCCTGGACGCCCTGGTTGGCGACATCCGGAACGACCTGTCCGAATTCCGGGTAGAGTTCGACCGCTGGTATTCGGAGCAGACCCTCTACGATAGCGGGACCGTAGAGCAGGCCATAGAAAAACTGCGCTCCACGGACCACATTTACGAAAAAGAGGGTGCGCTGTGGTTCCGGGCGAGCGAATCCGGAGACGAGAAGGACCGGGTCGTCGTGCGCGAGAACGGCGTCCCCACCTACTTCGCCTCGGATATTGCGTATCACCATGACAAGTTCGAAAGGGGCTTCCACAAGCTCATCGACGTCTGGGGGGCCGACCACCACGGGTATATCGTGCGCGTCAAGGGGGCGCTTGCCGCCCTGGATCACAAACCGGACAACTTCATTGTGGCACTGGTACAGTTCGCGACGCTGTACCGTGGCGGGGAGAAGATATCGATGTCCACCCGGGGCGGGGAATTCGTCACACTGAGGGAACTGCGCCGCGAGGTCGGCGTCGACGCGGCCCGCTTCTTCTACGCCCAGAGGAAACCTGATCAGCATCTCGACTTCGATCTGGACCTTGCGAAATCCCAGTCCAACGACAACCCGGTCTACTACGTTCAGTACGCCCACGCCCGGGTGTGCTCCGTGTTCAGGCAGGCAGCGGAGCGCAATATAGACACGTCGGACCTGGACGGCGTCGACTTGGGCTTGCTCGTCGAGGAAAGTGAGAAAGACCTGGCGAGCGAACTTTCCAGATTCCCGGAGTTGGTCGCCGCCTCCGCGCAAAAGATGGAGCCACACCACATCGTCTACTATTTGCGGGAGGTAGCCAACCGACTGCACGCCTACTACAACGCCCACAATGTGCTGGGGGCAGCGGAAGACCTTCGCGCCGCAAGATTGCTGTTACTGGATGCGACGCGCCAGGTCATCGCCAACGGGCTTGAAGTGCTCGGCGTGAGCGCTCCCGAGTCGATGTAGTGGCTTGAATATGGCCCAGGCGGCTCGCAAGAAGAAAACCGGCTCGAGATCGGCCCGACGGCGAGGCGGTGGCTCCTGGGGCATGCTCATTATCGGCCTGATTTCAGGTCTCGTACTGGCCGCACTGATCTTCGGACCGCAGGACGGAAGCAAGTCGGGATTCGGCAGCGGTCTTAAAACCCTGTTCAACAGAATTGCAGTGTCCGCACCGGAGCAACCGGAAGCGGGCAAGGCCGCCCGTCAGGAGTCGCCCAGGCCGAAGCTCGACTTCTACACCGTACTACCCAAGATCGAGCGCATCATACCCGACGAGCCGTCACCTCCACTGGTAGGGAGCAAGGAAGCGCCGGTAGAGAGCAAGGAAGCGCCGGTTGAAAGCAGAAGGTCCTGGTACGCACTGCAACTTGCCTCGTATCAGAACTTCAACGATGCCGACCGCCTGAAGGCCCAGCTGACCATTTCCGGGTTCGATGCGGTGATACAGAAAGTCACGGTGGAGGACAAGGAGTACTACCGCGTACGTCTGGGGCCTTATGAAAGCCAGCGCAAGCTGAAAAATGTAAAGCAGGACCTGGGTGAATTGGGTTACTCGGGTATCTCTCTCAAGATCACGGAGCCATAAATGCCTCCGCACTGGATCATCAGAAACAAGAAGGGGAATCCATGACTGAAAAGAAGGTAATCTACCTCTTCCCGGGACAGGGGTCGCAATACCGGGGCATCGGCAGCGATCTGCCCGCCCGGTTTGAATCTGCTCGCCGCACCTATGAGGAGGCGAGTGACGTGCTGGGCTACGACGTTGCCGAACTCTCTTTCGAGGATCCGGCGGAACAGATCAACCTGACCCGTTACACGCAGCCCGTGCTGCTAACCCATCACATGGCCTGCCTTCGCGCCTACCGCGAACTCACCAACAACCCGCTGGCGCCCTGCGCCGCTGCCGGGCACAGTCTCGGAGAGTACTCGGCACTGGTCGTCGCGGGCGCAATGTCGTTTCCCACGGCGCTGGACCTGGTCAAGACTCGCGGTGAATTGATGGGTGAGTTCGGAGAAGGGGAAATGTCGGCGCTGCCGATCGACCTGGAAACCGCACAGGGCTGGGCCGACCGCTATTTCTGCGGCATCGGCGGCATCAACCTTCCGGCCCAGACGGTGGTTGCGGGTGCCGCCCATGATCTGGATGCACTCGAATCGGCGTTCAGCGCGGAGAATCCACGCAAGCGGCCGATCAGGCTGAAGACGGAAGGTGCGTTCCACACCTACTACATGGTGGACGCCGCGCGCCGTTTCCGCGACGCACTGGATTCCGCCGAGGTGTCCGCACCCGATATCGCCGTGCTCTCGAATTACGCCGGCGGATATCACGACCCGGACCCAGGACTGATAAAGGCTCGTCTGTTTTTCCAGCTCTTCCACCCGGTCAACTGGATGGGTTGCATCCAATCGGCTCTTGCCGAAGGCATCAACACTTTCCTGGAATTTGGCGGGGGCATCGGCAAGGGCGACACCCCGGCGGAGAAGCGTCCCAATCTGGAGGGCATGATCAAAAAAGCCACCCGCGGCGCTGAATTCGAAACCGCTTATCTGTCAGCGATCAACGTCGAAAGTATCGAGGCTGCGGCAAGACCGGCCTGACCACGAAGGACGCGTCGGCACCCGTTGACAATGTTATTCCCGCGGACCCCCACCCTGCCCCGGTGGCTGATTGTCATGGTCGCCGTCACGCTGCCGCTGGTGCTCTACAACGCGCCGGACATCTACAGCCAGCTTCCGGAAACCTGGAAGTACCGCCGGGGCACGTTCCTCATGCTGTTCGAGATGAACTACCCCACCTGGTGGACCGGCATGCTGCTGCTTGCGTCCTCGTTGCTGTTCCTGGAATCCGCCTCTACCCGGGGGCGTTCCCTGTGGAGCGCGTGCCTTTCTCTCGGGTTATTGACGGGGGCGCTTTCCATCGACGAGATCGGTTCTATCCATGAGCGCGTGTCCATCCTGAGCGAGGCATGGTTCGGCAGCCCGTGGTCTGCTCTGGCTCCGTTCGCGGCACTGGGCATGGTCGCGCTTGCCTGGGGCATCAGGGGAATCTACATCTCCGAATCCGGCACCCGGGCCGCCCTGTACATTGCCGGTGGGTTTGTGGTGTTTGCGCTGGTGGTCCTGCAGGAGTACCTGGAACACCATCCGACGTTCCCCAAGTACATGATGAAGACATTCGGCATCAAACCGGGGGGCCGGATCGTATTCGAGGAACTGACCGAGATGATCGGCGCCATGCTGGTGGTTGTCGGGGCCGCTCTCGTGCGCACTCGCGGACGCTTCGAACCGCTGCTCGGGTTCATTATCTCGAGGCCGGCGAACATCCAGGGACTGCACGCGATGCTTGCGATCGGCTTGATCGTCCACTGTACGATTGCGTTCTTTTTCCTGCCTGACCGCCTTGAACTGACACTTCGAGGCAATCCCGCGGGCTGGTACCCAACCGCGGTGTTCCTCATGCTGTGCTGCCACGCTTACTGGCAGTTCCGCGATTTTCGCGATGGCATTCACGCCGGCACGCTCACACTCCGCGGTATCCGGGAGAAGTCGACAGGGGCTGGCTGGCTGGCGCTGTGCCTGTTCTCCCTGCTGTGCTCGATCGGGTTCCTGCACAACTACGGTCATCTGGTGTCGGACCCCATTTTAGGGCTTCAGAAACCCTTCTTTTTCAACCTCTTCGTCATCTACATCGTGCTGACCGGCGCGATATTCGTTTTTGCAATCTGGCTTGAACGCTGGTCCCGCGGGCAGCTGATCTGCCTGCTCTTTCTGTTGCTGGCCCCTGCGGTAGAGTTTGGCGTCTACGACCCGGGAGCGGGCTTTGCGGCGTCGGGAATCTTTGCCTTTTTCAGCGCAGCCGTTTTCCTTACGCCGCGATCTTCTCCCGCTGCCTCCTGAGTGCGATAAAGTCTTCCGAGAAGCGGGCCGCCACGGAACCGTCGTCCAGTTCGACATACACCGGCACCTTGATGCGCGCCTTGTCCTTCTCTTTGCAGGTTTGGACGAACTCGTCGAATGCCCCTTCGTCCGGTAGCCAACTCACCGCGTTGATGGCCTGGTCCACCGGCTTGACGTACTTGATCTCCCCGCCCGCGATCATGAGCCTTGGATTCAGGCCCTGGTCCTCCAGTCGGAGGACCAGCAAACCCCAACCGGACAGGGCGCAGATGGAATAGATGCTCCCGCCGAACGCGACACCGTGGATATTGACGTTGGGCTCCAGACGGGCGCGCAACTCCAGCCGTTCGCCGTCGTAGCCGTGGACGCCCACACCGATGGTCTCGGAGAGCGGGACCTCCTCGTGCAGTATCCGCTGGAGTTTCGCGCAGCGCGCCTTCACGCCTGCTCGATCTCGATCAGCGTACCCAGAAAATCCTTGGGATGCAGGAACAGCACCGGCTTGCCGTGCGCCCCGATCTTCGGCTCGCCGCCACCCAGGACGCGGGCACCCTGTTCCGTCAACTGCCTGCTCGCCGCCGCTA
>Ga0316187_10003211_pt1 | contig 14229 bp, 21 predicted proteins | sample CroRivburrow1_MG_FD_204927 | JGI IMG/M metagenome (GOLD analysis project Ga0316187, IMG submission 204927) | Coastal sediment microbial communities from Maine, United States - Cross River worm burrow 1 | ecosystem: Environmental > Aquatic > Marine > Coastal > Sediment | place: USA: Maine...
TCAGAATCAACGACTATGGCCTTTTTCTGTCCGTGCCTTGAAAGGCTTGCCATGATCGCCGCGATACTTCTCTCGCTATGATGCCTCGCTTGTCGGGGGTCTTCCTTCAGACCCCCTATGGCCACGGATAGCGATCGGAGATCGGGTTCAATGTGATCAAGATTTTCCACCTATTCCCCGTCCTCATCGTCGTCGGGCTCACCCTGAAGCTGCGGCCTTGGACCGCCATCGAAGATCTCGCGGGCCTTGTCTGCGCGGGCATCCTCGTCACCCTGGATCAGTTCCATCTCATCGTCGGGGTTCTCGATCGAGAACATGCTGGCCAGCGACTGTACCGCTGTTCTGTGGGAAATGACCTGCTGCCCGCCCGTCGCATTCTTGGCGGTCTCAACAGCTTTCGCCTTGTCCTCAAGTGTCGGCGGGAAGTAGGGGGGCCATGCGAGCGTGACGTCGCTGCTTTGGCCAGGGTGCCGATCGACCTTCTGGGGGTTCTGGCCATCGTCATCGGTGACGGTCTTCATCGGGAGATCAACCCGCCCCCAGTATTCCGCTCCGTTCTCGTCCTGCTTGACCACGGAGAGGCGCCTGGAGACATCGAGCATATCGGCGAGGATCTTGGTGATCACGCAGCCGTATTGCTCTCGGATGACGTCGCACTTGGCCAACATGGACAGGAACCTCGTCTTCATCGCGACGGCTGACAGTGCCCCTCCGCCCGCCTTCTCGGGGTCCTGGATGACGACTGAGGCTTTGTCGAGTTGGTACTGTCTCAGGTCCTTGGCGAGTTTGAGAGCCGCCTCAACGGCGCTGCCCTTCAGCTCCAGGTACTCAGCGCCCTTCTCGCTGTAGAGCGAGGTGTAGCTCCCCTTGTGGGTGACCCCCGGATTGTTTCCCGGAAGGTCATGGACGACAAGGGTTGGATCGACGTTGAGAATCGTCCCCTTCGTAGTCGATGACAGAAGGATATCGATCTCGTCGAAGTCCTCCATCTGACCTTCGTAGTCGCTTATCCCGTCCTGCTCAGAGCTGTCGGGCAGGTTCTGCGCCCAATACACCGGGCAGATACCAGCATCGTGCCTGACGATCTTGTATGGGGTCTGAGTCCACCCGACCGTCTTAGCCGTGACCTCTGGGATCTCGTCCCATGTGATATCCCTCTGATCGTCCCAATATCTGGCGTAGTAGTAGGTCTTTTCGATCTGGCGACCGTCGTCACTCCAGACCCGTCGATTGTAACTGTAGACCTTGAGCACCTTGGCAGGCTTGCGCTCGGGCCAGTCGGCCCACTCGAGCACCTCGATGAAGGCTGGGCGATGGACCTCGATTCTCGGCTTGCCGTCAACGAAGCCCCAGGACAGCGCAACCGAACCAGTCGCCCCACCGATGGACCTGGCTTCGGCCATGATCACCGAGAGCTTCGATGCCTTGGCGAGCTCGCGCGCGAAGTCCTCGGCATCAGCGTCGCCCTCGACCTTGATCATCGGCATGTGGTCGCCGCCGAAGACCAGGGCCGTCAGCCGGTCGACGATGACCTTTGCGAGGTCCATGGTGGCGCTCGGAAGGCGATCCTTCATCGGGATGTAGCCGGTGGACTCGATCCTGCTCGTCCCTGGGATGCCGATGGAGCAGCCGTAGAAGTCCCACAGTTTGTGGGCGTGCTGGGAGCATCGGTAGTAACTCTCAAGCCTCAGCAGCAGTCTGGATCGCTCGCTTCTGACGAGGTGAACGAGGTTGATCCCGGCGACGGGGACCTCTGATGAGATTGGGTCTTTACCGGCGATGAGCTTGGTAAGGATTTTGGGCGCCATGCGTGCAGGATAGCACGGTGGAGATCAGCTCATGATCCGCCACGTGGCAGGGGTTCCGGTGACCGAGCAGCTGTAGTGCCGGTTGTCGTTGAGGTTGAAGACGATTTCTCCGAGGGTGCCGTCAGTGGCCGCCATCCCGGCGTCGGTGACCTGGCGACAGAAAAAGGCGCTGCCTGCGCCCATGGTGAGCGCCTCGGCTGCTCGACCGACCAGGGGTTGATACTGAGGGTGATCGTCTTCGCCGAGCCCAGAGAGGTCGGCGTGACTCACAGGAGACCCGGACGGCGAGATCTTCGAGCGTCGCCAGTCCACGTAATCGTCGCCGAGGTCGGTGGACCTCACGAGTGCCTTGACCGTGTTCCCGTAGCCGCTCCCCGTCTGAAATATGATTGTCCCGATCGGCAGAAATTCAGCGAATGGTAGTCCTGTGATGACGAGGTTATTGATCTCATCGTTGGCCCCGGTCCTAGCGGCTACGATGTTTCCATAATCGCCCTGACCCTGGACCACGACGATCGGGAATTCGAGATCGTTCGTCGCAAAGATGTGAGAAAGGCAATAGCGGTTGTTCGCCACCTCCGTCTGACCCCAGACCCCAGCCCCGCCGCCATCAGGGTCGTTCCAGGCGAGCCGAGCAGCTCCACCGAATCGCTTGCATGGGAATGCCGTCGCTGCGTCCCTATTCCAGTCTCCACCAGCCCCCGACTTGTGGAGGACAGGCGCTGTCAGGACAGGAGTCAGATCCTGCGGGGAGCCGTCGGCGATATTGATGTCGATGTCCTCGTCGTCGATCTCGCCGTTAGCACAGTCACACTGAGCGTGGGAGTCGAGAGCTCCACTCTGGTCAACGTCGAAGTTCCCGAGGGCAAGCCCCTCCTCGTAGAACGTCCCTCTGCTGAGATGGAGATCGAGGTGTGTCGCCCCGCTCATGATCGGTCCGTGCCGCTCCTCGGCGAAGTAGATATGGGCCGCGGCGCTGACGTCCCAATAGACGATGGAGGCGAGAGCATTCTCGGTGAGGAGAGTTCGCGAGAAAGTCATCGTCGTTTGGATATCGCCAGCACCATCGAAGTAGATGAAGTGAAGCCCCTCGGTGTTCGGTATCTGGATGCTCTGAGCCGCCTTCTCATGTTTGACCCCCATGACCCAGAACTCGAACGTGGCCCCGGTGGGGGTGATCGTGAAGGTCCGGGGGGTTCCGCCGCCATCGACGAACGAGAGCGTCGCATCTGTCCTACTCGGGAAGCCTGTCGGGTCGCTCAGAGCATCGGTGACCTGCTCGAGTCCAGAGCTCTGGTACCAGGCCCCTGCGGTGTAGGTCTTTACGACATCAAGCGTGGAATCATAGAAGAACATCCCATTGCGAGGCGCTCCGGTGCCGTCCCCGTTGGAATCCCACATCTTGAGCTGGATATCAGCTAGCGCTGCGGCCTCATTGGCGAATGAGCCGAGATCGTTGCGAAAACCTGGCATTGTTTACTCCGGTTTTGGGAACATCCGAGGAGAGATCGCGACGTTTTTCCAGATATCGCCCGAGCGGTAGACGAGGCGCCCTGCCGAGGGGTCATAGCAGACGGGCACGGTGCCATCAGGGACCATCAGCAGCGACCTCCAGGTCCTCGTCTTGCGAGTCCAGACCCTGACCTCGTCGGTGAGCTCTCGGTAATAGGCGAGCCCGTCGTTGAGCAGCCCGCGGTCATCGCAGAGACCAACCTCGACGGCGAACCTCATGGCCACTGGATCGCTCTGATGGCTCCCCAACCATAGGCTCGGGAGGTCTGGCGCTCGATGAGCCATGGCTAGGCGCTGACAGCCCAGCCGGTCGCGGTGCCGTCCTGGTTGACGTAGGTTGCGCCGCCGACCGTGTCAGTGAACTGATCACCGATCGCCCCAGGGGTGCCGGCCCCCGCATTCGGGTTGACCACGCCGGTCAGGTTGGCAGCCACGTCGGGGACCATGGACCGACGCCAGGTCTGACCGTCGGCCTCCCACATGAAGCCCTCGTTGATCTCAAGAAGCGCATGGCGCTCGCTGTCGGCCAGGGCTGCGAAGGCTCGCCCGAAGCCGAACCGTCGAGCTGCTGGGTCGGCGGCTGGGATTGCTGCCTCGGTGCCAGCAGTCAGCTCGTAGTCACTCTCGAGCGCGGTGGCGAATTCGACAACCTGGATCGCTCCGGCACCGGTTAGGGTAGCGAAGATTCGGTCAGTGTTCGCTGCGGTGGCCTGGGCCAGCTGGCGACAGATCACGAGCTGAACCGCCGTCGGAGCTGCGAAGAATGGATCGAGCTCTGCGGTAACAACACCTTCCCACAGGAGGGAATTGGCAGTCAGCGAGGTAACGATATTGTCCATGCACGCCGCGACCGTACCGCCGATCTGGATCTCGAAGGCGCCGGGGGCCCCAGCCACGAAGGTGTAGGTCTCTGGGGCGACGCCATCCTCGATGGTCAGGGTGTCGGTGGCAGTCGGGAGTCCCGTCACGCTCAGGAGGATCGCAGGCGAGATGCCACCAGCAGCTCCGTTGACGAGTTGATCCTGAACGAGGAGGGTCTCACGCCAGGTCCTGCCCGCGATGATCTGGGCGGTGACCCATGCCCGGTTGGCCACGACCTCCCAGGCGCCGTTCTGCCACACCTTGCGGACGTTGAGGGTCGTATCGTCATAGACGAAACCCTGCTGAATCGTGCCAGCGCCCGTTCCGGCGGTGTCCCACATCTGGGCTTGAACGAATGCCAAGCAGGCCGCGTCATCCGCGAAACTGCCCATGTAGTCGTGCTGTCTGGTCGGGTTGACAAATGCCATTCTGTAATCCTCCCCGCCCGCAGGCGGTCAAACCGCTAACCTGCGGTGCTATGCGCTCTTTGCCTCGATGTGGACCACGTCGGTCGCGACAAGGTCGGCTGCCCCGCCTGCCGCGAAGGTGATCAGGATATCGCCGCTATTGAGCGTGAACGTGTCGGCGAAGCCGCTCCTCAAAGCCCCGGCTGCCGTCATGACATGTGGGGTGAATCGAACGACAGCGAAGGGGAAGCGCAACCGGAGGATCACCCCACCTGCGACCATGTTCGCCTGCACGGTCACGCTCATGTTGGCGCTTCGCTGCCCCGCTGCCACCACGCCGCCGAGCTCGTTGATGTTGGTCGGCGTTGCTGGCTCGAGGACGTAGTTTGTCGTCGCCTCGGTACAGGCGATGTTCGCCGAGCCAGGGATCAGATTCCCCTGTGGACCGTCGGCATAGCTCAGGCGGAGCTGAGTCGCCGAGAGCTTCTCCCAGAAGAGGTTCTCCGTCCCGTTGGCCACTGCTGCGGCGAGCAGGTTATCGAGGGTGCCCTCGGCATTGACTCCCGAGATCGCGACGTTGATGTTTCCGCCGACCCCGGCGAACTCGTAGACGTCAGCTCCGATGGTGATCAGATCATTGGCGAGCGGCTGGCCCACCTGGGCGATTCCGAGGCAGGCGATCTCGCCTTCGCTTCCGAGGGCGGTCCAAGCGCCATTCTCCCAGGTCTTCTCTTGGTTCGTGGTCGAGTCGTAGTACCGCATCCCGTTGCGCGGGGTGCCGGTTCCGTCGCCGTTCGAGTCCCACATTTTCGCTTGGATATCAGCGAGGGCCAGAGCGTCCGTCGCGAAGATTCCGATATTTTCTCCCCATTGTGCCATTGGCTGCCTCCTAGAGAACGGACCAGACGGTCCCGCTGGGGTTTGAGTCGCAGGCGTACCAGATGCCGGCGGCAGTGTCGTGGTACTTCTGCCCGAAGAGGCCGGTCACGACCCCATTGGGATTGACAATGCCTGTCAGCGACCCGCCAGAGCCCACACCATCGGCGAGGAGCATCTCGGCCAAGCCCTGGTCGCGGTCCTTTGAGCCGAATTGCTCGTTGAAGCGCGCGATCGTGGCGTCCATCGTGGCAGCCACGTAGGGAAGCACGGCGAGACCAGAGGCCTCGAGTGCTGTCACTGGCACCTGAGTGTCATCGATCACCTCACCGGCGATGTGTCGGTGTGTCTTGCTGCCAGAGGTCACTGGCCCGATGCCGGTGAACTTCTGGAGTACGAGCCATTGAGCCATGGGGGTTACCTCCTGATGTATCTATGCCGGGAGCCCCCCGGCGTTCGTGATGAGAGTAGCACGGATCAGCCTGTGGCTTTAATGCTGACGTTCCTGGTGCCCGTCAGTGCATCGGCCGTCCGCCGCAGGTAGAAGCGGCCTCCCCCTGCGAAGGCATCAGCAGCAACGCTCCGACGACTCTGAACGAGGTCACCGCCAGCGAGGCCCGCTGAGATAAAGCAGCGATACCATCGGTCACCTGCAGCGGGCTTCCAGCCTTCGATGTGGTCGAGGCTGTTGAGCACCCAGATCTCAAAATCGAGCGTCTCGGCGACGGGAGCATCGAGGCCGACGATCAGCCTGCTCGACCGATCAGAGGACAGCGGATCGCGATCCTGCAATGTGAAAGTCTGCGCCTCGGTGATACCCAGCGGAGTCGTTCTGGGGTTGGCCATCGCAGCGCCTGCTGTGATCTGTAGTGTCGCGTTGAACTGCATGCTCGGAGAATAGCACAGGGACCTCAGCGATATCCGTGGTTGGATTCCTGCTCGCGCGGCTTGGCGAGACCCCTGGCCCCCTTCAGGGCGATCCACGATGCCATGAGTCGGTCCCCGGTGTGGGCCGCAGGGTCAAAATCGTAGCACTCGCGAATCCACTCATCGACCTCTGGAGGGACCTCTTTCCCGGTGGGTCCAGACGGAGCAACCCAGAGCCCCCCGCGCATCTCGACGGCGAGCGACTCGACCCCGTATTCCTCGCTCCATTTGTCGGTCCCCGTGTTGACTGCGACGGCCGAGACCCCGACCCCGGCGGCAAAATCCCTCATCCACCTCTGAACAGCGTTCCCCTCGACGAGCAGCAGCGAATTGAACATGCGACAGACCACCTCGCACTGATCGAGGATCTCAGGGCCTGTCCAGTGACCTGAACGCACATCGACCACGATCCTCCTCCCCATGTGATCGAGGGCAATCGTAAACAGGCAGGAGACAGCGTCGGCGTCCTTCTCGCCGGCGGCAGGGTCGAGCCCCGTGAAGCAGCGGAGTAGCTCCCCGTGCCGCCCAACCGGAATTTGCTTGAGAAGAATTCGCCCCTTCCCGAGCCGGAGCATGTGCTGGAGCCATGACCACTTGAAGCGTCGCTGTGAAGCATCGAGCACCTTGCACAGGTACTTTCGAGCGAAGGCGTGGGGCGTCATAATGTCGCGGCGAGCAAAAAGCCTCTTGAGCGGCCACATCCTCGGCCACGTCGGCACCCAGCGGTTCGGCGGGTCGTTCGGATTCAGGACCGCCGGGGTCTCCATGAAAGCCCATCCAGGGAGCTTTCGAAGGCGGCCCATGAGATCGTCCGAGTCCCAAGGGTTCCCGGTGAGGAAAATCCGCCCCCAGATATCAGCCTCAGCGTCGTCATAGATACGGGTGAGGATCGTCTCCTCGAACCACGTGGACAGGCGGTCGCGGGCTATCTTTGTCCTGGTGTTCTCGATGTTGAGGATGTCATCGACAAGCACGAGATCGAGTCGCGAGCCGAGGATGTCACCAGCGCCCACGCCCCTGCACTGGATCGATGCTTCCTTCGCCGAGGTCCCCGCCCCTTCGACGATCATATCCTTGCCCGTCCAGGAGTCCTTTGGATCGCTCGATCGCCTGAGATCGGGAAAGACCTCATGAACTCGCGGGTTTTTCTCGATGTGCCGCCGAATCGGTCTCCCGAGCTTTTTTACTGCGTCATCGACCTGCCCGATGACGGCGATCCTGAGCGTGGGATCATGCCCGAGTTCCCAGATAGCCCGCCCAATAGTGATGCTCTGCGTCTTCCCATGCTCCACCGATGCGCTGATAATCCCCCAGTTGTTGTCGCTGAAAAACTGATGCCAGTCTCTGTGAAACTGCTCGTTCTTGACAGGCTTTTTCGTCTTCTCGTGGGGGATCGCGTACTCGATGAAGTAGGCCGGATCCTGCCGAGCTCTCAGAATCTGCCTCTGCTTCAGGATCTTGACGAGACGGAGCTTATCTTTCCTCGGGAGCCTCAGCGCTCGCTCGATCATCTCTGGTGAGGACAGGTTCATCGCCACACCCTACGCCGTGGTCTCGATCTCCTCAGATTCCCTGATCGCCGACTCAGACCGCTCCAGCAGCTCCAGCATCAGCTCGTCGAGCTGCTCTGCGTTGTGCTCCTCCATCTCGTCATCCACTGTCCCCCTGAGGTCACTCTTCGCGTCCAGCCCCTCGACTTTGATCCTGAGCGCCTTGGCATTCTGGAGGTCTCGCCAGGTCGGCACAACCTTGTGCTTGAGTAGCAGCCCAAGGATAACGCGCTCCATCTTGTAAGCCGCCGAGATCTCATGCGATCTTCTGACTGCCCGATCCTCGTCACGCTCTGCTGCTCGACGTTCCCGCACAATTTTGCAGTAGCCGTCGATCGTTCGGTCTGCGATGCCAGGACGCCCAGCCTTGGCCAGGGCATCGCGGATCTCAGCCCTGGAACTCGTGCCCTCGACGATGCACTGCTCGACGATTCCGAGCCGCTCGAATCGCTCGGCTTCCGTGGGGCGCTTCCCCCCTGGCTTCGCATCCTCAGAAATGACGACATCATTTGCAGCATTTTCCATAATCGCGCTTCATCTCGCAGCGTCGCTATCGATCTTCGCTGCGTATCGCAGGATAGCACGCACGATAGAGTGGCTGCCTTGACCCTGTTCCTCCCCATGTGTACAGTGTGGGCATACCAAGAGGAGACCCATGAGAAACCAAGCAAAGAAAATCAACCAACGTCGTCGCGGCCCATCAGTCCCGTGGCAGGTCACCATGGGGCGCACAGAAAGCCCAAGGGACATCATCGCCAAGCGAAAGGCAAAGGCGGCATTCGAGGAGAGGAAGGAACTAGAGAAAAAGGGCCACATCCTGGTCAATCCGAAAGCGTAGGAGGAGACCATGCCCGAGTTGAAGATCTTTAGAGACCTACCTGAACTCAACGATCGCGACACACACACGGTGATCACATATGCCGTCGGAGAAGTCATCGCATCGGTAGCAGAGGGCAAATTCGATGCAGTCGAAGTCCCACGAGACCTCTGGTGGAGAGCTGCTCTGAAAATGGGCCTCAGAATGAGAGGCATCACCATAGTGGAGCCCGAGGATCAGCCAGGTGAAGCCACCAGCGACCTCTCAGAAACAATCCTCAACCACTACAAGCCGAAGGGCGATGAGCTGGAAGGCACCCCTGAGACCGGAGATTCAACTCTCGATGAGGCTGTCCTGGCCGAGGCGCTCGGAGAGTCCGAAGAGGATGATACGCCCATCATCGACCACCTCCGAGAGTCGATCGAGGCCGTTGTCGATCATGCGAACGAACTAGATGCCTTCATCGAATATGAAATCCTGAGCAGGAATGACGCCGAACGACTCCACTACCTCATCCGATCCCGTTCCCTTCTATGGGACCGCTGTCGGCAGCTCCTGCATGACATGACCAACGACAAGATCGCAGGATGGGCTAATCGGCTCGATGAGGCGCATCGCAACGGCATCACAGGTGATCTCGAGGTCATCGCCGAGATGAGAGAGGCAGCCAAATGAACCCTCCATCCGACTTCATCAAGCGCCTATCCGAGGCATCGACCTCGCGGGGTGTGACCATCATCGGCCACCCCGGAGATCTCTGTGAGCGGCTGACAGTCAGCATGATGCGCGAGATCTCATACACCATCGGCGCGCCCATCCCTGAGCCATCGCCAGAGGAGACCATCGAGGTCGAATGGGCCAGGTTTGCAACGGCTATCACCGTATCAGGCCCCTTTGCCACTGAGGCCATGGAGCACGGCGAGCAGCAATTCGCCGCAGGCCTCGCCCTGATGATCGATGAGACCTACAAGGGCGACGTCTACGTCGGTGGGTTCAAGCCATGGGAGGCACGCCAAGCAGAATCGCACAGAGAGACCTCCTACGTCTGCTCCGTCGCAATTGCCGCCGAGGAGATCGAGGAGACAGTCATCTCGTCCGCGTCCTACACCATGGCCAGACCTGGCCTTTTCGACCGTGCCCTCAACTGGATCCGTAGGTTGATCCGTCGCCCTGAGCGATGGGGCCAGAACGCGATCATGATAAGGAGTGCAGACGATGCCTGACAGCGACCTCCTCGATCTCATCAACAAACACATGACGGGCAAGCACCGCCGCCACGCCTTCGAGATGGTCGAGCAGATCCAGGCTCATACAAAATATCTGGAGGACAGGCACAAGGCCATGGTTCGGCAGGAGTCACACACCCAGAATCGGTGGGCTGAGTTCTGGTTCTCATTCCGAGACAACGAAAAGAAGATCGAGGAGTTGGAGGCCTAAGCCGAGCCTGTGACCTGCAACGCCGACTTCGAGACTTACGATCCACCGGCCAAGGAGTTGCCCCAAATGAAGCGATTCCCGATCCAGCACGGCCTGACTATCTCATGGGAAGCTGCGGAGCGTGCCTATCTCTACTATTGCAAATCATGCGGAGGTAGCCAATCCCTCGAGAGGCTCGCCGAGCGCGGTGGTTTCGGCCTGTTCGAATACGCTCTCTTCTGGCACAGGTGGGATGGCTCTTCAGCATATCCGAAGGCTGAGACCCGCGAGGTCGCTGAGGCGCTCGCAGCAGGCGACGTGCGATCCACCACATCATCCTGATCAACCGTCAAGGATTCCTTGACAGCTCAAATCATCCCTTGACCCCGCGTCCCCGATCTGCCAATTTTGAGGTGCTGGAGCTCCAAGCCCCGGGCGCTGAGAAAGCCCCGGGGTTTTCCTTTGGGCCTTGACCTTTTTGAAAAGTAGGCCAATTATTAGTCATCGCCTCCCTGGAGCTTCAGCAACCCCAGGACAGGCAAAACGACCGAACGCCCCGCGAGGGGAGAGGTGTATTATGACCAAGCTGTCTGACGTCCTGAACGGCGAGCCCATCTCAAAACACAAGCCCAATCCAGTCTCTGTGGAGCCCTGTCAGGACTGCCAGGAACTCCAGACCAGAATCAAAGAACTCGAAGCCAGGGTCAACCCAAGGCAAGCCCATCCAGCAGTTCTCAAGGCAGCGATGGACCACCTTCGACCAATGCTCGTTGACGATGGCCTTGTCGACGAGGATGAACTCGAGGACGAAGTAAGAGCCCTTCTGTCGGTGGCCAACGCCGCGTCCGAGGTGCTTGATGTCTAACGAAGACAGACTAGAAACCTGCGAGCACTGCGGAAAACAAGTCCAAGCACTCATCGTGTCAAACTACATCCAGGGATGGGAGGCTGACTATGATCTCGTCGAGCAACTCGGAAGCGACTACGGCCACCTGAAAGAAGACCTGATATTCACTGATGATAATGTCGTGGTGTGTACCCACGTATGCCCGTCCTGCACGAATCTTATGGGCGAGCCCTGGATCGATGACCCTCGCCCGAGCGACTGCGTCAACTGTGCGTCACGGGACGAGGAGATCGAGCAGCTCAAGTCGATCCTTCGCCGATGGATCGAATGGTCGTATGCACCAAGCCAGATGGACGTTTCCCGGCTACAAGAGGACACCGAGTCAGAAATCGGTGAAGACGGAGGCTCTTGATGTCCGAGACCACCCCAGAAACAACAGAACCGTCCGAAGCGAGCCTCGTCAAGAGGTTGGAATTTGTCGCTGATGCTGACGACTGGAAAAACCGACGTCGAGGGATAACCCTGACGTTCATATCAACTGCTGCGAAAGACGCAATCGCCGAGATCGAGCGGCTCAAGGCCACCATCGCAGCCAGAGACAATCGGATCGATGAGCTCGAGGCCGGGATCACCAGGTGGCACGAAAACACGCAGCCAACAATCGATTTTGACCAGCCTGAGCCAGGGACCGTTGCAGCAGAGGATCTCCACCTTTGGAAGTTGGTTAGCGATGCCTGACCCCACCGACCTCGACACCGCCATCACCCCACCGAGGGTCATCGACGCGACCAGACGATTCAAAGAGGTCCGCCGCACCAACTGTCGGCACGGTGGCCAGATTCTCTATGACCCAACGATGAGGACAATCGAATGCGAAGCATGTGGAGCCGTGCTTGACGCCTTCGACTGGATCGTCCACCTCGCCAGGGAAGAGTCGAGAATCCTGGCGAACTACAGGTCGGCTCGTGCCGAATGGCATCGCCTCGAGAAGGCCAACGAGGAGCTCTCTCGTCGCGAGCGCAACGCGAAGGCCAGGGTGAGGAACTGGGAGCGCAAAGCCGATTTGACGGAGCACGGTCTCCCAAAGATTGGTCTCGCCACCAAAAAGGCAGCCGGCAAGTGACCCCATCCGTACAGAAATCCGAGAATCCTGTTGACCTCGGTGGGCTGAGATGCCACTTTTGAACCTGTCGAGACTTCGAGACCCAGCGGACTTGCTCCCTGGGTCTTTTCTCTTTCAGCCTTGCAATTTTCTCAAAGTCGGCCAATGATTGGTCATCGCCTTTCTGAAGTCTCGACAGCTCCAGACAGGCAAAACCCGAGCCCCCGCAAAGCGGGAGAGGTTTATTTTATGCCTGATGAAAATAGCAATACCGAACGACACACAAGGTGGCGAAGGGTCAGGAAGCCAAACCTTCAAGACGTTCCGCCGCGCGATCATCCAAGCCACTACCAGAAGCTCCAAAGTCGAGAATTTCAGATCCGGTCTTACACTCAGAGCCTTCTCCATGTGACTAGGACAGAGCTGCTAGACCTCGCCGAGGCGCTTGAGAATGCCGGTGGAAGCGGTGAGATATGCCCCGACTGCGACGACGGGATAGTCAGAAAATTCCACAATGGGACTCTTTATCACTTTAGATGCTCTCGCTGTTCTGTCCCCTCTGGCGAACTTCTGGAGTGCGACGAGTGCGGCGGGACAGGTCAAACCATGACCTGTGAACAGATGGATTTCCAGAGAGAGATCCCGTGCCCTAACTGCCATGGACGCGGCAAGGTGCGCGCCCAAGTTGCCCTCTGCGTGGTCTATGACGAGGCCAGCTCCCTTTGACCAGCTCGTTCCCATATTCGTTCCGGTCCTCTTTTATCGCTGGGTCCGCCCGGCTGTTCTCAAGCGCAAACACGTACATCAGCCGCGTCCACCCCAGGGGCTGCTCTGGGGCTTGGGCGCCGTCTGTAGCTCTGTCGGTCAAGGCAATGGGCTCCGGTCCACCTTCCGTCACGGTACCTAGGGGACAGCTCTCCTAGGGCGAAGGGGCGGGTTTGACCGTCCTGGGCAGTTTGCGGCGACCCGTCTGAAGTGACGTTTATGGGTATTTTTGTTGAGGAGGGGTTTTTGGAAAGCATAGTGAGAGCCCGATCAACTCAATTCCTGAGATTTGATCAAAATCCTGATCTGAATCCAGTCAGACCTGACCCAGGGGGTCAGACGAAACCGCCTAGGTTTCGCTCCAACGGTTCGGGCTCGATGGCGACTCAGGGTCTGCCCGAGGCCGACGGCTGCAAAGCCTCAAGAGGAACGAGCTACACCGATCACCTTGCGGGGCAAGCCCGAATGATGCTCAGGCCCCACCAGCCATGGAATGGACATCGAGAGGTCATCGCTCTGAGCGGTCCTGTCGGACCGTCCGACCCGCTGGGTCGGGTGCTCGTGTTCGACGACAGATCTATTCGAAATAGGGCAGGAGGACAGCATGGATGAAAAAACTGCCGATCCAGACCTTGAGCTCCAGATGATCAATGACCGAATCAGAGAGCGCCTTCTCCCAATGGCAAGCTGTCGATGTCGCTACTGCCGATCCGGTGGTCTGGGGTTCAACCTCGGTGGGGTGACATACACAACGAACACGGCCGAACAGGACAGCATTGAGGGAAAACTCGCGAGAGATGAAAGCCTCTCGTCAAAGCTGTATTCGGCCTCGACAAAAGGAGACCACCATGAGTGAAGCAGGGACGATCATAAAGGAAATGGCCTGCGAAATCATCGACACAGCCATCGACCAGATATCGAAAGCAAGCATGGAGCCAGACGGGGAACTCATCGTCGAGGCGATCTTGCGGCCAAAAGGGAGGATAGTTTTCCGCCGCCTGCTCAACGACCCCTTCGAGCTGCCCCGCTACCAGACCACCAGCGCCTCTCTGACCGCGCCGGTTGATATGGGCCGCGACGTGACTGGCCATCGCCCAAGGTGCCCTCACCCCGTCGAGCCCTCGATCGACGGCTGCGAGCTCATCGCGACCAACGTGACCAGCGAGCTCGAGCCACGGATCATCTGGACCTGGAAGACGCCGGACAAATTGGCCAGCGGAGCTTGACACTGTTCTAGGGGTTGTGTACTGTTCATGTATCGCCGCGAGCGACGAGGAGGAGCCGATGAACCCACGCGAGCTTATTCGAAAGCTGAAGGCCGTCACAAGGAAAGACACCGTC
>Ga0316187_10003212_pt1 | contig 14227 bp, 12 predicted proteins | sample CroRivburrow1_MG_FD_204927 | JGI IMG/M metagenome (GOLD analysis project Ga0316187, IMG submission 204927) | Coastal sediment microbial communities from Maine, United States - Cross River worm burrow 1 | ecosystem: Environmental > Aquatic > Marine > Coastal > Sediment | place: USA: Maine...
TCATACTTAACTTACGCATACAAACTCTTTGTTACCAATCAATATTTTCTTCAATAAGAATAGATATATATCTATACCCAAACTATATGTATACCGTAATAGATGTGTTTTTTTTAACCATTCGATAAGTAGACAGATTATTGTGCAAGCGTGAAAGACGCTCCTAATGGAATCCACAATATGTCGTATGCCCGCAGCGTCTGCCTGGATGGCTTGGAGAAACTGGGTCACGTCCAAGGAACAGACCGGCTCGCTGGGCGGGTATTGTTTGCATAATTACCGTTCAGAGAATTTGCGTGGATGGCAGGAACGGGTCGTCCCCGCTGTTTAGTATTTTCTTATTTAGAATCAGTATCTAGGTCCGGAATCTGGCGGTTACCTGCCATTCACGGAGAGGACTGGGTCATCCCCTGGCGTTACTGCGTATGGTGACGTGCGGCCAACGGACTAAACCGCTCGCGCGGTAGTGGGTGGCTGATTTGAGGACAATAGTACATTAACCGTCTGTTTCCTATGTTGAGGGTTGAGGCATTCCGCCTCGACTCACAACAGGAGCAGACTCATGACACACAATACCAGGCCCATCAGTCCGTTACGCCAACGCATGATCGATGACATGATGATGCGTAAACTTTCACACCAAACACAAAGCGCCTATATCCGGGCCGTCATTAACCTTACCCGCTTTCTCGGTCGCTCACCCGATACCGCAACGCCGGAAGACCTGCGCCGCTATCAGTTGCACCTGGTCGAGACCGGGACCTCCCGTATCATGCTCAACCATACGATCACGGCGTTGCGGTTCTTCTTCCAGGTCACTCTGGATCGCCCTGAAGCGATGGCAAAGATGAGCCCGGTGCGCGAACCGCGCAAACTGCCGGTGGTGTTGAGCTGCGAGGAAGTGGCACGCCTGATCGATGCGGCCGGGATACCGAAGTACCAGGCGGCTTTATCCGTCGCCTATGGTGCCGGGCTGCGCGCCAGCGAGATCGTTGCCCTCAAGGTTGGCGATATCGACAGCACCCGCATGACCCTGCGCATCGAACAGGGTAAGGGCCGCAAGGATCGCTATGCCATGCTCTCGCCGCTGCTGCTCGAGCGCCTGCGTACCTGGTGGCGCACCGGCCGGGCTCAGGGCAAGCTGCTCGACGGGGGGGTGGATCTTCCCCGGTCAGAACCCTGTCAACCCGATGAGCACTCGTCAGCTCAACCGGATCTGTCATCTGGCTGCAGGTGCCGCGGCAATCGACAAGCGTGTCTCCCCGCACACGCTGCGTCACTATCTACCCTTCTTGACTATGTCGGGTAACGTGAAAACCTTTACAGACATGCTCGGCAGTTGTAGCTTATGTCATGCAGAGACCGATCCGTGTACCCGACATAGTTTTCCCATCTAGAGACTGTTGAGGAAGCTCAGTAGCCGATCACCCGGTTGATAACGACCTGGCTTGCCCTGCGGGGGTGTCGTCTTGGCGAGCGCCTGTTCTTTCATCGCGAGTGTTGCCTCCAGATAGATCTGCGTTGTCTCGACTGATTCATGCCCCAGCCACAAGGCAATCACCGAACGATCAACACCGGCCTGCAGCAGATCCATAGCCATGGTGTGCCTCAAGCGGTGGACAGTGACACGCTTTTGTTTGAGTGAAGGACAAACTTTCGATGCCGCTATGCGATGCTTGTTCAACAGGTACTGCACACCATGGACACTGAACCGTTTCCCTCTGGCGCTGGGAAACAGCACACCTGCATCACCTCGTTGTGGTTCCCGCATCCAGGCTTGTAATACAGCGAGTGTGGATTTGGCCAAAGGTATGCAACGTTCCTTGCGCCCCTTGCCGATGATCCGCACGTGAGCACCGGCGCCCAAGATAAGATCCTCATGTCTGAGTCCGGTCATCTCGGATAAACGCAGCCCCGTCTGCACGGCAGTCAGAATGAACGCATGGTCGCGTCGTCCAGACCAGGTGCAGCGATCTGGCGCGGCAAGCAAAGCATCGACTTCCGGACGGGTGAGAAAACTGACCAGGGTGCGGGTGAATCGCTTGCTGGGGATTGCCAACACCCGCTGGATCTGTGCCGCATGGGTTGGCAGCTCGAAGGCGACATAATGAAAGAAGGAATGGATGGCGGTAAGGCGTAGATTACAACTGCGAACGGTTAAGCCTCGATGCTTCTCCAGTTCATCAAGAAATGCCACGATCAACGGGGCATCAATCTGCTCAATGTTCAGGCGTGACGGTGGCTGATGCAGGCGCTGTTGTGCGAAGGTCAGGAATTGACGGAAGGTGTCTCGATAGGAACTGATGGTGTGAGGGCTGGCCCTGCGCTGCTGCATCAGTCGCTGGGTAAAGAAATGCTCCAACAGAGGAGCCAGGCTGATAGCTGTGGTCATGGCTGATCCTCCCAGCGGTGCTCAAGCCGGCGCATCGCTTCGCGCATCAGCTCGGGAGTTCCCTCCAAATACCACTGCGTATCGGCAACATGCACATGGCCGAGGTATGCGGACAACAGGGGCAGGCGACGCTCGGGATCTTGACCTGATCGATACCAGTTCACCAGCGTATTCGTTGCAAATCGGTGTCTCAAATCATGCAGGCGTGGTCCGTGACGGTCCGTCGCACCGCGCAGACCAATCTGCCGGGATAGTGCATAGAAGGCGCGGTGGATCTGTCCACTGTCCAACCGATTTCCCCAACTGGAAACAAACAAGTAGGACGACACCGGCCGCCCTGCCCAATGGCGCTGGCGTCTGGTGATGTAGTCTGCAAGTATCTTGCAGGTTGAGGCATGAATTGGCGCCAAGCGAGTCCTACCAAACTTGGCGCTACGGATCGTCAACACGGCCACCTCAAGATCGACATCTTGAACCTTGATGTTTTGGGCTTCGCCGAGACGCAGGCCCGTGACGCTCAGCAGACCAAACAGGCAATAGTAGACCCAGGGCAGCAGGGCGCCGCTTTGATAACGGTGTGGCATTTTGAGGGCGGCGCATAATAGGTTGTTGATCTCTTCATCCGAGTACAGATAGGGGCGCGCCCGCTTGGGCTGGAAGGGTAACAAACCTGGCGATGGAATCTGTGTACGTGGGTCGCTGGCGCTGCGATAGCGGGCGAATCCGCGCACGAAGCTCAGTCGCTGTGCCCACCACGCCGGTTGCGCATTCGTGGGCTGTTGCGCCCAGTCAAGCGCCAACGCCGCCGTGATATAGGGCGCATGCTTCTGCTCCATAAAGGTGACGAAATCGAGCAATGCCTTACCGTCCTTCTGTAGCTTGAATCCCAGATGACGCCGCATGCTCAGATACTCTTGAACGGCCTGACGAAGTGTGTTCATTGCGCACCTCCCGGCCAGGGCAGTGCCAGCGTACGTAATGCCTCGAGATCAACCCGGGTATAAATCATCGTGGTCTGTGGATGGCGATGACCTAATAGGTCGCCGATCTCGCCGAGCGAGGCGCCTTGCCGCAACATCTCGGTGGCCAGACCATGGCGAAACTGGTGCGTGCCGTAGGTTGGCGCATTGATTCCGGCGCGCTTGAGCGAATGGCGAACGATGGATCCCACGCCACTGGCACCCTGGAAACCACGGACAGGGGCCTTGGCGCGCAGAAACACGCGGCGACTGCTGGCCTGCGGTCGCCCATCCTGCAGATAGGCGGCAATCGCTTTACCCACCTCAACGGATAAGGGGAACTCGTTGCGCAAGCCGCCTTTGCCGCGCACACTCAATGTCCCGGTATTCCAGTCGATGTCATCGAGCTCGAGAAATACCACTTCACTCGAACGTAACCCCAGTCGTGCGAGCAGCAGCAAAATGGCATAGTCGCGACGCCCTATCTCCGTGAGTCTATCAATACTGACCAACAACCGATGGACTTGATCCGCAGAGATCGCTCGAGGGATGGATGGCATCGACCAGTTGGCCACGATGGGAACAGCGGCAGCCAAATCCAGCACCACCTCGCCGCGATAACGAGCGTACTTCAGGAAGGAGCGCAACGCACAGGTCATGAGTTTTGCTCGCTTCATATGCAAACGCGGTGCTTGGCGCTGAACAAACGTCACGACATCGCGGGCACACAGGTGTGAGAGGGCAACCGGTCCGTCTCCGAAGAGCCACTTCAGAAAACTGAGGATGAACGGTACGTAGTTGAGAATCGTTGCTTCGGCCAAGGCCCGCGCCTCGCGCAGGTGTTGCTCGTACGCTTGCGCACAGCGCTCGACCGGCGTTGGTCGAGGTGCCGATACCTTCTCGGCAGGAATCAGGCCCTCGCTGCGTAGAAAGTCGATGAGGTGTTTAAGCGCAGCAGCATCACCTTGGCCAAGCTTTACCTGCCGAGCCCGGTAGCGTAAATATTGCCTCGTATGTTCGGATGTAATGAAGTGTCGTTCGACACCCTTTTGTTTAAGCCATCGACTAAAACACGCGGCGAGATGAACTTGTCGGTGAAGCGAATACAGTGCATATCCCTGGGCGCTGATGAATACTGCAAATGCGCTGATATGTGGCGCGAGAGGTCCCTCTGGTGCTCGCGACAGAACTACTTTATCGTTAATGACAAATTTCATAGCGGACTCCTCCCCTACATGGGGTTGATGGAAGGAGCCTGGACTATATCGCTACATTTTCACGTGTTTGCTGGAAAAACCTGGTTGGTGTAATACTGCAAGACATAATCAGGAAGGGTAGATAGTGGCGCCTATGTCGTTCAAGACATAGGCGTCACAGCTACGCCACCCACCTGCTGGAACAGAAGGTGGGTATCCGGGTGATACAGGTGCTGCTTGGCCACAAGCGGCTCGAGACCACAGCCCTGTATACCCAAGTGGCCACCGAGTTCCTGCGCGAGGTCGCCAGTCCACTGGAATCGTTGAGGGCACAACACCCGGGCTGAGGTCATGTCGCGCCCCGACCTGGAGGTCGCGGATATCTTCCGTGCCCACGGGCCGGCATGGCGTCTCAAGCAGGCCGGACACTTAAGTCTCGGCCAGCTCAAGGTCATGTCGGCCATCGAACGCTGCCGCAGCGCGGCGCTGGGTGGTCATGTGCTGCACTGCCAGGCCTGTGATCACACTCAGATCGCCTATAACTCCTGCCGTAACCGGCATTGTCCGAAGTGTCAGGCCAGTGCAGCCCGACGCTGGCTCGAGGCGCGCCAGACCGACCTGCTGCCAGTGGACTACTTCCACGTGGTCTTCACCTTGCCGGCACCGATCAGCGAACTCGCGTATTACAACAAGTCAGTAGTCTACGGCCTCCTGTTCAAGGCCGCCGCCGAGACTCTGATCACGATTGCAGCCGATCCAAAACATCTGGGTGCCCACATCGGTGCGACCCTGGTGCTGCACACCTGGGGGTCGGCGATGACCCATCACCCTCATGTGCACGGGATCGTCCCCGGTGGTGGCTTGTCGCTTGACGGTGAACGCTGGGTCGCCTGCCGACCGGGCTTCTTCCTGCCCGTGCGTGTGCTCTCGCGGTTGTTCCGACGGCTGTTCCTGAAGAAACTCGGTGACATCCACCGTGCCGGCAAACTGCAGTTCTTCGGCGAACACCGTGCGCTTGCTGATGAAAAGATGTTTACCGATTGGCTCAGACCCTTGCGGCAATGCGCGTGGGTCGTCTACGCCAAGCGCCCCTTTGCCGGACCGGCTACTGTACTGGCTTATCTCTCGCGTTATACCCATCGGGTCGCGATCGCCAACAGCCGGCTCCTCGCGCTGGACGAACAAGGCGTTACCTTCAAATGGAAGGACTACCGGGCGTAAGAGCGGGTTCGATACAAGACGATGATGCTCGCCTCAGACGAGTTCATGCGCCGTTTCCTGCTGCATGTCCTGCCCTCGGGCTTCCACCGCATCCGTCATTACGGACTGATCGCCAACACCACGCGCAAGAACAATCTGGCGCGGGCCCGTGAACTGCTGATGAGTAAGGTAACCGACGAGCCCACGGATACAGAGAAGAACAGTGCAAATATCGCTGATGACAGTGATGAGTCAGCGCCCTATGCCTGCCCGGACTGTGGTGCCTCGATGATCATCATTGAGACCTTCGAGCGCAGCCAACTGCCCCGTGCACCACCCAGGCGGATCAACGCATCATGAAGTGCACACTCGCCGGCTACGTGCCTTACCCTGATCGATTAAACCCGGTCTCGGCACCGTATTGCCGATGGTGTGAAAATGGACGCTGTTGCACTCAAACGGAATCGCAAAACCGGTGTCAGTGGCAGACGACCTGGGCGAGAAGAGAACCGGGTATTGCGGTGACAGGCAACAGGGTCGATCCAACCCGGAAACTCACAACTCGAATCCCCATAGCACTTCGACGTTCCTTAACTGCGTGGTTGCCTCCCGCGGTTTCCTCCCTTGAGGCTTGTCAGATGCCTGCCCGTTGAGTTCGCGTGCAGGCTGACAGGTCTGCCGCTGGGGGCAAGCATCTTACAACCCTTAACAACTTTGGTCATTCGTAACGTTTCGCATAACCTGACGGTTTTACACAGAGCGAAGTGCAACGAAGCGGGGTGTAAAACTGGTCAGAGTTAATGCGCTTGTTAGGTATGTGGCAGCTCATTTTTCCTCTGTGGGATAAGAAACGCCAGTGAACTTGAAAATGAGTTTGCTAAAGGGTTTATTCATTGGACGAAAAACATATGCTGCTGCTGCAGGCATTAACCCGTAGAAAAATCTTTCTTCATTATCCTGAGCGACAAATAGTACTAATACAACGATAATGGCAAGGGTTATTAGGGTATAAATAATCCATGCCATTTTAGTATAGAAAATATACTTATCATTTTTATTGTCTGTCATATTCTTCGATTCCTAGTAACTCTTATTGAATTACACCATTATTGTTTATAAATTAATAGGCGGAATCCGCACTATTGGCAATAGTACCGATGCGGCCTATCGTGTCAATTAACAGTAATATGCCGAAACATATCGTTCACGTAAGGGTGCCTGTGTACTCATCTTGGCTAGATTACAGCCGTTAGCGCTGAGCACGAATGTCCGACTACAGTAAAACTAGGACATACAGCAGTTTACGTTGAATGTCGCAGATGGGTCGGTTCCTGCCTTTTAGCGAAGTCTTATATGAGCGCCTGGTGTAGGACCGAGAACGGCCAGATCACGTCATTCGTATAGTTTATGGGAACGGCAGATTCATGCTGTAAGGGATTATCCATTTCCAGCTATTAACCAGCAGTAACACTTAAAGGGCACGATGGAGTAACTGGCCATCATATTTTCCAATGCTCAGCCTGTCGCATATGTTTTTGCGAGTTCAAAAGGTATACAGTGATCATTAGAATTCAAGCTATTGGCAAGTACTTAACCGTAGCTAACGGCTGGATGGGGGGACTTGCAAACCAATCTCTTGATAGAACCTTAAGGCGCCGGGATGTATGGGAGCAGTTAAGCCGTCAAGCATGTTCTCTTTTCTGACGGTACGCTTAAGGACATGACTGTAATTTCCCAACGACTCAAGGTCATCGAATACAGCTTTGGTAACAGCATAAACAATATCATCCGGAACCTTTGCGGAAGTAAGTAATGTTGCCTTTACCCCAATCGTTTCCACGTCTTCCTTGTTAATCGCAAAGGGATATAGTTCTATGGGAATAAACGTTTTGGAGTAATACGGATTCTCAGACAAAATCTCTTCGATGTTAACAGGCGGAATAAAGCGAATACCACCAACTAAAAATGTGGCAGATTTGATGTCCTGACTTGGATGGCCGACCGTATGAAAAAAAGCATCCACGCGATCATGCATTAGCATATTTATTCTGTCATCCAGCTTTTCTTCGTGCACCTCCATATCTTTTTCCCATTCAATTCCTGCAGCATCTAAAACATCTATGGCGTTCTGTCGAACGCCAGAACCAGGCAAGCCGATATCAACCCGCTTGCCTCTCAAGTCATGAATAGCAGCTATACCAGAATAGCCGCTAGCAACAAGCGTGACAGATTCGGGATACAGACTGAATACCGCACGCAAATCTTTCTGAGGCCCTTTATCTTTCCATTCAGCCAAGCCATTGAATGCTTGATATTGACGGTCTGACTGAGCGATACCAAACTGAATATCGCCCGCCACAATCGCATTAATATTGGATACGGAGCCTGAGCTAAATTCTTCCTGGAGTCTAAAACCATGCGCTTCTTGCTTATTGTTGACGATACTAGAAATGGCCAGTCCGGTTAAATAGTAACTACCCCCGGGATCTCCAGTACCAACGGTAAGTGAATTGCTTTTTTCCTGCGAACATGAAGGAATTATTAATAGCAAAAATAAGACCTGACAAATAAGCAAGATTTGCTTCACATAAGGCATCCGTTTCATTGGTGTTATCCTGTTGGCTGGTATTTAGGCGTCTGGAAAAGCAGAATAAAAGTCCAGCTAGGAGAAGTCCACACCTATTGAATAGCGGTGCGTCACAACTGTTTACTCTGTTTTTCCCGAAATCTTGTCAGTTCCTACCGCAATATAAAAGCACATAAACATTGCATGCAGCGGGCAGCTTTGCGCCTACTTCCGGTTATTCAGATTCCTCCTTCCAATGACAACAACGTACTTAGTTGCCGTTGCCGTCATGCAATCAGTACTCACATTCACGGTCAGAAAGCGACATTCCCTGTCAATCCAAGTGAAGGTCTCTGTCGGTTTTAGGAATGTCTCTGCCGGTTGTGGCGCTTGTGTATACAGCTGGCTGCGTCCATTTCCATCACTTTCCGGTGATGCCCTTGAGAAGACCGCCCATGCCATCTTTCTTCTTCTTCTTTTCCTCCGGCCTGGACTGTTCCGCTTCACCGGTACTGGCGCCGGTCGGCGCAGGCTTCCGCTGCGCTGTAAGACAGGGATTTTCATCCTTCGTGACCTCGTTATAGAGACGCGTGACCAGGGTAGAAAGTCCACCTGTTGCCGCAGCGGCGGTAACAGATGCACCCTGTTTGAGCACGCCCGCAGGATTCAGCTCAAGCTTGGGCTTCGCCAGCGTACCGCCCACCTGCACCAGCCCGGCCAGTGACACATCTCCCACCGTGATCAGGGTCTTCAGGCTGCCCTTGACGAGATCATCTTTCGGCTTGGACTCGATCAACAGCGCCAGTTGCTCGTTTTTCAGGTTGATGGTGCCGGTCCCCAGTATCAGCAATTTGTCCGTTTCGACCGCAATGCCCTTCTCGGTCGTGGCCAGGCCGTCCTTGATGTCGTAGCGCAGCACAGCGCACTTGAGGGTGGTGTATGGCTCTTCCTTCATGAACGGATTGAGCATGCGGAGGAGCTCTAGTCGCACGTCGCCGCCGGCGAGGTTCATCGACTTGTTGTTGAGGCGGCCCTCGCCAGTCACCATCAGCACTTCGCCGTTCAATCCTGCCGCCAGGGCCCGCACCGAGTTACCCCGTCCCTTGAGTCTGAGGGTCAGGTCGATCTTTCCGCCGCTCATGATTTCACTGCCCGTGATCTCCTTGATCAGGCGCCCCCTGTCGATCTGACTGCCGTCGACCGTGGTTGTCAGCCCGGCGATCTTCCCCCTGGCATCGACCTCGATGCCGGCGCTGATCGTCCCCCCCGCCACCTGTGCCTTTGCGGGTTTGAGCAACAGCCGGCCGCCGTCGAGTGCCAGCTTCAGATCCACATTCTGGAGCGGCACCCCCTGGACAGTGATGCTATCAGCCCGCAGGGTGACATTGGCATCCACCGAGCGCAGGCCATCCAGTGGCAGCGGATCAGCGGAAAAGACACGCTTCTCCTTCTGTGTCTTCTTATCCTTTTCTGGCACCGCCGCACCGCCCGCACCCGTGGTGAAATCCGCAAGGTCGATGTTCGTAGAGGTCAGCTGTGCCTCCACCCTGGGGCGCTCGCCTGTTAACACGGCGGCCAGTCTGCCGGAGACATCCGTCTTGCCTACCCTGGCCTTGAGCCCTTCGAGCTGGTAACCCGCTTCGCTGTCCGATAGCCGTGCGAACACCTCAATCGGCCCGAGCGGCGGCAGTTCGGTGCCGGCCAGGCTCGATAAGGTGCCCAGTGAATCCGTCTTCATGGCGATGTCGAGTGCCAGCCCCTTGCCTTCCATGGGTTGCCCCAGTTCGCCGTCGATAATGATCCGCGCTCCAGCGGTATCGACTGTTGCCTGCAGCGGGTAGGCCTGGTTGGCCAGCAAGGTCCCGAGCGCCCCCAGAGTGGCGCTGGCACGGATGGCATGACCGTTATACGCGACAACCAGATCCAGGTTGAGCGGGCTGTTCGTGTCCTCGGCCGCGGCAGACAACCGGTCGATGACCAGTGTAGTCGTCTGCCCGGTATCCCCTGCGCGGTAACGGAACCGCCCCTCGCTGATCTCAATCTCCTGCACACCCACTGCGGGAAATCCGGGTGCCGCGGTCTCAGCCTCCGGGCGGGCCGCCTGTTCGGGCAGGCTTTCACCAAACACCCAGTTGCCGCGCCCCCCGGAATCGGTTTCGATGAAGATATCCGGCTCGATGAGGATTAAACGCTCTACCAGAATATCCCCTGAAAGAAGCGGTAGCAGCGCGACCTTCACCTCGATACTCTTCACCGTCGCCATTTGGGGCTGTGTACCCCATGCCGCATTGCTGAAACTCACGCCGTCGACGGCGACCGTGGGTATCAGCGACAAGCCAAGATGCAGGTCCCCCTCAATCAGCATCTCGCGGCCGGTGGCCTCTTCTACCATCTTTTCGATCTTATTCTTGTGTTGGTTCAGATTGCCTGACACATAGATCACCGCGATGATCACCGACAACAGGACCAGTCCGACGAGCCCTGCCACGAGCTTCAAGACGATATGTTTTTTCACGGTATCACCTTTATCTGAAATGTCGGCACGCCAACGTACTTACTGTTAACGCCCCCTTTCAGGCTGATTACTGATGGCGTCACTCGACTTCGAGCGGCGGCGTCTCCCAGTCCAGCCAGTCGTGTCATCATAACTGATGGGCTCTTCGATAAGGAAGAGCACTGCTCGTGTCCGGGACATTCATACTGAAACAGCCATCGGTATTGATACGCAACTGTGCCAGCTGATTCGGTGCGTCCACACTTGCAACCCAGAGTGTCACTGTCGAGTTGGCGATTGGGGCACCTCCGCAAAGTACCTGACCTTCACGGCTGCCGGCGCTGGCAACTAACTACTACGTCTGTTGAAGTATGGCATGTTACAAAAACTAATGGCTCGCGTGTAGCGACAGCCCGTTGGCGTGAACTTCCTCTTTGAGAGATTGCCGATACGCATCCGGCCTCTGTAGGTCTGCTTCCAAATCACCCCTTTGCTGCATCGTTAACGCATGGTTTTATCGTAGCTGTGAACGGCAGGTTACCTTCTTGTATATGACATTTACGGAGTAATTCTAATTTACTATTCGTCCTTTATCCGCACTGCGAGCACGTCACAGGGCGCCCCGTGCAGAACCGCGTTGGCCGTTGAGCCTAGCAATCTTTGTATACCTTCCCTTCCGTGGCTACCGATCACAATGAGATTTGTGTTCAGCTCTTTGGCCAAGCGAAGGATCTCTCGTCGGGTGCTGCCTTGGCTGACAAAACATTCTGATTTATCGATACCCAGTTTTTCTGCCAGATCCTCAAGGCGCTGCCTGGAGCGTTTCATCAGTTCCTGGTCGATCTCCAGTTCCTGCGGCAGAACCAGGTCGTTGGACAGATCCATCTGCGTGAATTCCACCACGTGTACCAGGCTGAGCCGCGCCTTGAATGCCTGACATAATTCCATTGCCTGTCGCGTGACAGTATCCGTGACGGGCGTGAAGTCTACTGCGAGCAGGATATGGGAATAGACGGCCATGAATTATCTCCTTCGGTGTGGACCGTTACTTTTGATGTCAGAGCGCAACACGATCTGACTGCTGTGCCAGATTGATACTTTGTGCTATCAATTTCAGGACAGGTGTTTCTGAATATCATCAACACTGTGTGTAACCAGATTTTTATCCAGTTCAAAACTCACTAACTTATCAGTTTGATCTGACAAATTTTTTCGCAATATACCCAAAAAGGAAGGTGCAGCAATAATTGATAAATTCTTTACCTTATGTTTGCTGACAAGAGCATCAAGATAGCTGGTAAGACGTTTGGCAAAATCAATCATTTCCTGTTCTTTGGGCTCTGTTTCCTCCTGGTAGATGTGAGAGCCTGAGCCAGTATTGCCTGCATGTCTGCCTGGTAAATCGCTACTCATGTTTTGCTCATGCAAACGTCCTTCTGGATGTGAAAAAGTTTCAATTTCATGTAATCCCGCATTTGCTTTTTCAGCAACAAATAACCGGGCACGACTGCTATCAGCGACAAGAATTAATTGTGTTCCCATAACATTACTCCCATGCTCTACTGTTATTATTAGACTATATTTGAATAAATTACACACTGATCCATATCAAATAGCCAATGGATATATTTAATCTGAAATGTCCCATAATTCCAGTGTCATTGGTAAAATACAGGCTACCATCTGGACGCTCGATAAACTCAAATTCCACGGCCTTATGCAGGGGTGAAGTTTCTCCTCTGTAAGCTTGAGAAAAACAGAAAAGGAAAAATTATTGGTAGATTCCTGAGCTTCATGAACCGGGCTTCAATGTCGCTTTTCAGGTTACAATCCGTGATTAACTGGTATTTGGCGAATGACTCATTCTGGCCGTACTCGGAAATTCCTTTCTTCAGGATGTAGCGGCTCCACGAGAAAAGCGAATGTCCTATTATTTAGCTGAATTCGGAAATTTGAGTAAGGTAGAGGTCTACCTGCCACAAATGATAAAACTGTCTAATGATTCCGGTTAAATCAGGAGACAAATATGGGTGGCTTAGGTAGCGAACGTCGCGGGTACTTCAACTCAAACGATACTACTAACGATTACCGCACTCTCGATGTGCGTCGCTGGCAAAGAGATGGACTGCTTGACCCACACCAGTCTTTTGGCTGGAAGTGGTCCGGTGACGGCGAGACTACAGCAACCATACAGGTACGCACTGAACCTGGGAGAGTAATTCTCTCCTATAGACACCGAAGCCACGGCGATGACTGGAAGGATGAAAGCTATCCGGTACAGTTGGACTGGACACGCTGCAACTATGGAGGTCAACGCCCCTGATTTATCTGTCCGGCGACGGGTTGCGGACGGCGCGTGGCGATCCTTTATGGGGATAGAATCTTTGCCTGTCGCTATTGCTACCAATTAGCCTACCCCAGTCAGCGCGAATCCGCAGATGATAGAGCCACAAGGCGAGCAGATAGAATACGGGAAAAACTCCAATGGGAACCAGGAATACTGAACGGCAGTGGATGCAAACCAAAGGGAATGCACTGGCGCACCTTCTGGCAACTCACTACCGAGCATGATGCCTTGGTTATGAAATCTAGGGCCAAGATGGATTTGCTGCTACAGAGACTTCAAGATTCTATGTAACACCAAGAATGAATCGTATCGAATAGAACTAGTGGGACGGGCTAAAGCAAAAATAAAAGTCCTTAATATCTCACTATCGGGGGCTATTTGGGGGGCTTTCTTCTTTATAAAATATCCTACCCATTGTTTTCCTTACATTTTATTAACTAATTTGGCGGTGGAGACAGTCTGCAGGGAACCAGTCTCAGCCAAATTCCCTGATGACGGGAAATCTACAGGGAATTTTCTCTGCTACCTACCTAATTTCAGCCAGAATCAAGCTGTATCCTACTGTAACAACACGCATTATTTCATATTTGGCAATGGGTCTGGAATCCATAACAGGGAATTACCAGGGAATTCATCAATACAACTACAACTCGCTTTTGTAATCCAGGAGTGAGGGCGGACTGGTCATGGTCTGATCAAGCCGTTTAACCTACGCCAGAAGCAGGCACACCACTCCTGGATATCCCGATCAGGCCACACAATATGTACGCGTTGCCTTGCAGGAGCTGGCAGCGGGCAAGCCCGTCAATACACCCGTTACCAAACCCTATGGCTGTTCCGTGAAGTACCAGTGAACCCCTGACAGTTTCACAGGTCTGAAAAATAACGGTTATCAGGGTCAGGCAATGTACAAAATTACGCGCAGGCGATTTCTTCAGGGCAGCATTGGTTTACTGGCCATGCATGCCGTACCAGTAGTGGCAACCTTGCGAAGCCCTACCCCACGCCAGTCGGCCGGCCCCTTCTATCCGGTGGAATTGCCACTGGATGATGACAACGATCTGACGCACGTT
>Ga0316187_10003213_pt1 | contig 14227 bp, 14 predicted proteins | sample CroRivburrow1_MG_FD_204927 | JGI IMG/M metagenome (GOLD analysis project Ga0316187, IMG submission 204927) | Coastal sediment microbial communities from Maine, United States - Cross River worm burrow 1 | ecosystem: Environmental > Aquatic > Marine > Coastal > Sediment | place: USA: Maine...
GGTGATTTCCACAGGATCTTCTGCGGTCCATATTTTGGTCTCAGGTTTGTTGATAAATTTAAGAATGGAGTGCAACGTTGTTGTTTTACCCGAACCAGTCGGGCCGCACACAAAAAACAAACCATAAGGTTTACTAACAGTGGCACGTATCAATTCCGCATTGCGTGCTGAAAAACCCATTTTATCCAGTGGCAATGGATCGCCTGATGCCAGAATCCGCATCACCACATCTTCCACGCCACCTTGTGACGGTAGAGTCGCCACACGTAACTCAATATCAAGTGGGCCAAATTTTTTGAACTTTATCTTGCCATCCTGAGGCCTGCGTTTTTCTGAAATATCCAGATCACACATAATCTTAAGCCGAGTCACCAATGCATTACGATAAGTAGATGGCACCTCAATATAATTTAATAATGAACCGTCTTTGCGTACACGTATTTGAGTTTTGGCTTTTCCCACTCCCGGCTCCACATGAATATCAGAAGCACCCATACGATAAGAATCAATGATAATTTTGTTGACCAGCTTGACCAATTCGTTATCTGCGGCGGCACTAACATCTTCCTGATCAAGACCAAATGTTTCATCTTCATCTTCGCCAAGACTAATAAGCAAGTCATCCATGGATGACTCATCCACGGCATAACTGCCAGTAGCATCCATGGCAATTGCCTTCCCGCTGTAAAATAAGTCCAGATATTGAACAAATTCGCGCTGCGAACACACCAGATAGTTAATTCTGTGTTTTGGGTAAATATTATTTACCACCCGTGAAGCCAGGACTCGCTCAGGGTCGGTAGTCAATATCATCAACCCTTCCTGGTTCTCCTCTATTGGAATCCAGTGGACACTCGTGACGTATTCACGCCTCAAATTTTTTAGCAATTCAGTCGGTTTGACGCGATCAGCACGAAACGGTTCGTATGGAACCCTGAAAAAGCTTGACAGCGCTTTTCCAAGCGCGGCGACGGTAACCTGAAATTCGTCTATCAGCACACTCTCAACATCGATTCCTTTGCGCCGCGCAGTACGTGTCGCCAATTCAAGTTCTGCTGCAGAAAGCACAGCATCAGAAATCAGGTAATCATATTTTGATTTGGCTGATACACTACGCTGACGTTGGCGCAGCGCTACTGCCAAAGTCTGCGCTAATTCCATCGCACCATCCTCTATTGAGGTAGAAAAGGGCACACCAGCCTTATTGTTGATAACTTGAATAACACCCACCAGATTGTTAGCTCCGGCTTCAATAACAGGTACAACCAGCATCTGCTCGGTACGGTATCCAGTACGCTTGTCTACTTCCTGTAGAAAACACAATTGCTTACTATATTGCTTCAACTCTTGCTCATCGTATACATCTCTGAGATTGAGCAACTTTTTGTTCATGGCCACGTAACCAGCGATACTTTTTTCAGCAATTGGTAACTTTAAATCCTTAAAAGAATTTAGCCCGGTCTTTACTTTGGAAACGAGCGAAACATTATCGTCACCCACTACATAAATAGTCAGGCGATCAGCATTGAACAATACGCAAATATCCTTGCTGACTTCCAGCATGATTTCATCCACGTTGCCCGTAGCATGTATTTTGTTGGTGACATGATTTAGGTTCTTGGTGAACTCTAGCTTGCTACCCATTTCACCAGCCACACCTTTAGTCGCCATTGCTGCACTCATATCACACTCTCCGTCTATCCATTATGACCACCAAGACCCCATATACTCATGTAACGTCAATGTTCACCACATCGCATATGACAACCATCGCATTCGCTTTGGAAAGTCAGCTTACAATAATTAAACATAATAAAAAATGTCACAGCTAAAAATCAAACTCTTGGTTATTCAACAGCATTTGTGGCCGATTTCCACGAGCACTTTTCTCTATTTCCAGCATAGTCAGATCCATTTCACCCGGTGAAAGATGAGAAACATATATTTCTGCGTCGCGCTTTAACTTACCCAACTCTACAGCCAGTAAACTTGGGCATAAATGTTTGGAGACTACCGCCAATTCCATTTCCCTGTCAGGAAAGGCTGACTCGATAATCAGGTAACGCAAATTTTCTATTTTGTTGACTACCTTCCATAAGTCATCACTGGTAGTAGTATCTCCCGTGAATACCAAACTCGCCAAACCGCTATCCAAATGATAGCCGACTGCAGGCACAACATGGTTGGCAGGAACAGCAGTAACCCCTCGACCATTCAACATAACAGTCTCACCCAACCCTATTACCTGATAACGTAAAGACGGGTGATTGACATCAGGTATTTCAGTAAAGTTGGGCCAAATTTTCCAGTTAAAAATATGTTGTTTTAAAAGTTCCAACGTTTCCGCTATTGCATAGAGAGTTATTGGGCGCTCACGCATATTCCAAACACTATCAATCATCATTGGAATACATGCAATATGGTCAAGATGAGAATGCGTGACAAATACATGATCAATCATTTTTAGTTCGGCTAGACTAAGTTCGCTCACACCCGTACCTGCATCAACTAGCACATCATGATCAAGCAGAAACGACGTAGTGCGCAAATTTCCGCCAATTCCGCCACTACAACCCAACACTCTAAGTTTCATATTGCACCATGCATTCTAATTTCACTTTGCGACATGATATTGAGTACGAAAACACCATCCCAATCCTTTGTTGGAAGCAATATGCGATAACGAACTAAGTGCTTTGCATATGCCATACAACACACTATCCGGCTATAAAAGTGCCACGGGCTTATGTTTCCCTTTTACTCGCACATGGTCAAGTTCACGGCAGTTAAAACCACTCATTGCATTCCTGGTATTTTCACCTACGATGTGCCAACGCCATATTGCTTAGTGATCCCTTCCAGCCGTGATGCCAGATTTACCTCTCTTCCATCACTGTGAAGGCAACGCGCACTTCCGAGCCCATATTGACAATGCCCATCCTCTTCCATACTTTCTTCGTATATGTCAAGAATGACAATGCGCTCTTCAAGCGTACCCGGCATGGTCAGCCGCAAACTATAATCGTATTGACTTTTGGAAACGCGATCTACAAAGCTGAAACTGTAAAATCCTGCGGCACTTCCTGCGATAAACAGAACAACAATCAGCCCAAACCAGATTGCATTTTTTCACAGCGTTCCTCTAACAGAAAACAAGTTCTGGCAGCTTGCAGTGCCATATGAGATTCAGCTTAGGGCAAGCCGGGAAGTCACAACTAACCTCTGCCATCCTTGAAATAAAATTCCATCTTGACTCCGGCCAGCTCAATCACATCATGATCATGCAATTGATGCGCCTGATTGGTCAGCGCACGACCATTTACCGATGGAAACTGCCCGCCTTCCACATGTGTGATGTAGAAACCTTGCGGGCGTCGCGTAAGTACTGCAACCTGGAAACCTGGCTTACCCAATGTCGTGAGATTTTTCACCAACTCAAGCTCTCTTCCTGCGGTAGCACCAGTTAATATTTGCAGCACTGCGATCTTCCCAGCACTATTTGGAGTAGCAATTGCCTGCCTGACTGAGGTTGCAGTCGCGAGCGCATCAAATTTTCCTGTCTTTGCAACCACTTCCTCAACCGTTGACTTATTTTGCCCTGTTGGCGACTTCATATTGTCACCTGTGCTTTCAGCAGAAGAAGGACGAGCAGAACCACGCAGCACCAAGGTCCGCTCAAAGTCTGCAGAAGTGGTCTGAGTAATATGATCATTGATGTATTTCAGCTTATGCTTGCCGATTTCTATCACATCATTATTTTGCAGAAAGTGTTTTTTGGTCGGAACACCATTGACTTCCAGACCGTTAGTACTGTCCGTATCCTCCAAAAAGGAGTCATGCATAATAGTAACAACCACAGCATGCTCTCCACTGACCGCCAAATTGTCGATAACAATATCGTTATATGATTTGCGACCAATCGTCATGCGCTCTTTATTCAGGGGGTATTCCCTGATTACCGCTCCATTCCAGCTAAGTATTAATTTTGCAGTCATAATCGTGGTCCCTGTACTAATTATTTCCTAAACCAATTAAGTATTTTTTCCAACCACTGGTTAGGCGCAGCAAAACTACTTTTTACCTTCACCAGTATCACTGAAATATTGTCGCGGCCACCGTTATCATTAGCCATTTGTATCAATTGCTCAACGGCCAGTGGCAAATTACCCTGCATAGCATACACAGCAGACTGAATATCTTCATCTTCCACCATATCATTCAGCCCATCAGAACAGAACAGATACACATCTCCAATCTGAACATCATGGATACTAATTTCTGACTCCACTCTCTCCTCAATTCCAACGGCGCGAGTTACCAGATTCTTATTTTTTGAAAAGCGTGCCTCCTCAGCACTTAGCATTCCGCTTTCAATTTGCTCACGCAACAATGAATGATCTTGTGTGATCACCTCCATTGTTTCGCCACGCAAACGATACATGCGCGAGTCGCCCACATGCGCTACAACAACGCGGTTGTCATAAAACAACCCAGAAACAATGGTCGTCCCCATTCCGGCGTATTGTGGCTGACTCTGTGCAGCAGTATAAATTGAAGCATTTGCCCGCTGTATATTGTCGCGCAGCAACAATACACCATATTCATCACCACTATTCTGGTCGCAACGAGTCGGACTGTCTTGCAGCAAACCTTGACTGATCTCTGTTGTCAGCACTGAAACGGTTATTCCGCTTGCCACCTCGCCCGCATTATATCCGCCCATTCCATCAGCCAGCACCACGAGACCAGATGCAACCTCACATGCAACACTGTCCTCGTTGTGAGAGCGCGCCATACCAGGGTGCGTCTGACAGGCCATTTCCAGAGCATCTTCAACTTTCATCACTAACCCTGAAGTGGTTTCACTTTGCCACAAGGCCATTTCCATTTTTGCGCTAAGTGCATACTGATTCCAGACTCGTCTCTCAAGTGGCCAGAATAATCTCTAACAATTCGACTACCAGATCGATAGCTCTCTCACATCTACCACTTGCATATCAACAAGTCACGATGGATATATTAAGGTATTTTACTAAATCAAGCCACAATCCTTTTGATTATTCTCACTCTAGTTAAACTCAAGCTGCTATCTTAAGTAAGAAAATAAGCTTTTTGACAGATCATTTCACTAGCATTACCGGGCATTCTGCAAGATGCAGCACCTTATTTACTACTGAGCCCAGCAATCGTGTCTGCAAACCACTCTGCCCCTGTCTTCCCATTACAATCAGATCTACACACTGCTCATGTGCATATTGCACTATCGCAACAGCTGAAGCACCGACACTGATGTGATATTGATAAGATAACCCATTAGAATCTAGCAAAGCACATGCAGACTCTAGCGCAGCCTCGCCCTGCTCACGGTAATGGTCGTTAATCGTTTCCTGATTTATGAAAAGCTTGACGTTACCTGACGCAAGGTTCGCTTGGACATTGAGTAGCAACAATTTCGGCGCATCTTTCCATATTGCGATATTGTTAACCACATAATCAAACGCACGCTGAGCGTTGGCAGAACCATCTAATGGAATCAGAATCTTCATAACTGCTCCCTAATCTTTACCCTGAATAGTCGATACCCGCTGTTTAGTTGAAGACTTATCAGCCCCTGCAAAAACTGATTCATCAACCAGATCAATCACTTCAGGCTCAACGATTTTGCGCATCGCTAACAATTTACCAATCACTAGTACCAGCAATGCACAAAAGAGCGGAGTCAACCAGTGCAAATAATGGCGCACCTCTACCAGCGGTTTGAGTAATGCTTCGCCAACCAGCATCTCACCAGCCACGTAACCTAACAGGGCACCACCTGCATAAACAATAAACGGGAAACGATCAATCAGCTTGAGTACCAACTGACTGCTCCACGCAATCATCGGAATACTGATCAGCAGACCGAACACAAGCAACCAAACATTACCCTTGGCTGCAGCAGCCACACCCAACACGTTGTCCAAACTCATCACAAAATCGGCGATTATGATGGTTTTGATTGCACCTAGCAGTCGATTATTGGCCTGAATATTACCTGCGATGTGCTCTACTTCCGGCAGAATTAACTTGACACCTATCCACATCAGCAGCAACGCGCCTATTAGTTTAAGATAGGGAAAGGCGAGCAAACTGACCGCAAAGAATGTCAGTACTATTCGTAAACCTATCGCTCCCCCCACCCCGAACAGTATTCCCTTCTTACGCTGCTCATGAGGAAGGTTACGGCACGCTAGTGCAATTACTACCGCATTGTCGCCGGAGAGTAACAGATCAATCATGATGATCTTGATAACATCTGCCCAGAATTGGGCGCCAGACAACATCTCCAACATAAGCTATGTTTTCAGCACGTTTTGCATAACGCGGCCCATTTCTGCTGGATTACGCGTAATATGAATACCACATTCCTCCATCACGGCTAACTTATCCTCTGCTCCACCCTGCCCGCCAGAAATTATCGCACCTGCATGGCCCATGCGCTTGCCTAGTGGCGCCGTCACCCCGGCAATAAACCCGACCACAGGCTTTTTCATATTATCCTTGATCCAACGGGCGCACTCTTCCTCGTCACTACCACCTATCTCTCCGACCATAACTACAGCATCAGTATCTGCATCATCATTAAACAACTTCATTACGTCGATATGCTTCATGCCGTTGATGGGATCTCCGCCTATGCCAACACAAGATGATTGCCCCAAACCCAAATCGGTGAGTTGCCCGACAGCTTCGTAAGTCAGAGTACCTGAACGCGACACCACTCCGATACGACCTTTTCGATGGATATGCCCAGGCATAATACCAATCTTGATCTCATCCGGCGTGATCAGCCCAGGACAATTTGGTCCGATTAACAGTGTGCGCTTACCTTGCATCTTGTAACGAGTACGCAACATATCATGAACCGGAATACCTTCTGTGATACAGATCACCAGATCCATATTCGCTTCAACCGCTTCATCAATAGCCGCAGCTGCGTAGGCAGGCGGTACATAAATAACGGACACCGTGGCACCTGTCTCAGCTTTTGCATCTGCTACGCTGTTATAAATTGGTGTGCCATCCAGACTCTGCCCGCCTTTTTTCGGTGTAACACCTGCAACAAAGCACGCTGTCCCATTGGCATAAGCCTTGCAGTTTGCAGTATGAAACTGGCCGACCTTTCCAGTCATGCCCTGAGTCATTACCTTGGTGTTTTTATCGATCAGAATAGACATTATTTCCCCTCGGCAGCGGCAACCACTTTTTTTGCAGCATCTGCCATATCGATACCAGAAATGATAGGCAAGCCGGAATCAGCCAGGATTTTATTACCTAGCTCAACATTTGTACCCTCAAGACGCACGACCAAAGGCACAGCCAAATTTACCTCACGTGCTGCAGCTACTACACCCTCGGCAATCACATCGCACTTCATAATGCCACCAAAAATGTTCACTAGTATCGCCCTGAGATTGGAATTTCTCAGCATCAACTTGAACGCCTCAGTAACTTTTTCCTGGCTCGCTCCTCCTCCAACATCAAGGAAGTTGGCCGGATTACCCCCAAATAACTTAATAATATCCATCGTCGCCATCGCCAAACCTGCACCATTAACCAAACAACCAATGTCGCCTTCCAATGAGATATAGCTCAAACCAAACTTTGAGGCTTCAATTTCGGCCGGGTCTTCTTCGTCCAGATCACGATACGCGACAACTTCAGGATGACGATACAGCGCATTGCTGTCGAAATTAAATTTCGCATCCAGCGCAATAACAGCTCCATCTGCAGTCAATACCAGCGGATTAATTTCGGCCAACATAGCGTCCTTCTCTACGAAAGCACGATACAAATTTTTTAGTAAAATCACTGTAGCTGCAATCGATTCTTCGGGGATACCAATATCACGAGCTGTCTGTGCTCCAGCCTTATCACTTAAGCCACCCACAGGATCAATATGCACAGTATGTATTTTCTCAGGACTCCTCGCAGCCACTTGCTCGATTTCCATACCGCCCTCACTACTGGCCAACAACGCCACACGTTGATTACTGCGATCAATCACCATACCAATGTAAAATTCTTTGGCGATCAGTGCACCTTCTTCGATCAAAAGGCGACGCACCTTTTGACCTTCTTTGCTGGTCTGGTGTGTGACCAAATGCATACCTAATATCTGCTGTGCAGCACTGCGAACTTCGTCTTGCGTATGCGCCACTTTTACGCCGCCACCCTTACCGCGTCCACCAGCATGAATTTGCGCCTTTATCACCCACACATCCCCGCCCAACTGTTGAGTAGCAGCCACGGCCTCATCAACACTGAAACATGCTATGCCACGCGGTGTCGGCACACCAAATTGACGCAGAATTTCCTTACCTTGATATTCGTGAATTTTCATAATGGTTGCTCGTCTGAACTAAAGCCCGTGACGCAAATTGGCACACGGACACCATATTACCTAAAATCCCTGAGGCAGGATTGAAATATATATTTTGAAGTAAGCTGGATTTAATTTATGCAGTTAATGCTTGAAAGTCACTATCACCTCGAGGCCATGACCTTCTTTCACCGGTGCGATTTGCAAGGAAGCATGATGAACTTCCGCAATTCTCTTGACGATGGATAGCCCCAACCCACTGCCATTGGCCTGCGTACCCATTGGGCGATAAAATCGCTCCAACACTTTTTCTTGCTCCTGCACCGGAATGCCCGGACCATCGTCGCTCACCGACAGCCGAACTTCACCTGCATTTTGGGTAACCTTTACCTGCACAGAAGTGCCAGAGACACTATGCTTGACTGAATTATCGATCAGGTTGCGCAGCAGCACTTTCAATAGCTCCAGATTGCCACTTACCAAAGCGTCTTCATCCGCCAACAACTCGAGCTTCACTTCTTTTTCAAGCGCAGCAGGCGCCAACGCCGCGACCACTTCAGAGGCAACACTTCTGAGTGAGCATGGCTCTGTCACACCATCATCAAGCGCATCTGCCCGAGACAACGTCAGCAATTGCTCGATTAGGTGTGTGGCCCGATCACAGCCGAGGATAGCATTATCCAATGCATGTGTACGTTCCGCCTTGTCTGTTGCTGCACTTGCCACCTGCACCTGCGCCTTGATTACAGCCATAGGAGTACGTAATTCATGCGCAGCATCAGCAGTGAAGCGCCGCTCTTTAAGAATCGATGCTGCAATACGAGCGAACAATTGATTTAGTCGCTCAATCAGTGGTGTTACCTCACGTGGGGCTGCCACCGTGTCCAGCGAGGCAAGATTGTCTGGTTCACGCTGCGCAACCTCTTGAGTTAATTTAACCAGAGGTTGCAAACCACGCCCTACTGCAACCCACAGCAAAATCGCCAACAAAGGTAGAGAAATCAATACTGGTTTCAACAAATTATGAGCAATCGTACTCGCCAACTCATTGCGCACATCTTTACGTTCTGCCACATGAACCAAAAATTCATGTGAATCATCCCATGCGCTATATACCCGCCAACTTTGGCCGTCAATAACACTATCACTGTAGCCCTGGTCAATATTTGCGAGTGGATGCGATGGCGCATTGACAGAATGGATACGCAATTGCTCACCATCTTCCCAGACTTGAAAAGCAATGCGCGGAGAATATTTGTGTGTCGAATGCGCATGTTCAACTTCAATCTCGTCAAGCTCATGCGAAGACTGCACCACCAACAGCACTGACGCTTGAGCCAGATGAGCGTCCATCACCTCATTAATTTCCTTCTGAGCTTCGGAATAAGTGAAGGCAATTGCAAATCCCCATATCACCATCACGGATACTATCACCAGCACTAGCAATCTCTGTTTTAGCGAAATACTATCGCCCATTTCAATCACCCTTATCAGACGGAATCAAATACCCCACACCTCTTATGGTCTCAATCAATGTTGCAAAGATTTTCCGGCGTAAATGATGAACATGCACTTCCACAGCGTTACTCTCGATCTCATCACCCCATGCATACAGTTTTTCTTCGAGTTGAGCGCGTGTCAGCACCTTGCCTGCGTTCAGCATTAATGCATGTAGCAAAGCAAACTCCCTTGCAGAAAGTTCAATCGGTTTATCCTGGTACGTCACATGGTGTGCTGCAGGATCGAGCATCACCCCCGCCACCTGCAATTCTGGTGTCGCAGTTCCGCTAACTCGACGAACAAGCGCCCGCAAACGGGCAGCCAGCTCACCCATATCAAACGGCTTGACCAGATAGTCATCAGCACCTGTATCCAGGCCTTTAATACGATCATCAATTGCATCCATAGCAGTCAAGATTAGTACGGGCATCCGGGTATTTTCTGCGTTGTGGCTGCGACCGCGCAAACGCCGCAACACCTCCAGACCAGACATTCGTGGCAAACCCAAATCCAAAACCACCGCTGCATAAGATTCAGTGGAAAGCGCCTGATCTGCAGCCACTCCATCCTTCATCCAATCCACGGCATAGCCTGACTGCCTCAAGCCAACCTGTATCGCATCACCCAGTAGTGGATCGTCTTCAACCAATAGCACGCGCATTATCTATCCAAATTTAACTATCATTCCTCAATATCATACTGGGATAAGCTTTCTCATAGTCGCCGACATCTATTAAACCAAGGTGTATCCAAACCCGAAAGCCACTACAACAATCAATATAGTGACTCCTAACCACAGGTATGATTGTTCGATACCTTCATTCTGCCCATCAGATTTGAAGCCAGTGATCATAGCTCGCACCAGATTTTCTCGATGCATCAAACTACCCACCAATACGCCCAATATATGTCCAACCACCACGAACAGCATCGCGTAAGAAACAAGATCATGCAATTCTACAAGTTCATCACCGCCTATATCCTCATACACAAGCACACCACTCACACTGGAAGCAACACCAAGAATTAGTAACATCCAGATTGCTACACTTCCAGCTGGATTGTGACCCACATAATGCACAGGTTCTCGATTGACCAGCGATTTCAAATAACTGAGCACCTCACCAGGTCCGAACATGAACGAAGCAAATTTGGCGTAATTTGTGCCTAAAAAGCCCCACAGCAATCTAAAGGCAAGCAAACCCAGCAGAATATATCCAAGCGCCACATGTACATCGCGATTACGCTCAGATTCTGCAGTTAAGAAAGCTCCGGCAAACGACAATACCATCAGCCAGTGAAACACTCTGGTTGGCACATCCCAAACTAAAATTCGATTACTCATCTAGATCTCCTTGAAATCAAGGTATTAAAAATTAACCGATTTTATTTTGGCATCTTGATATCGCGTTCTCTAAAACTGCCACTTTCAGCTTTTGTATGACAAGCGGCACAATTTGATGGGCTTTTTACCTTGGGACTTTTCCAAACACGAGCAGCCACCTCATCATGCTCTGATTTGAACCAGCGCGTCTCTGAAATGCGCAATGCTGGCTCAATCCCGTTCGCAGATTTACGCTTCTTACGGCTGGCATTTTGTTGAAGAAAATCGCTGATCTCAGTAGCTGTAGCAGCATCCAAACTGGCATCACTACCAAAATGGTTATCTAGGCCAGTCATCATGACTCGCCATGATTCTGCCGAAAGGAATCGCGCCGGATAGGCCATATGACATGCGCCACATTCATCCTTCCACTTTTCGTTAGTAACCAGCACTCTCGAGCCATTCTTGCTTCTATCCCTACTTTTAGTATCATCGCCAACTTGTGATGAACTCATAACAGAGTTCCTGCTACTACTCTGAAAATCATCATCGTCATCATCATCGGCATATACTGCAGGTACCGAAATAATCATTGTCAATGCCACTACAGCAAGCAACCATTGGTAATTCCTTATATCTTTTAACATGTTAGTCTCCTAATTTCTATTTACGGATGGTAAGCAAATAGGCAAGCACATCACCTTTTTCTTGCGGTGTACAAAGACGATCAAGAACGTCATTGCAATTTCGCTTGAACCACTTCTTTATTTTTTTCGGGTTAGTAAACCTCTCAGCATTTACAAATGGCGCCAAAGGCTTGATTGGCTTATCAGTCTTGGCATGTTTTCCTGTTACAGCGGGATTATCGGTATGGCATGAACTGCAGCTCCAGTCATTGCCATGCTTCATCTTGAAGAATGTCTCCCCACGGTCTGCTGAAAAACCTTGGAAATTCGGCATATTCTTTGTTGCTTCAATCTGAAGTGACGCCAGTAAATCGCTTGGTGTTTGTGCGTAAACTTGCCGCATTGACAGACCAACAAAGGTAATGAGCATCAATCCTGATATAGATAAAGTTCGTAACATTTTTTGATCTCCTTATTTGCATAGCTTGGTGCATAGCCTAGGCGATCAAACTTAAGGAATGCTTAAGGAAAAAATATTTCGTGGTTTTAAATTGGATCTCATCAGCGAAAAGTTGATCAATTAAAGAACTTACTGAAGAGCCTACCTTGGGATAACCTAATAAAACCTGACTACATTACCTACTGTTCCTGACTCAGCCACAAATCGGACACGCAGAGTCTTTACTTAATTTACTGCGTACTATGTTCATATCAAGCGCATTGAGAGCAAGCAGGTACCCACTGAGGCCGCGTGCCAAACCTACCAGCAACTTGAGGGTTTCTGCTGCCTGTATCGTGCCAATGATGCCGACCAGTGGAGAAAATATCCCCGTAGTTGCACAACGCAACTCTGCGGCTAGGCTATCTTCAGGGAAGAGACAGTTATAACAGGCCGCATCAGCTTGCCTGAAGTCGAATACTGCGACCTGCCCGTCAAACTGGATAGCAGCCCCTGAAACCAGCGGCTTGTGCTTATACAGACAAGCCCTATTGACAGCATAGCGTGTAGTAAAATTATCGCTGCAATCTAATACTACATCTGCTCCTTCTATCAGCCCCTCAAGTTGCACCCCACCAGCACGGGTGGCCAATGAAAGGCAGTTAACCTCAGGATTGATATCGTGTAGCGCATCTCTAGCTGAATTTACTTTGGGTTGGCCAATAGTAGAGGTACGATGAATAATCTGCCGCTGCAAGTTACTCAACTCCACCGTGTCATGGTCACACAACGTCAACTGACCGACACCGCCTGCGGCCAGATACATTGCAGCGGATGATCCCAAACCACCTAATCCAATGATCAACACCTTGGAATCAAGCAGGCGCTGCTGACCTTCAAGTCCCAACTCCGCCAATAAGATGTGGCGGCTATAGCGCAATAATTGCTGATCGTTCATGAATGAAGACCGAAAACGCTATCAGAGTTAAAACACCGCATTAACATCAAACCTTAAACTGCATTGGCATCACTTACGTACACCCTCACAAGCAAACTTCAAAAGCAATTCTTCTGCACTACCTGACATAATTGGTTTCCATTTACCTGGTTCCGAGATGGTGCTAATTTTTCTACCGCCTCTCCTGTTAATAATTTTAGCTCCACGAAGTGTTTCTACGTTCTTGGCCATGTTTCCGGCGTATGCATTAGCAGATAACATGCGCGATTCTACATTCCTGCAATTGTAGCTAGCTTTCGAAACAACAGACCTAAACTCTTTCCCAGATAGCTCATCAATCTTGTTCAAATCATACAGATGGAACATATTTACTATGTTGCCTGTTTTATTAATAGTGTCTGGCTGTGCGTAGAGAGTATATTGCTCAAAACTGCCTAACTTAACCCACTCTGCCGAAGCACTGGCACTCATAGTTGTCAATAGCACCATCAGAAATAATTCTCGCATGCCACCCTCAATGTTATTGGTATGTATCCATCAGTTACTTGAAAGCCTGAAGGCTAGCTGACCATTTATGGTTAATGTATGACACATTAATCGTGAAGCTGAAAAATCGTATATCTCATTAGCTTCAAATATTTTTGCGGGATCAGCATTGCTCGCCAATCCCTCCTGCCTCAATTATGTCCCCAACTAGGGGAATATTGCAATGGACGGGAAACAAAGAGGACGAACAGAGGCCTTAAAGCGGTGCTTACACAGGATTTAAGTGCTAACGGGAGAAACACAGGAGAATGGTGCCGCTTGTCGGATTCGAACTGACGACCTACCGCTTACAAGGCGGTTGCTCTACCAACTGAGCTAAAGCGGCATAAAACCGGAAACTATAGTTACTCTTTTGCAAGCTGGTGGGTCGTGCGTGATTCGAACACGCGACCAATTGATTAAAAGTCAACTGCTCTACCAGCTGAGCTAACGACCCGCTCACAAAGCGAGCGCGAATTATACGGGTATAGCC
>Ga0316187_10003215_pt1 | contig 14225 bp, 10 predicted proteins | sample CroRivburrow1_MG_FD_204927 | JGI IMG/M metagenome (GOLD analysis project Ga0316187, IMG submission 204927) | Coastal sediment microbial communities from Maine, United States - Cross River worm burrow 1 | ecosystem: Environmental > Aquatic > Marine > Coastal > Sediment | place: USA: Maine...
ATGTTAGTAGCAAATTTCAGTCCTATGCCAGTTGGTTCAAGGTCTTATTGATCCTTTTTCTGATCCTTACAGGGCTTTACTATACCCAAAGTGATTCCGCACTCAACTTTTCCGATTCCTGGACGGTGGAGGTTTTAACCCCTTCATTCGCCATAGCTTTTGTATATGTTAGTTATTCCTATACCGGTTGGAACGCCGCATCTTATATCATTGAAGAGATAGACAAACCCAGGATTAATCTTCCTAAAGCACTTGTCCGGGGAACACTCCTAGTGGCCTTATTATATGTGTTCATGCAACTGGTCTTCTTAAAGCACGGGGCCCTGGCAGAACTGCAGGGACAACTGGATATTGGACATGTCTACGCTTCCAATATATTCGGCAGCCAGGGTGCCAAGGCCATTAATATTCTAATTTCTTTCTTTTTAGTTTCCAGTATAAGTGCCATGATCTGGGTGGGGCCACGAGTGTCACTCGCTATGAGTAAGGATTTTAAGCTCTGGCAATTTTTGCAAAGAAAGAATAAGAACAACCTTCCAGTGGCAGCAGTATGGTTGCAGGCGCTGTTAAGCATCGCCTATGTACTCACAGGCACCTTTGAAAGTGTACTGCTATATTGTGGCTTTATTTTACAACTGAGTGCAGCCCTTACTGTTGCCGGAGTGTTTGTGCTGCGAAAAAAGGAGCCCGAATCACCGCACTTTAAGGCCCCTTTTTACCCTTTGCTGCCTGTCATCTTTATCTTGTTTAGTGTTTGGATATTTGTTTATCTGATACTAGATAAACCTTTGGAAAGCATGATTGGAATGCTTATCCTGGCCATTGGAGTACTCACTTATTTTATCAATAAAAGAATTTCCAAATCTTCCTGACAAAGTAATTTTAATTTCCGTTTAAACATAAATTAGTTATCTTAATCCTCTTGGTAATCATTACTTACCTAATAGTATATACCTGTTTTATTATTAAATCTATGATGACCTAATAAAATGGTATGGGATAACCGAATAAGTATGTGAAAAATGAAAAATAAAATTTCGAGAAGAAAAGCAATAGCCACCAGCCTTAAGGTTTCGCTTGCGGCAATGGGAGGGTATGCTTTTAAGTCAAATCTACCTTACCCTGAAAATTCTGCTTTAAAAAAGAAACTCCCCATAAGAATTAGCCTGAATACCTCCACCCTTTTACATTATAAATTAGATGTTGATGTGCAAATTGATATGGTGGCTAATGCCGGATTTGACGGAGTAGAATTGTGGATGCGAGACATACAGGCATATCTGGAAAAAGGAGGCAAAGCTGAACAGTTAAAAAGAAAACTGGAAGACAGGGGGCTAATCCTGGAAAACATAATAGGCTTTTCCAGATGGTGCAGTGATGACCCTGAAGAAAGAATAAAAGCGTTGGAACAATTGCGAGAGGAAATGGTGATTATTGCCCAGATGGGTGGTAAATTCATTGCAGCCCCTGTACAGGGCATAGAATCTTTAGATAGAAACAAATATGATGATTATGCTGAACGATATAATGCAATCCTGAATCTCGGAGATGAAACAGGGGTAACTCCAATACTCGAACTTTGGGGTATGGGAGCCTTAAATAAAGTGTCAGATTGTGCTCAAATTGCTATTGCGACCGGGCACCCAAAAGCTACAATGCTTCTGGATTTTTATCATGTCTATCGCGGAGGGAATGATTGGGATACGGTAGATCTTTTAAATGGAAACAGACTACCCGTAATACACATAAATGATTACCCTTCAAGTCCGTCTTATGAATTATTAAAAGATTCCGACAGGGTATTGCCCGGGGAAGGCGTATGCCCTTTTAACGAGTTAATCCCCAAACTATATAATGCCGGATTCAGGGGTGGTTTTTCTGTGGAGCTTTTTAATAAGGAATATTGGGAGACCATGGATGCCGAGACCATACTAAAAAATAGCTATGAGAAGACGTATGCAGTTGTTGAAAAGGCGCTTGTAAAAACTTTATAATACTGCAATAATTACAAGTGGTGACATTTAAGAAGTATCCCGGCAAGGACTGAAAATATAAATAGCTCCATGAAAAATCAAAGGCTAACAACTACCATCCTCTGGACCGCACGAATTTTAGGTTCTATCATCATAGCTTTTGTTTTATTTTTTCTTGTAGCTCACGTTTTTGGAAATAACGAATCTGGGGAGGGCTTTCGTGACTCGAAAGAAATAATCACTTTTCTTTTGTTCCCTATCAGCACCGTAATTGGATTAGCTATCGCTTGGAAATGGGAGGGACTTGGAGGAATAATAACCACAGTTGGTATGATAGGGTTATTTAGCCTGCGGCCAGAATTGCTCAATAGTTTTTATATTGTAATTCCAATTATTCCGGGACTCTTATTTATCGCTTATTGGTTAATAACCAAAAACAATGAAACACCAAATAACTGAATATATAATCCATCTACTATCAGGATATGGTTTATAAACAAACATTTAAATTTAAATCATGATAAAACTTAATTTAAAACATGCAATTATCTTCCTTCTGGTTTTTGGGAATTTTGTCCCGACTTCAGGGCAGGAAATGAAAAGTGACGATGGCAATGCCTGGATTTCCTTATTTAATGGCAAAGACCTTGAGGGTTGGAAAGTAGGTGTGAACGCTTCTACTTTTTCCGTAGAAGATGGCGCCATTAAAGTAGCGGGCGAAAGAGCCCATTTGTTTTATGCCGGTGACGTAGAAAACCATCATTTTAAGAATTTTGAATTTAAGGCTAGGGTAATGACCAAACCCGGGGCTAATTCAGGCATCTATATCCATACTCAATATCAGGAAGATGGTTGGCCTTTGCATGGTTATGAGGTGCAGGTGAATAATTCACAGGGCGACTGGATACGTACGGGGAGTTTGTACAATATTGTGGATGTCAAGGAAAATTATGCCGCAGATAATGAATGGTATACAGAATATGTGAAGGTAGAAGGCAAGCGTATTATCATTAAAATAAATGATATTGTGGTTGTTGATTACACAGAACCTGAGAATCCTTTGCGCGAAGGAGACGGGGTGTACAGGGTGCTAAAAGAAGGCACCTTTGCACTCCAGGGGCATGATCCCGGAAGCGTTGTTTTTTATAAAGACATCATGGTAAGACCTTTACCGTGATATGCCTGAAAAATTTTAAATTAAGTCTTACTTTTAGTCAATCTTTAAATTAATCAACCAAACCAATGAAAAAAATTCTTCTTTTTGCCAGTGCCATGATCTTTTTGGTACTGCTTTTTAATTGTGGTGATAAACCAACAACTGATGAGACAGCCGGTAAAAAGGACCGCAATATGTTCGGGCATTATATTCCACGGGGTTTAACCAAAACAACTGAAGGACTTAGCCCCGGTTATATTATGTTTGCCGTTCCCAATTCTGCCTCTACCTATTTGATCAACAGAAATGGGGAAGTAGTGCATGAATGGAAAGGAAATTATGCCTTTCATAGTCCATACCTAATGGATGATGGTTCTCTTGTAACGGGTGCACAGGATCCCGATTATCCTGTGTTTGGTTTTGGAGGGCCTTACGGGCGGATACAAAAAATAACCTGGGATGGAAAAATGTTATGGGATTATGAATATGCAGATACTACACAAATAGTACATCATGATATAGCGGTCTTACCCAACGGGAATATTCTTGCAATTGCTTATGAAACTTCTTCCTATGACTATGCACTTGCGCTTGGAAGGAAACCAGAATTTACTCCAAGATCCGGGCCATGGATGGAAAAAATCATTGAAATAGAACCACAGGCCAACAACAGGGGCAAAATTGTCTGGGAGTGGCGTCTGGAAGACCATCTTATTCAGGATCTTGATGCAACCAAGCCCAATTATGGAAATCCCGCAGAACACCCTGAATTGTTAGATTTTAACCTGGGAGATTCTATCCCCCCCGCTATTACCCAGGACAGCCTGGATATATTAAAAGCTATGGGAAGGGGCGGAAGAAACCTGACCATAGATAATCCAAGATCAGATATCTTACATTTTAATGCCATAAACTATAATCCCGAACTGGACCAGATAGTGTTTAGCTCTCCCAGGTTGAGTGAAATTTATATCATTGACCACAGTGTCACCAGTGAAGAAGCTGCGGGTCACCATGGCGGGAAAAGTGGAAAAGGAGGGGATTTTTTATACCGTTGGGGAAATCCTGAAAATTATGGTCATGGCGATTCTACTAATCGCAAACTTTTTGGGCAGCATGATGTGCGATGGATAGAAAAAGGGAAACCAGGTGCGGGACATCTTACGGTCTATAATAATGATGTTCCCATGGGGCCTGATAGCCTGGATTATTCCGCGATATATGAAATTAAGCCTCCTTTAACAAAAGATGGCAATTATCAAATGATGGCTAACAACGGTTTTGGCCCTGAGAAACAATTTTGGGCCTACGTGGCAAAGGATACCCTCTCATTTTACGGAAGTTTTATTTCCGGGGCGCATCGTATGGGAAATGGTAATACGTTTATTAATGAAGGGCCCAAAGGCCGTTTATTTGAAGTGACTCCTGTCCGGGAAATTGTCTGGGAATATTTAGTTCCTTATCGCGGTAACATTCACAAACCAAATGGAGAACCGAGAAATGCAATGAATGGGACGCATAGTACATTCCGGGCCACTTTTATCCCGGCAGATCATCCGGCTTTAAAGGGGAAAGAACTTAGACCACTGGATCCTCAACCCGAGCCATTTGTGATGCCACCTCCACCTGAAGAGGAAAAGAAAGGATGATGTAGCATTTTTCTAAAGGCCTATTTGCAATTTACCAGCACTGGAGTTAAATAATAGTTTAATTTTAAAGAATTCTATGGATGGTATTGATGTAGTGATGGTTATTGCCATAATCCTTTTCGCAAGACTTGGGGTGCGATTACTAGGGGGTTATCATAAAATGAAAAAAAACAATAAAAAGGATTCCAACAAAGAGGATTCCTAAAAATCAGTTAACTAAATAAAAACAATTAAGATGGGGATATTTTGGGATTTACTGCAACAGGAAGAACTGGATAAACAACAGGCACAGGCCGACAGCGTTGAAGACCGGGTTGCTAATTTAGAGGCCGAACTGGAGAACACAAAGACGCTCCTTAGAAAAACATTGGAAGCCCTGGAGTCTCACCTGAACCAGGATATTGACGGAGATGGAATTGCCGGTTAACTAGTGGCCTTACTATTCCAATTGTTCTATACTTAAAATATTTACACCTAATTTAATCCATTAATCAACCAACTTTATATGAAAAAAATTCTGTTTTACTTCAGCACCATTATCCTAATGGTGCTTTTTTTTAATTGTGGCGACAATCAACGCTCTGATGAAACCGTTGCAAAAAAGGGCCGTGATATTTTTGGAAACTATATTCCCCGCGGATTGACCAAAACAACTGAGGGCCTTAGCCCGGGCTATATTATGTTTTCTGTGCCTAATTCACCTTACACCTACTTAGTTAACAGAAAAGGGGAGGTGGTGCACGAATGGAAAGGAACATATGGAGCATTCAATGCATATCTGATGAACGATGGCACTATATTTCAGGGTGAAGATGATCTTGATTATCCAGTCTTTGGATTTGGCGGACCCTATGGCCGGATCCAAAAAATTAGCTGGGATGGAAAGATATTGTGGGATTTTGAATATGCCTCAGAAGAAGAAATTATACATCACGATTTTGCCGTATTGCCAAATGGGAACATTCTTGCAATTGTCTATGAAACTAGATCATTTGAAGAGGCAATTGCCAATGGGAGAAAACCTGAAATGACACCACCTAATGGACCCTGGTTGGAAAAAATTGTGGAAATTGAACCTCAGGGCCCCCGGGGAGGTAAAATTATCTGGGAGTGGAATCTGGAAGATCACTTGATTCAGGACTTTGATGAAAGCAAGGCCAATTACGGCAATCCGGCCGAACATCCGGAATTGTTAGATTTCAATTTAGGAATGCCTATTCCCCCTCCAATAACACAGGATAGCCTGGATGTAATGAAAGCAATGGGTATGGCCGAAAGAAATCAGACTACAGATAACTTGGGTTCAGACATTTTTCACTTTAATGCAATAAATTACAATCCGGAACTGGATCAGATTGTGTTCAGTTCTCCCTATTTAAGTGAAGTTTTCATAATTGACCACAGTACAACAACTGAAGAGGCGGCTGGTCATGAAGGTGGAAAGTATGGAAAAGGAGGGGATTTTTTATACCGCTGGGGCAACCCCGAAAATTATCAAAGGGGTGATTCTACCAACCGGCAATTATTTGGGCAACACGATGTCCGATGGATTGAACCAGGTAAACCGGGAGCAGGAAATCTGACAGTATTCAATAACCATCCTCCGGGAGATTTCGACTTTTTTAAAATGGGCGTTACAGATACGCTCAATTATTCTATGGTATCTGAGATCACCCCTCCTATAAATGAAAATGGACAATATGAGTTGGCTGTAGGTCAATCCTTTGGTCCGGAAAAACCGACCTGGTTTTACAGGGCCGCGGATACACTTTCTTTTTATAGTCCGTTTATTTCCGGTGCCCATAGAATGCACAATGGAAATACATTTATCAACGAAGGGGCCAGGGGGCGTTTTTTTGAAGTGACTCCCGAAAATGAGATTGTCTGGGAATATCTGAATCCCTATAGAGGTAATATTCACAAACCTAATGGGGAACCCAATAGTCCTATGTTTATGGGCTTTAGTGAGTTTCGCGCCACCTTTGTGCCGGAAGACCATCCTGCTTTGCAGGGGAAAGAGCTAAAACCTCTGGATCCTCAACCAGCAGTATTTGTGATGCCGCCACCACCGCCTAAAGAGTCTAAATAAAATTGAATTAGCTTCAGTTCATAAAAACAAACCCCCAAACCAATATGATGGATTGGGGGTTACTCTTTTATATTTTTCCCTTTAACGTAAATAAACCTACGATTTAAAACCGGAAGGAACTTTTATCAATGCCGTTCAAAATTATGGTCCCAAAACTAAACCCTTCGCCCATCGAGTAAATTTATGATTCTGGAGCCATAGGAGGCGTTCTTTTCAGAATGTGTTACCTGGATAATGGTTACCCCATCATTATTCAGTTGCTTAAAAAGATCCATAATCTCTTCACTCTGTTTTGAATTCAGGTTGCCGGTGGGTTCATCGGCCAATATTAATTTAGGGTTGGAAATCAGAGCTCTCGCAACCCCAACCAATTGTTGCTGGCCCCCGCTAAGCTGGACAGGGAAAAGGTCTTTTTTGCCCACAATATTAAAGCGGTCCAACATGTCAGCTACCATTGCCTTCCTTTCTGAAGTTTTATATTTCTTGTATAAAAGTGGCATTTCCAGGTTCTCCCGCACGGTTAAATCATCCAATAGATGATATGATTGAAAGACAAAGCCAATATATTCCTTATACATCTTAGCACGATGTTTTTCCTTTAAGGTATGAACAGATTCCTCCAGAAAATGATATTCTCCTTCATCAAAATTATCGAGCATCCCAATAACATTCAATAAGGTAGATTTACCGGAACCCGAAGGGCCCATTACAGAGATAAATTCACCTTGTTCCACTTCAAGATTGATGTCTTTTAACAAAAAGATACGCTGACCTCCCGAATTAACCCATTTATAAATATTGTTCAGTTGTAATAACATGCTTAATCTCTATTTTTTTTATCCTATACAAACAGGAACTGGATTTATTCAGTTCTCAAACTCTTTACAGGGTTAGCCATCGCAGCTTTAATACTTTGGTAACTTACAGTAATAATTGCAATGGTTACCGCAAGAAGAGTCGCCAAAACAAAAACCCACCATCCAATTTCAATGCGATAGGAGAAATCTTCTAACCATTTATTCATGACAAACCATCCTACAGGCAGTGAGATAAGTATGGCCACGGCCACCAACTTAAGAAAGTCCGATGAAAGACCAAAGGTAATTTGACCAACACTGGCTCCCAACACCTTGCGTATTCCTATTTCTTTGGTGCGCTTCTGAGCATTAAAGGCTGCCAGGCCAAACAGGCCCAAACAGGCAATTAATATAGATAATATCGTAAATACCATAAATATTTTACCTAATCTCTGTTCGGCCTGATAGGTAGTGTTGAAAGATTCATCCATGAAACCATAACTAAAAGGTTGTCCCGGTGCGACTTCGTTCCATATACGTTCGATATTTGTGATGGTATTTGAAAAATCCCCGGCTTTTAGTCGAATGGCCATATTTCCCGTAGAATTATTCAGGAAAAGACCCAGGGCGCCGATATTTTCCCGTAACGATTCATAATGAAAGTTTTTGACTACACCGATAACGGTATAGAATTCTGGTCTTTCCAGCTCGATATCTTGTGAAAGTCGCATCCCTAGGGCCTCCTCGGCGCCAACACCCAAAACGGCCAAAGTGGCTTCGTTTATTATTACTGCCGTTGAGTCCGTAGTAAATTGCCGGTCAAAATTTCGGCCGGTGACCAGCTGCATGTCCAGAGTCGCCATGTAATTATGATCAACATCCCAGGTCTGTAACTGAAGAGCGTTTTCCTGGTTCATGGCACCCTCTTTAAAGTAAGAACCATTGGAACGCGAAGATGGGGTTGGCAAAAAATTACTTAGCGTCGCATTTTCTACCTGACTCAATTTAAGTACTTCTTCTTTAAAGGATTGAACTTGGTTTCCTGCCGCATAAGTGTCATCAATAAGAACAACCTGATCTTTGGTATAACCGAGATCTTTACTTTGAATGAATTTCAATTGTTGAAAAACGACCAAAGTGCTTATGATCAAAAAAACGGAAATGGCAAATTGGAAAACAACCAGGGAGTTCCGAATATTTCTTCCTCCAACGCTGTTTTCTCCAGCTCCTTTGAGTACGGTAACCGGCATAAAACGTGACATAAAAAATGCCGGGTAACTTCCGGAAAAAAGCCCCAATACAATTGTCGAAGACAGTAAAATAACCCAGAATAGTGGATTTGAATAAGGTATGGAAACCAACTTTCCTGAAAGTTCATTAAAAAAGGGAAGTGCAACTATGGCTACGATAAGGGCCGCTATGAGTGAAATAAAGGAAATCAGCCCTGATTCCGTTAAAAATTGCCGAATCAAATCTAGTTTATTCGAACCCAAGGTTTTACGGATACCCACTTCTTTTGCTCTTTTCAGCGATTGGGCCGTGGAAAGATTCATAAAATTCACACTGGCCAGTACCATAAGAAACAGGCCGATAAACGAAAGGATATAGACATTTTGAATACTGCTGTTGGCACTCATTTCAGATTGACGATTGGTGGAATTTAAATGAATGTCGGTCAATCCGATAGTATGATAGCGTACATAGTTCCCTGCCGCTTTGAATGATTCCTCGGTTATTCCGGGAAAATAATCCTGTGCCCACGGAAGCAAGTATTTTGTGAACATGCCTTGCAAGGGTACTTGAAACTCCTCGATATTGGCACCGGGTATCAATTTAATAAATGTATAGTAGTTGGAATTACCCCAATTGTTCTCGTGTGAGTCAGCATATCCTGCCATCGCCATAAAAACAGTATGATTCCGGAGAAAAGAGTTTTTAGGCAAATCATCAATAACCCCGGTAACAGTATAGATATCAGTATTGTTCAACAACAAGTTTTGGCCTACTGCATCCCGTATTCCAAAATGCTTCTCTGCTGCGGTCCTGGTCAGCACAAGCGTATTGGGTTGGGTTAATGCGGTCCTGGAATCGCCTGCAAGTAATTCAATACCAAACATATCGAAGAACGTAGAGTCCACAAAAGTGACATTGAGTTCCTTGGCATTCAATTCTGTGTCGCTTTTTTTGAGGAGCATACTCCCCCTATCCCGAAACCTAACAGTCTTTTCCACCTGAGGGAAATCACTTTGCATAGCCCCCGCCATAGGAGCGGCAACCTCAGTCCCTTTAATTTCCGCACCCCCAAATTTTACATCCGAGTCAATTCGGTAAATTCGGTCTGCATCGGCAAACATCTTATCGAAAGTTAGCTCATCATAGATGTATAAGGCAATTAATAAACCGCCAGCCATTCCTATGGCAAGGCCGAAAGTGTTTAAAAATGTAAAAAAAGGTTGCTTTTTAAGAGCTCTCCAGGCAATTTTTATATGGTTTTTTAACATGATTTTTGTTTTATTCTGTTCGTAAACTCTTCACCGGGTTAGCAATGGCGGCCTTAATACTTTGGTAACTCACCGTAAGAATAGCAATAGCGACTGCCAATAAAGTGGCCAAAGCAAAAACCCACCAACCTATTTCAATCCGATAGGAGAAGTCCTCTAACCATTTATTCATGGCAAACCATCCGATGGGCAGGGAAATAAGGATGGCCACCATGACCAACTTAAGGAAGTCAGACGAAAGTCTGTATGTAATCTGACTCACACTGGCTCCCATTACTTTTCTAATGCCTATTTCCTTGGTGCGTTTTTGGGCATTAAATGCCGCCAGGCCAAACAACCCAAGACAGGCAATTAAAATGGAAAGTATTGTGAAAATGATGAAAATATGACCTAAGCGCTGTTCGGACTTATAGGTGTTATTAAAAGAATCTTCCATAAAATAATAATCAAAAGGCTGTCCCGGAGCGACCTTATTCCAAATCCCTTCGATACTTTCTATGGCATGGGTAAAGCTTCCTTTTTCTAATTTTATTGCCAGCGAATACGCAAAATCCCCCAAATGCATACTCAATGATTCAATCTCTTCCCTAAAGGGAGAGAAATGGAAATCCTTTACAACTCCAATGATTTTATAATACTTAGGGTTCTCAGATCCCATATCTGGTGTGTAACTTAACCCTAGCGCTTTTTCAGGTGTTACCCCCATTACGGCTACTGCAGATTCATTTACAATGATGCTAGTTGAGTCATTTTTAAATTTCTTATCAAAATCCCTCCCGGCAATAATTTTAAAATCCATTGTGGAGATATAGTCATAATCTACGCCCCACCTCTGCATACTCACGGCGTTTTCCTGATCTGTTGCTCCCTCAAGTGGGGCAAAAACACTGTCAGACCTACTTGAAGGAGTTGGGAAAAAACTACTCAGGGTTGCGTTAATAACAAAACCCAGCTTTTTTACTTCTTCTTTAAATGATGCTACTTGCCCACCAATCGTATACACATCATCGACGATAAGTACCTGATCCTTTGAGAATCCCAGATCCTTGTTTTGAATATATTCCAATTGCTGATAAACCACCAAAGTGCTGATAACCAAAAAAACGGAAATCGCAAACTGAAATATAACCAACGCATTCCGCACATTGCTTCCTCCCAGACTGCCACTATCGCCTTTAAGTACTTTTACCGGAATAAATTTCGACATAAAAAACGCCGGATAACTGCCTGATAAAAGTCCTAAAACACTTCCTGAAGCCAAAAGAATCAACCAAAATAATGGATTGGTATAGGGCATGGAAATATCTTTATCTGCCAGCTCATTAAAAAAAGGCAATGCAATTACTGCAAATACCAATGCCAACAAAAGAGAGCCAAACGAAACTAAAACTGATTCTACCAGGAACTGACGGATAAGCTCTCCTTTATTGGAGCCTAATGTTTTTCGAATTCCTACTTCTTTAGCTCTTTTAAGAGAATGTGCCGTTGACAAATTCATAAAATTGACACAAGCCAGGACGATGATGAATACGGCAATAAAAGAAAGGATATATATACTTTGAATATCATTATTAGCACTTATTTCGGCTACTCTATCAGATTTTAGATGAATATCCGTCATAGGAATCGTGCTGTATATTAAATGGTTTCCTGCCGCTTTAAACTGTTCTTCTGTGATACCAGGCATGTATTGTTGCACTCCCGGAATTACATATTTCCCCAAGAAAGCTTTTAGCGGCGACTGTAAGTCATCAATATTTGCGGCAGGAATAAGTTTTATATATGTTTGGTAATTATTGCTCCCCCAATTAATTATTCGTGAATCTTCGTAGCCTGCCATTGCCATAAAAACCGTATGCTCTCTAAGGAAAGAATTGCCGGGCAAGTCGTCAATTACACCTGTTACTGTATAAGTTTCCTCGTTGTTCAATAAAAGATTCTGACCCAGGGCCTCATTGATTCCAAAATGTTTTTCCGCCGCTGTTTTGGTCAGGACCAACGTATTGGGCAATTTAAGTGCCGTTTTTACATCTCCTGCCAAAAGATCTATACCAAACATTTCGAAAAAAGTGGAATCCACATAAGTAGCCTGCTGCTCTTTTATATTTACTTCTGTATCAACTTTTCTAACTAAGGCACTACCCCTTGTTCTAAATCGTGTGGTTAATTCCACTTCCGAGAAATCATTATCAATTGTTTCTGCTATTGGTGCAGGAGTTACTGCAAATTTGCGATCCTCCCCACCGAATTTAATATCCGCATTAACTCTATGTATGCGATCTGCATCGGCAAACATTTTATCATAACTTAGTTCATCATAGATATATAGTGAAATAAGAAGTGCCCCGGCAATACCGATGGCCAGTCCAAAGGTGTTTAGAAATGTAAAGAAGGGTTGTTTTCTCAAACTTCTCCAGGCTATTTTAATGTGATTCTTGAACATGATTATCCGATTTTAAATTGATTCCTGATAGTTCCTTCTCCGTAGTATTACGAAGGAGAAGCAATCGGGTTTATTCCATACGTAAACTTCTAATTGGGTTTGCTTTTGCAGCTTTTATGGCCTGAAAACTTACGGTCAATAAAGTAATCAGGACCGAACATATAATGGCCAGTGCAAAAACCCACCACGACAGATCTACCCTGTATTCATAGCCTTCCAACCAACTTGTCATAAAATAATGGGTAATAGGAACCGCAATAACACATGATAAAACAACCAATACCACAAAATCTTTCGAAAGCATTTTCCAGACATTATAAACAGTAGCCCCCAGGACCTTGCGCACCCCAATTTCCTTTGTGCGCTGTTCTGCAACAAATGAGGTTAATCCAAACAACCCTAAACAACTAATAAGAATTGCCAAACCTGTAAATACGCTTGCCAAACTGGCTATGCGTTCTTCAGATTGGAATTTTTCAGCATATTGTTCGTCAACAAAATCATATTGAAAAGGAATATCAGGGAAGTGCTCTATAAAAACATTTTCAATTAGTTTCAGGTTTTCACTGACACTTTTTTTAGGGTTAAGTCGCAGAATGTAATAACTCGATGCTCCATCATTATCAAAGGCGTATACTCCCTGTTTTACAGGATCATATGGCGACTGGGCAATCATATCTTCCACCACGCCTATAATTTGTCTGGGTTCTCCCGGATCCTCCTCATTACTATCCTTCAGGTATAAACCAACCGGGTTGATAAGACCCATATATTTTACGGCGGTTTGGTTAATTAGCACTGCATTTGAATCTGAAGCAAACTCTTTGGAAAAATCCCTGCCTGCTACTATTTTTAAATTGAGTGATTTGGCATATTCGTAGGAAACCTGTGTCCAGGCAAAATCTTCCTGAAATCCTTCCGGTTTACCCTCCCAGGTAAAACCACTATAATTAGACCAAATTTGGGTCGTAGGACTACTGGAAGATGACATTTCAACAATAGCATCTGAAGCCAAAAATTCGTTTCTCATTAATTCATATTTACCTGCAAAATCCTGACTCCTAGCCGGGATTTGAATCAATCCGTTTTTATCATAACCAACAGGCCTGTTCTTGGTATGTTGTATCTGTTGCATAACTATAACGGTTCCTATAATAAATGCCACAGAAACTGTAAACTGGAGCACCACCAGTATTTTTCGGGGTACAGCTGCAAATCTGCCGGAACGGAAGGTTCCTTTTAAAACTTCTACCGGTTTAAAAGAGGACAGGTAAACTGCAGGGTAACTACCTGCCAAAAGCGCGGTAAATACAATAAACAGTATAGAACTAGCCCAAAACAAGGTGCTTGTCCATGGAAAGACAATTTCCTTTCTCGCCAGGTCATTAAATCCTCCCAGACTTATTAGGACGAAAATAATGGCGAATACAAATGCCAACATAACCACTAAGAAAGATTCAGATAAAAATTGATAAACCAACTGGACTCTCTGGGACCCAATAGATTTACGTATCCCCACTTCCTTGGCTCGCTTTTCTGATCTTGCAGTACTAAGGTTCATAAAGTTGATGCAGGCCAAAAGCAAAACAAAGGCTCCAATTATTCCAAATAACCATA
>Ga0316187_10003216_pt1 | contig 14224 bp, 15 predicted proteins | sample CroRivburrow1_MG_FD_204927 | JGI IMG/M metagenome (GOLD analysis project Ga0316187, IMG submission 204927) | Coastal sediment microbial communities from Maine, United States - Cross River worm burrow 1 | ecosystem: Environmental > Aquatic > Marine > Coastal > Sediment | place: USA: Maine...
TGTACTGGTTGGTGTCGATGATGCCTTCCGGTTTTTCCGGATCGCGCCCGAACATAATCCACTGGTGTTCCTGATCGAAAATTTTGCTTGCTTTCATTTTTTATTCCTTGTGATTATTCAGGCCTGTTTTCTCAGAACCAATTTCACTTTATTTAAATGTTGGTAACTGTCTGATAATTTTTCTTTGATATATATGGCGGCTCTATCAAGATCGTCTGCCACGACGATGAGTTTATCCCTGTATTCCTGAGCGTTTGAGGTGACAATTCGTGAGACAGATGCAATTGCACGCGCTGATAACATGCATTCATCCATGGATTCGAGCAGCATGGTAAGATGACTCAGACTTTTTTTGAATTCCTGCGTAGAAGCCAGCATATTCTGTTCTACCCGTGTCATTGCAGAAGACATGGAGTTTATATATTGGGCTCTGCTGTCTTTTTTTCTGACCGAGTCAAAACGACGGTAGGCATCGATGCTGCGTTGTTCGTTGACGGCAATTTTGGATAAGCGTAAGGCCTCATCGTTGACCTCATTAACACCGTTAATTGCCAGCTGCGAAATTTCATCAATGAATTCAGTGATGGGTTGGAAACCGAGAGCCTTGTCACCAGCCTGGGCAGAGATCACCTTGGCATTCTTGGCCGCCAGAGACACACCCCAGGCGATGGACATAACGCTATGCAATTCTACCGCGATGCTGGCCAGCGCAACGAGCTTATCTTCAACCTGTTCCGTATGGGTAGTAATGAAAGTTCTCCAGTTTACCTAACTATGCAGTATATATCGGCAGATAACACAATAACATTACATTAATTTACCCAATTAATTCATAGCCTTAATGCATTACACGCTCAAAAACAAGCGCTCCACCTTGGACGCTACGACCTAGTAATTTGTCGGTGAATTGGGGCAGTTAAAAACCATCTGTGGTGCTTGTCATCATTTGAAAAACTACGAACCGGATTCTTGATAACGCACTTAATGAGCAGCAGCAAAAGGATTGATCTAAATTTTTTTCAGGCAACGCGCGTTGCTAGCAATGATATGTTATATTGCATACACCGAATGATAAACACGGATTATTATAACAAGAAAGTCGGTATTGGATATTAACTTATCATGAATTTGTAAAATTTAAAGCACTGATGTTATGAAATTAAATAATAAAAATAAATCTACCCATATTCTTCTCCGTTTTGCACTAATAAGCGCCCTCGTTACCTTATTCACTGCCTGTTCAGATGATGATAACGACCTGGCAATTGAAGACAAGATACCCAGCGTAGAGCCCATCGAAGCTGCAATGAAGACCATGACGCCATTGGGTTATGCGGCTTCCATGTTTATGGAAGCGATTAATGAACCAGCCAATACACTATGTGAAGATACCGTAACCAACCTATGCGTAACTACGCTGGAAATCCCTTTTGATCCGCAAACCCTACAGTCCTTTCCCGTTCCCTTAGAAACCGGAGGCACTGCAAAACTTGCAGTTGCAGGTGTTTGGAGTTCCAGCCTGCAAGGCGGCTCAGTTGAGGCGGCAGTGATTTCCTTATTGTTTCTCGACATGAAAGGCGGAAGTTTTGGCTTCCCCACCTATAAAATATCAACCATTCCAGTGTCAAAAACTAGCGCGGGAGTTACAACGTATTATAGCACCAGTGATATTAACGTTGATAAAGACGCTCCAATAGACGTCATAAAAGCAGAGCTTAGCAATTTATCGAACGATGACTTTAATCTTGAAATCGACCGACTCAAGGAACTTTTACTGGATATTTCGGATGTCGTCGAACTTAATTATGAAAAAGATTATTGGATTGTTAATGTTGAAGACTCTGATCAAAACCCTACACCTAACAATTATTTTGATGATTTATACAGTTTGAGCGGTGGCGGAGTTTATATCGATGTAGGAATAAGCTCAGGCTTGGTCTACCAAATAGGCTTAGCCAATGTTGTAATGGGCAACAATTGCACACTAAACCCTTCAGCAGGAAGCGCATTAATTAATGAACTCGACGTCAATGGCGAAAGTTCCACCAGCTTGTTTTCATTAGGCTCCGTCATGCTGGATTTTGACTCCACGTGCGATGGTCAGGCACAAGTACGCTATGGCCTTGGCAGCTATGGCCCCATTAGAGATCAGCGTGTGCCGCTTAGATTTAACGAATAACGCACTTCTACCTGCTTGCACGAGTTCTATTTATCCAAAAATCAATTTATCCAATGTGACAAAGCGAGCGATTGCTAGTCAATGGGTCTCTAGGAATCCCCTCACCCTGGTCAACTACATCCCAACCCAGCAATTCAAGCTGAGTCAGGAAGGGTATTTCAACGAAGCGGTATTCAGACATACGTTATCCGTACAACACCCTTTCTAGTTTCGCCAATGCCGCTTTATGTTTTTGTTTTGGCATTTTTCGAATATTGTGTAATTTCCACTGTATGGCAGGTAAATGTTTAACTTCAGATTTATTCATTAAACGCCAATCCGGCTCGCCACGTTTGACCGATAATAAAAACTGCCGCTGTCTATCAGACAGCTTTTCGTTTATTTCTGTTATCAGTCTGCTACGGGTTTCCAGCAATAATTCCGGCCTTACTGCATCGCTTGTCATTCCCTTAAACTCCTTCATAAAAGCCTGACGCACACCCTTTTCTGTTGGTGCTAGCATTTCCGAGATAGGCCTATTACCGCAGACAAGGTAAATCAGAAAAACCTCAAGCAAATCATCGGTAATACCTTCAGTGCGCAGCAAAATGGATACATCGAATAAGTCTCGTGGATGTTGACGGCTTAAAGCCGCGCATAACTTCCCTGCATATAAATCATTAAATGCAACTACCGGCGTACTTGCATATCCAAAGGTTTCCTGTGTCCGCTGTGATGTTTCCATTTGCACCGGACTTTCAACCACACCCCGCATCACCGGCGACACTTCAATCTTGACCTGTGTTGTCACCATTTGTGCAACAAGTTTATAAAAATACTCGGTATTGCCTAACACCGTCCCCGCAACATTCAATCCCGGTAGACGTCGTTCGAGCTCTATTTTTAAGGCACGGAATGCCGAATCAATTTCCGCTAACGCCGTATCCCGTGCCTTCACCGGTACATAGGTCACATCGATATCAACCGATAACCGGGGTAAGTCGCGTACAAACAAATTAATAGCCGTACCACCCTTTAAAGCAAAGCACTTATATTTTGCAACAACCGGCAACAACTGCACCAGTAGTTCGACCTGTTTAAAATAACGGCTGCCCGGTTCCATCTCTGTTTTCTCTATCCATATATTCTCGGGGTACAGTGATTTGATATCGATTATCCAGTACCCCACCTTTATAGATCACACGTTTGCCACTACCAAGGTCCAAGGTTGAAACATCCAGTTTCTTCAGCCAAGTATGATGATGCCGCTCGGCTAACCACAAAAATAACCGTTTAGTTTTTATCCGCTTACAGGCTTGTAACAAATTCATTACTAGTGTTGGACGAAAGCTCAAGGCCCCTTCCATGTATTTATCTGCCACATCCCATTCCGCTTTGCTAGGCAAATCATCCAAATATTCCAACAAAGCCCGTTCCTTTGTCGAGTAGATCAAATGCCAGTCCCACGCACCAAACGGCAAGCTCGTATATCCCTCTGCCTCAGCGTCTGACGCAAATAACGAACACCGATGGGTTTCAAATTCTGCGTTGGTTGTTACCTTATGTAACCAGGTAGGCGCCTTGTCCGCAACATATAAATGGATAGTCTCTCGATTTCCCATGGGTAGATAATGCACCATACCCTGGTGGTCCAGCGCTGTGCGCCCGCCCACATGTACGGTAAATGCCAGTCCCTGTAACGAGTAAACCACATGCTGCCATTTCAACTGGGGACCCGGCCGTCGGTATATCCCGCGAGCTGTGGCCTCAAGTGCACCGCTACGTAGATAGTAATCCACCAGAGGACGATTTATTCCTTTATTTTTCAGCCAATTACGGTCGACCAATAGCCCCTCGGGTAACAATAAGCTTAAGCCCTTCGTAGTCGAAGAGGTAATTAGATTTGATTTATCACGTATTTGCATAGTCATACTATGCAATAGTAGCTTTTATTAAACCAATATCAAGTTTATTATTTATATATTTTGCATAGTATACCTATGCAATCCTTGGTAAACATTAAACTCGATACTAACGTAAACTATATTCCGCGCTTTAAAGACTTGATTCAGGACTGATGTTGGCTAACGGCTTTATCAGGCCAGCGATACAACCCCCGCCCCACCTGCTGCAGCACACCTGCCTTGGCCAGTTGATACAGATAATCCTTTGGCAAACCGGCCTCGGTCAGATCGCGCGGTCGCAACAAGGTATGTTTTTGTGCAAATCCAATCACTTGCTCGATTTTTATTGGGTTCGTTCACAGATTTGTATATTCTTAATATATCGGCTCATATAAATATATGCCGACATATTAAGAAATTTAAGGAAGAGATCTAAAAAATATCCATCGGATATTCGGAGGAGAACGGGAACATCACCCACTGTAATGCGCCGCAATGTATCATTATCGATACCTGGGTAAATAAAAACGCAACTCACGTTCAGACATTAATTGCCTCCCGTTCGATAAAAGGCCGTAATTCCGGTCTTAACGCCTTTTCCGTAAACAGAACAACAGGATGACCCAACTCGTCCTCCAATAAAAATTGCGCGCCGAAATACAATTTTGAAATTGCCGGCCCATTGAAAGACACGACAATATCGATATCGCTGTCAGGTTGTGCTTCGTTACGCGCCGTTGAGCCAAACAACGCTAATCGAGTAACGCCAAAGCGTTTAACCAATTCAGGTTTGAGCCTGGCTATAATTTTCAAAGCTTCTTCTTTGTTCATAACCAACCTTGCTCTTTTAATCTACTCCAAGCGACTCTAATGCGTAGAGATCTAGCCTTTCATTAGGCTCATATAAATGTACATCAACACTATGGAGATTTGAAAATGCTTTTTCTATGCGAGGCTTGACATCAGCCCAGTCTAGTCCGCCATTACCACAGCCCAGCGGAGGAATTGCAATTGCCTCTATTTTCAATGCTTGAATCTGTTCGATTAAATCCTTTAATCCTTCGTCGATACAAGACATCTTAGTTTTCTCGCGCCAATGCTGCTTAGTCGGGAAGTTGATAACAAAATGGGGTTTAACCAAACCACCCGCATCATAAATAAACATTTCACCCGTTTTAACTTTTTCTGCTTTGCAAGCGAGCGCATATGCTTTGTAATTTTCCGACCATTTTTTCTTAAATTGGAGCGCTATCCCCTTTCCCATCACACCAACACAATTCACCGTATTGACAATGGCATCAACGGATTCTTTCAGTAGGTCACCTTTCTTTATATTTATTGTCATAACACATCCATCTATTGCCCTAAATAATACCAATCTTTCATAACGTAGACATCAATTTTTAATCCATATTTTTGCAAGATACCTTCAACCAATTGCTGCTTTTCATTGTCGATTACACCAATACAAATAACATGATTTAAAGCAAAACGATCTTTCACGAGAAATTCTGCTTGTCTAGTTTCCATTCGAAACAGATATTTCGGATTAGTTGCGACACTCTGCCAGTACTTACAATAACCATCCAAAGTTGGTGCTTCAAAGAATATTGGCCAATCATTTAGTTTATATTTTCTACATTATTAACTTCAAATATTTTGATTTGCTAGCACTCAAAATTTCTTTAGGTTATAAAATAAAATACATGCAAAAAGGATTTATCATCTATCGCCCACTATTTTAGTTTTCTTTGGTTAGATCCGGTTCGTTTGCACCTGTAGTTTGTCAATTAAATCAACAAAAAGCTTCTGATCAGCAAGTGCAAACAAAATCATTTCAACCATGTGAAATTGACCTGGATTAAGACCTAGTTGTTCTGTAGCTGCTCGGACCAGATTTAAATAAGTTGTGTAAACCTGCGTAGTGGGTATGTAATGCTGCCGTTTAACCTGGCTTGCGAAGTTCCTATCGTTGAAATTATTCAGGTTAATCGCTCCTGCTGTTTTAAAGCGTTTTGCTAGCAGTAGGGTTTCGATATCGATCAAACCGATCTTGCTGTTGCGCCCTAATGGCATAGGAAAGATTGCCTGTGTTCCACCATTAAGATAATTTATGATATTGAGGCTATATGCGACGCGGGCGTCATAGATTGCAGCCCAATTGGGGCAAAGCAAACTCAGGCAAAAAAGGGGACGCACACCTTTAGTTATCTTCCATCTTCACTGGTCGCCCCTGCAAACTTTTTCAGTTTCCGTAAGAATTTTTTAGTATCACTCGGTAATCCCCTTTCGATGTGCATTCTTATATGTAAGTCAGTCCTCTGTTTGTTTTTGAACTTTTTGTACGCCTGCACACAAAGACATTCTGGACTAAAGAGAGACTAAGAATGGTACGAATTAATTCATTGAAATTCCAATCATAGAAATCTGTATCGTATCAAATTTAGCATCACCTGGAGGTGTTGGCGAACCGGGCCTGCCACCCATTGCACCCGTTATTGTCAATGCTGTTTTTGCGGCTAGTGGTAAGCGTCTACAAAAACGACTCCTACGGCTATAAGCCATTCAATAAAAAAATAAACGTAATAGATTTAGAGCAAAACAACATATTACTCTATACTTTCCTGTACGCAGTCAGCGGTTACCGTCGTATCTGTATTTTTTACTTAAACCACACACCTTCTAAGGGTTAATAAATGATATCGAGTATGCTGATATTGACGGGTATTTGCTTATACGCGGCCATAAACCACGCATTCATCGCCTTTAACCGACCCTTTTCCCGCGTTCATTTTTTATTTGCCGTTATCTGCAGCTTGTTGGTGGCCTATGAACTACTCCATATGGGGACTTACACAGCGACCTCGATAAATGATTTTGTCTCCACGGTAAGGTGGGAGCTAACAATTATCCTTGTGTTTTTTATAGTGTTTCTTTGGTTTATCAGTGAGTATTGCGGTAAACGCCCTATATGGTTGCTGCTGGGCTTGACCTGTCTAATGAGTGTGTTAATGGTGGTTAACTTCATACAACCCTATACCCTACAATTCACGGAGATCAGCCACCTGGAACAGCAGCGGCTGCCCTGGCTTGGAGAGATAATTTCAAAACCGGTGGGTCGAATTAGCATTGCTTTCATAGTTGCCGTCCTAGCTGTAATTACTACTCTCACCTTTGCTGTTATTGCCCTTGGCATTCGTTATTACCACGACCGCATGCGCACCACCTTGGCAATGCTACTTGCCGTAGGTTTGTTTTTCATCATGGCGACTGAGGCCATATTAGTACGTCTGGAGGTGATAGATTTTATCAACCTTGGTCATTTCAGTATCTTGGCCATGATTATTGCCATGAGCATGGCCTTGAGCCAGGAAATGCAGCTAAAATTGCGAGCGTCTGAACACCGCTTTCGTTCCCTGGTGGAACAATCGCCTTTTAGCCTACAGGTATTATCATTGGATGGGCGCACCTTGCAGGTTAATCGGGCCTGGGAGAACTTATGGGGTATGCGCTTGCAACAAGTCGCAGACTACAGCTTGTTACAGGATCCACAGCTACGAGACAAGGGTGTCATACCTTATCTGGAAAAGGGTTTCGCCGGCCAGGCCACGGAAATTCCTCCAGTTGTGTATAATCCAGCGGAGAATTCTGAGCCTAAGGGGCCAAGTTGCGATCGTTGGGTGCGCGCCTTTATCTATCCTATCAAGGACGAAGCCGGTGAGGTGCGTGAAGCCGTATTAGCGCATGAAGATGTGACTGAAAAGAAGCGCTTCGACGATGCCATTCGCCTGATCGCATCAGGTGTTTCTAGCGAAATCGGCGAAGGCTTTTTCCAACAGTTAGTAAAGAGCATGTCAGAAATATTCGCAACCCAGTATGCCTTTATCGGAGTACTGGATAGCCCGGATGCGCAACGGGTAAAAACCCTGACGGTTTTCGCCAACGGAGAACCAGCACCCAATTTGAGTTACGATCTTATCAACACACCGTGTGCCATGGTGGTCGGTCAGCACACCTGTATTTTCCCCAGTGAAGTACAAGGCCTGTTTCCACAAGACCAGTTATTGACTGACATGGGCGCAGAAAGTTATGTAGGGACACCCATGTTTGATTCCAACGCCAATCCCCTGGGAATCATTGTACTTATTGACAAGCAGCCAATGCGCGACACCGACCAGATGAAAGCGGTTATGGAAATTATTGCCACACGCACTGCCGCTGAGATAGAACGCAATAGAGCAGATGAGTTACTACGCAAACAGCAAATCCATTTGGAACACATGGTGGAACGCCGTACCACTGAATTACAATCGGCAAACAACGAACTGGAGGCCTTCAGTTATTCGGTTTCTCACGATCTTCGTGCGCCATTGCGCTCCATTAGTGGATTCAGCCAGGCCTTGGCGGAGGATTACGACAGCGTATTGGATGACCAAGGTCAGGACTACCTGGACCGCATTCGCGGTAATGTGCAACGCATGGCAACGCTAATTGACGATTTGTTAAAGCTATCCAGCGCCACACGCAAGGAAATCAACAAACAAGCCGTTAATTTAACCCAATTAGTAGTGGATAGTATTAACAAGCATCAAGAACAAGATCCTTTACGAAGCGTTGAAATCAAAATTGCAGAAAATGTTTTTGCAAAAGGTGATCCCGATTTACTCAGCATTGCCTTTGATAATCTGGTTTCCAACGCCTGGAAATACACAAGCAAGGTAAAGCATCCCATAATTGAATTTGGTGTCGAAAATAAGAATAATGAGCCGACTTACTATATCAGAGACAACGGCGCCGGCTTCGATATGCAATACGCGGGTAAATTATTTGATGCCTTTCAACGCCTACATTCGGCTGACGAATTTTCCGGAAGCGGAATCGGACTGGCTATTGTGGATCGTATTATTAAACGCCACAGTGGAAAAATTTGGGCAGATGCAGGGCTTAATAAGGGCGCCGTGTTTTACTTTAGCCTGCCAGAATAGCGGTTTAAATGCAAAACCCTTCTTGAGAAAAGTTCTGGGGACACAATACTTAATCCTGAAATTTCCCTGTATCACCACCACTGTACTCCGATGGCAAAGCCATAGACATCCTGATGTGTATCGGGTTGTTTAACAGTGGTAGACGTATTGTCTGCTTTAAGTATTGCTGTTGTTTCATCGGATGCATCAAAACGATAACTATCGTAAAACAATGTAAATTTCAACCGCGTCATTTTTCCCAATATTATGGTGTTGGTATAGGCAAGGTAATTCGATACGCGTCCCTTAGGTTGTAAATCGACGCCTGAGGTATATCGTGTGTAATAAGAGTCGATCGATTCATCAATGTATACTGGGAGTTTAATACCAATAACAAATCGTTGATTCCTTTTCTTACCTATCCAAGTAAAACCGGCGCCTAACTTTGCTGTTATTACATTAAACGATTTGGTTTCAATATTACCAGCATCACGGATTCCACTATTCTCATAATTCTCTTGTCTTTCAAAATATTCGAATTGAGATCCCACGCTGGCGATCATTGGCATGTGCATATTCAATCTGGGGCTCACCTACGGCCTTTCCAAGCTTGGTGGCGATGTAGGCGCATTGGTTCCTGCTGCGTTCACCGAGATGCCCGCGGTTGAAATATCACCTATTTACATTTATGTCGTTGGCCTGACTTTAGCTCTGCTGTTTGCGTGGGTCCTGGGTTTTGGCGCCACTCTGGCGGAACCGGCACTCAACGCCCTGGGTGAAACCACGGAGACACTGACCAATGGCGCTTTCAAAAAGAAAACCCTACTTATCGCTGTCTCTCTGGGTGTCGCCTTTGGTATTGCGACCGGTCTCGCAAATAAGCAAACATGATCAACTACCAGAAGATGAGGCTGACGCACTATTCGACTACATGTACGAAACAGCAGGCATTTTTCAAGAAGGAGGTGGAATTATTTTTATGGGTCCACTGCACAACGTAACACCCTTCGAACTGCCCGACAATATACCTGACGAAATAGTGCAAGAGGCGAAACGCACAAGTGTCGTTCTGCCCTTTTAACTATACAAATAATTTTGGATGTTTTTGTAGCTTGGATGAAGCTTTGCGGAATCCGGGTAAAATGCGAGTGTTTGCCCCGGATTCCGCAAGCTTCATCCAGGCTACGGTTCAGGTATGATGTTGTAGTTATTGGAATGTCGATTTCATATGTTAATATACTTTTTTTATCAGGCATCCACTAGACGGCATTGCTCACGCCAAAGTGCCGGTGTTGTTCCACCCCAGCGCCGGAATGCACGTGTGAAGGCACTGGCGTCCGCGTAGCCCAGTGTCGTGGCAATCTGACTTATTTCTATCGACGAGTTTTCCAGCAATTGCTGGGCAATCTCAAAGCGGCCTTGGTCGGCGAGTTTCTGAAAAGAGGTACCGCAGGCTTTCAGACGACGATTCAGTGTGCGTGAATGGATAGAAAACAACGCGGCAACCTCATCGGCCTTCGCTTTTTGTGTGAGTAGAGCGGAATGCAGAACGCGCCGGACTTGCCCTGCAAAGTCGTCACCATAGCGGCTATCGAGTTGCTCGACTTGATTTTGCAGTAAGCGGCAGAGTTCAGGATCAGCACCCATAACAGGATGCTCAAGCCACTTGGTTGAAAACATCACTCCGTTTCGTTCTGCACCAAAGTTCAGGGGCGCTCTAAAAAACTGCTTAAAGCTACGGATATCTTCTGGTTTGTGATGGGAGAAGAGAATCTCCATAGGACTCCACGCAGGACCACATAATTTTTGCAAAACCTTGAAAATAATGGCGACGGCACCGTCATTAATTTGCTCGTAAGCCTTATCCTTGGGCTGGAGAATGCTGTAACTCAGAATCACCGTGTTGTTCTCAACTTCCAGGGTGATAACTGCGCCGCTGACATGTAAATGTGCATAGCGCACAAGGGAGTCCAACGCAGCAGCCACGTTTGGTGATTGTTGCATTAAGAACCCCACCAAACCTAATGAAGATGGACCGGTGTGTTGGCCAATGAGGAGTCCGAAATGTTGGCAATTGGTCTTGCTCACGCACTGATGTATTAGCTGGCTGCGCAAGGCGTAAGGAATAACAGTGTCCGGATCGTCGAACAGCGACCTATCGAATCCCAACTCCGATAATACCGCTACGGGATCGTAACCCAGTTGTTCGAGAACAATGGGGATGGCGGCCACGGTAGCAATACGCACAGTGCCAACAAAAGGGTGTAGCTTTTCGGTTAATTGTGACATCGCAAGCTAGTTCATCGTTTGTTGATTAAGATCAACAAGTATAGCCAGAACTGTCAATATAAGTCTAGTGCTTGTCCGAAATTGTATAAAGCTAATTTGTCGCATATTATATACTACAAGTAACATTTTCACATGGATAAGGAGTGAATACCTAATGCCTCAAAAGCAAAAACTAAGCACTTACTTCGGCCTTGTTTTTTTTCTCTTCACCCCCTACCTGATCGCCGCGGAAAAGGACGCCACCGTATCCGTTTCCATAAACTGCCAATCCAACACCAACGAGCACCAACATTGCCCAGCGGACACCGCGGCTGGCGCGCTATTGCAGAAGTCCACCGGATCAGTAGAGTGCCTATTAGGCAAGACCTGGGGCTACGACGATAAAGGTGTTTGGGTAAAGGACGGATGCAGCGGAGATTTTCTGGTGGGTCCTCAGACCGAGGCGGAGAAGTCGGCAGAGTCATCCGCAACACCAAGGAACGAGACTTGGGGCTACTTCGATCCCGGCAAAGGCATCCTCCTCGGAAAAAGCAAGTACGGCGAGGCATCCCTCAGCGGTTATGCATTGTTGCGTTACATGAACCAAATGCCGTCCAGTCAGACCTTTACGGACCACCTCGGTCGAGAACAGGACGTCGATCCCCGGCAGGACATCTACTCCCATCGGGTCATGGTCTTCTTAACTGGGTGGATGTACACTCCAAAACTTATTTACAACTTCGCTTGGTGGACCGTCACTGCCACCGATCAGGATGCCCTGTTTGCCAACCTCGGCTATCAGTTTCACAAGAGTTTCAACCTCTACGCCGGCATCAACGGCAATCCGGGTTCGCGTTCCATGCAGGGCTCGCACCCGTATTGGTTGGGCAATGATCGCGTCATGGCCGACGAGTTCTTCAGACCATTTTTTGCTCAAGGCATTTGGGCGAATGGTGAAGTCTTGCCCGGCCTCTGGTACAGCGCCATGGCAGGCAACACCTCGAGTACCCTGGGTGTTACCGCCAGCCAAATCGACCGCAAGTTTACCTACGGTGCGTCTATGTGGTGGATGCCGACGACCAAAGAGTTTGGTCCGCGAGGCGCTTATGGTGATTGGGAGAATCACGAACAAGTGGCGACACGATTTGGCTTTTCCACAGTTTATAGCCCCGAAGAGCGCTATACGGAGATTGGCAACAATCCCGGAAATACTGCTATAAAACTCGCGGACAGTCTGAATGTTTTTAGCATTGGTTCACTGGCGCCGGGCGTGACCGTGACTAACGTGAGCTATCAAAATCTTGCCCTTGACGCCGGTGCCAAATATCAGGGTATCTTTGTTCAGACGGAGTTCTCCGTACGACGACTGGATAACTTCGAGGCCGATGGTGCCTTGCCGGTGGAAGAGATTGTGGATTGGGGCTTTTATGTACAGGCGGCGTTTTATCCGATAAAAAAGAAACTTGAGCTTTACACCGCCACCTCGCAGATCTACGGTGACACGGACGCGGGCTTTGGTAGAAGCTACGAATACCTGATTGGCACAAATTATTACCCGGCGAACACACGTAATTTCCGGGTTAATCTACAAGTCATTGACGTCAACCGCTCACCGGTCAACAGCACCTTTGGCTACTACACGGGCGGTCAGGACGGCACCACCGTGGCGCTGGCGGCTTCACTATTCTTTTAAGCCATTAAAAAATGGAATTTCATCATGAATACGAAACTTCAAAAAGCTCAATCCATCACTCGGTCACCAAGTATACTTGTTAGGTTCACCCTGGCCCTGACGGCCGCGATCCTGGTGGTCTCGTCCGGCTGTGCGGCAGTTGCAACGGATACAAAGACACCAGCCGCTGCATCCACTACGTCGGTCGAAACAAACCAGGGCACTCCGTCTTCGGCTGATTTTCACGACTCCCATTTCCACCTGACCAACTATATTCAACAAGGAATAAGCATCGAGGATTATTTAGCCATTATGGGTGAGCGTGTCGGTCGTTCGACCTTGTTCGGTATTCCGCTACAGCAAACCTGGTCGTACCAAAACTCCGGCGACTACGCACCAACCTATTACCTGCACACCGATGCGCCCCTATACTACTATTCATTTACCGATGCCTACATCGCCCGACTCTACGAGAAGCTGACGCCCGAACAGCAGGCGCGCTTCGATCCCATGATTACCGGCTTCAATCCGGCTGATTTGTATGCAGTCGATCACATCCGTCGCGTGCTGACCTTGTTCCCCGGCGTATTCAGCGGCATTGGTGAATTCAGCATTCACAAGGAGTTCGTCTCATCAAAAATAGCCGGTAATGTGGCTAGCCTCACCAACCCGGCGCTGGATCGCATATTTGATTTTTGCGCCGAGACCGGCCTGGTCGCTATCCTGCACAACGACATCGACATGCCCTTCGCCAAACCAGACACCGAACCAGTCTATCTCACCCAGACCAAGGACCTGCTACGGCGTCATTCTAAGGCCACCATTATCTGGGCCCATTTGGGTCTTGGCCGCGTCGTGCACCCTACTCGGTCAACTGCATCGGCGGGCAGCACCCAGCGCAGCCCTAGTTATACTCAGATTTTCGAGGAAATGCTTACTGATCCAAGCTTGAGCCATATCTATTTCGATATCTCGTGGGATGAGGTGGCGAAGTACGTCGTGGCAACGCCGGAGTCTTTGCAGCGTACCGCTGATTTCCTGAATCGTTTCCCGGAGCGGTTCCTGTTCGGCACCGACAATGTTGCGCCGAAAAATCAGGAAGCGCATTTCAAAGTTTTCGAAATGTACGCTCCATTGTGGGCCAAGCTCACGCCGGAGGCCAATGAAAAAATTCGCAAGACTAACTATGTACGACTGTTCGACAACGCACGCCAAAAGGTACGCGCCTGGGAGAAAAAGAATGTTAAAGGCGACTGAT
>Ga0316187_10003219_pt1 | contig 14219 bp, 21 predicted proteins | sample CroRivburrow1_MG_FD_204927 | JGI IMG/M metagenome (GOLD analysis project Ga0316187, IMG submission 204927) | Coastal sediment microbial communities from Maine, United States - Cross River worm burrow 1 | ecosystem: Environmental > Aquatic > Marine > Coastal > Sediment | place: USA: Maine...
CCTCTGGTGTTTCTGTTGTTCTGCCAAGAGCATTGCAGGGTAGCCACGTTTGGAACGGATAACCGCTGAAGGCATCTAAGCGGGAAGCCGGTCCCAAGATTAATTCTCCCGGAGCTTTAAGCTCCCTAAAGGGCCCTGGAAGACTACCAGGTTGATAGGCTGGGTGTGGAAGAGTAGCAATACTTGGAGCTGACCAGTACTAATTGCCCGTGCGGCTTGACCATGTAACATTAAGACATTGGTATCTTGATACGATAATTCACAAAATATTTCAGCTTATTGATTAAACTGCTATGCAGTTTGATCACACCAGTTTCCTGGTGGTTATAGCGAGAGAGAAACGCCTGATCCCATCCCGAACTCAGAAGCTAAGACTCTTTGCGCCGATGGTACTGCGGGGTTCCCCGTGGGAGAGTAGGTCACCGCCAGGATTTTTATACAAAGGCCCATCGTTGAGCATCTGCTCCGATGGGCTTTTTTTTATGTCTGAATTTCCCAGCTTTATTAAATTGTTGTGTAAGACTCGAATGTAATTAGCGACCATCCTCTCTGATAGACGTTATATTGGAGTTGCTATGCATACAGTGATCGGTTTTATGGTGTCGATATGGAAGATGCCATGGTATTGGCGAATCTGGATTGGCCTGCTAATGCTGGTTAATGGGATTGCTCCTCTACTCTACCTGGACACCATAGAGTCTAAAGTAGTGCTTACGGTCTTTGTTATTGCTGCACTAACCCAGGTGATCATCTTTCATTATAAAGGCTTTGTTCGTCTGCTTGGTATCGGTCATATCTATTGGATTCCTTTGATTGGCTGGGTTTTGATCAGGCTTATTGAAGAGCCGTTTATAGAAGCGGTTCAGATCTGGATGGGTTCATTAATAGTGTTAAATACAACCTCACTGATCATTGATCTGGCGGATGTTATTCGATACTGGCGTGGCGAGAAGTCTGCTACGATAACAGTGCCGCGGTGATATGATGGAGATGATACGAATTAAGCTACTACTGATACTATTACTAACAATGATGATGCCAACAAATCTTATGGCAGGTGATGATATGAATAATAAAAGTTATCAGGTTGCGACACTGGCAGGAGGATGCTTCTGGTGCATGCAGCCACCATTCGACAATCTTGAAGGCGTGATCTCAACCGAAGTAGGTTATACAGGTGGAGATATTGCGAACCCGACTTATGAGATGATTAGCCGTGGCAATACGGGCCACTATGAAGCGATGCGTGTGGTTTATGACCCTGATCTGGTCTCTTATGAAAAATTGCTTGAGACCTTCTGGCGCAATATTGATCCAAACCAGACTGATGGCCAGTTTGCAGATCGGGGCTCGCAATATCATACGGCAATTTTTTATTATGATGAGCAGCAGAGAACCGAGGCCGAACAATCAAAGTTGGATCTTGAGAAATCAGGAAAGTTCGATGCTCCGATTGTAACGAAGATTATCCAGGCCACGGTCTATTATCCAGCAGAGAACTATCATCAGAACTACTACCAGAAGAACAGCCAGCACTACGAGCGGTATAAGGTTGGTTCTGGTAGGGCTGGTTTTATTGATAAAACATGGAAGAAGTAGCGGGTGAAGTTATTCCGAACCTGAGGCAATAGACTCAGCCTGAATCAACTCCTCAAGTAGCACTCCGATCAGTGCCTGATTAAATTTATATTCACTGTGTTCTATCCACAGTACTTCACCGTTTGCATTCAAACTAAGCTCTTCATCAGCCCCGGTCTGGGCCAATATTGAGATATCAATCTTCTGGTTAAGTTGAAAAGCCTCTGCATCATGGCTGAGAAAACTGATACCACTATCTGAGATATCCTGAAGATTGCCTGTGCTGGTGATGAGCGATCCATCTTCAGTTAGTGAAGATACTTTAACCGCATATGAAACTGGATGGCGTGTGTGTTGACGTCGCTCTGTGTGGCTCATACTTCGCTCCCTGATAGGGAACACTGTAAATAGTGAAGATAAAATACAAGGTAATATGAAAATAACGATTTCAACATAGAGGAGTTACTGAGTTGATTCACGGATAAAGGCATAAAACTCCTGTTGAGTGTCACTGGAGAGTGGAACAATCGCCATCTCCACCTGAACCTCATGGCCATGCTTGTGGCGGGCAGAGGTGGTGACGGTTCGATAGAGCCATGGGCCGTTACTGCTCTTTAAGTAGTTTTGGATGCCGTATTGATGAGCTTGATGAAAACGCTCAGGGATGATGGTTTCAGTTAGCGTTTTGCCTACTGCATCCGAACGTGACCAGCCAAACATCTTCTCAGCTTTCGGATTCCAGTCGATGATCACACTGTTGGTATCAATGCAGATATACGCATCGTGGGCCGATTCAATCACACTACGAGCACGAGCCTTCTGTTGATGCAGTAGTTTGTTCATATTCCGCTGCTGGCGGATAGCCCGGTGGGCATAGATACCAAATGCAATAAACGAGAGTGAAATCAGCAAGCGCATCCAGGCTTCATCTACTCCTGGGTAGAGAAAAAGCTCACTGAAGCTGCCTTCATCGAAAAAAATGACATGAATAAATGTTTCCAACGGCCAATAGAGTAGCCCGAACACAATGGCAAATAGTCCTATGCGATCTTCTCTGAAATCAAACTGCATGCCTGCAAGGTAACATAATATAGTTTTCAACATAGCCAAGAAATGTAATTTCATTCTCATTTTCTTGCGAATTGATAGCTAACATGCTTTGCTAACGCAGGAAGTTAGAAAGGAGGGAATTATGGAGTGGAAGAGTTGGCGTCCGGCCGCAATCGTCATGGCTGCTGTGGCAGCTGTTGTTATACCAACCACAGCAACGCTGCTATCGGTAAAAGATCCAGGGAAGCTGTTTATTACCAGTGCCAACCCTACTCCTTATGGTTATACGATCAGTCTGCTTCTATTTATTGTGCCCATGCTGTTTTTGATCTGGTGGCTGATTCGAAACCCTGACATGCCATTTCAAAAAAAGGCATTTGCTAAAACGTTGATCATTCTTCTTCCGCTAGGTTTCTTGCTCGATTACGCTTTTGGGTCAGTTTTTTTCTATTTTCCTAACGCAGGCGCGACACTGGAGATATTTGTTACGGATATGAGCGGGGGCAAATTGCCGGTTGAAGAGTTTGTCTTCTACCTGACCGGCTTTGTGACGGTGCTACTGCTCTATGTCTGGTGTGATGAGTACTGGATGGCTGCCTACAATCCTATGGACTATATAAAAGAGTCTAAATCAGTAGAGAGGCTATTTCACTTTCATTGGCTTTCAGTTGTTTGGGGGATAGGTCTGATCTTATTGGCTTCAGCTTACAAATGGCTGTTTACGGAGTGGGATGGCTGGCCACTGTATTTTATCTATCTGGTGGTTGCTTCATTTACTCCTTCGGCCGGGCTTTTCTGTTCAACACGCCGTTTTATCAACTGGCGCGCCTTTAGTTTCGTGCTCTTCTTTATTCTGCTGATCAGTCTGATCTGGGAAGCAACGCTGGCATCACCCTATGGGTGGTGGCGCTATCATGACGAGGCGATGATGGGCATCTATATCGGCGCATGGCAGAGGTTGCCACTTGAGGCCGTGATGGTCTGGGTGGCTGTTACCTATACCACTGTAATTATCTTTGAAGCGGTCAAGATCTGGGTCGCATCAAAGAAAAGCATCAAAGATGCGTGCTTTGGAGTCTCTTCTACTCGATAAAGCTGTAGAGCATCTCGATCTCTTCAGGCCAGATGGTGTCATCAATGGTTTCAAGCACCATCGGGATGTTGTTGAAACGGTCATCGTTCATAATGTAGTGGAAAAGATCCAGACCCAGATGCCCCTGGGTGAGGCTGTGATGTCGATCCACGCGGCTGGCGAACTCGGTTTTCGAGCCATTCAGATGCATGCCTCTGAGATATTTGAAGCCAACAATATCTTCAAACGCTTTGAATGTCTCTTCACACAGTTCGGTAGAGCGAAGGTCGTAGCCAGCGGTAAATGTATGGCAGGTATCGAGGCATACTCCGACACGTGATTTGTCTTCAACGCCGTCAATGATGGCTGCCAGATGTTCAAAACGATAGCCAAGGTTACTTCCCTGTCCGGACGTGTTTTCGATCACCGCAACAACATCACTGGTCTGCTCCAGTGCCCAGTTAATCGATTCTGAAACAATTTTCAAAGACGCCTCTTCAGGTATTTTCTTCAGGTGACTGCCGGGATGAAAATTGAGCAACTTCAGCCCCAGTTGTTCGCAGCGCTGTAGTTCATCCAGAAATGCGTGACGTGATTTCTGCAGCGGCTCTTCTTCAGGGTGACCGAGGTTGATCAGGTAACTGTCATGGGGGAGCACATGTTCAGGTAGAATGCCAACCTTCTCCAGATTGGATTTGAAGCTGGCAATGCTCTCATCAGTCAGTGGCTTTGCCACCCACTGGCGCTGATTTTTTGTGAATAGCGCAAAAGCTTTGGCACCAATTTTCTTAGCATTGAGCGGCGCGTTTTCAACACCACCTGATGCACTTACATGGGCTCCAACAAATTTCATAGTAACACTCCAGCAACTGGCAATAACGCAAGCTTCGCGGATTACGCCACTTTCTCAAGCACTGATTGGAGTGGCGTATAAACAGGTTGAGGATTTTTTTGTATATTTGGTTAATATGGCGGCCAATTTAATGAAAAGGGGCAGTTGCCCGCAGGAGCAGAGATGCAAATTGCAGAGAAGAAAGCGGTTCACATTCACTATACGCTAACCAATAAGGCTGGTGATGTGGTTGATTCATCACGAGATGGCGAACCTTTGCCATACATCCACGGTATCGGAGCTCTGGTTCCCGGTCTTGAGAGTGAGCTAGACGGTAAGTTGGCAGGCGACAGTGTTGTTGTGACTATTCAGCCGGAAGAGGGGTATGGTCATAAGGTTCCTGAACTGATTCAGAGCGTTCCTCGAGAAGTGTTTCAGTTTGATGGCGAAATTGAAGTTGGTATGCGCTTCCAGGCTGAGACTGATAACGGCGTTGAACTGGTTGAGGTGGTTGCTGTTGATGATGAGACGGTAACTGTTGATGCTAATCACCCACTGGCTGGTGAGACATTGAATTTTGACGTTGATGTGGTTGAAGTGCGCGACGCCACTGATGAAGAAGTTGAGCATGGCCATATTCATACAGAGGGCGGCTGCCAGCACTAATTGATAGTTGTTAGGCAGACCCTTCTTTTGGCTTCTTGCTGGGAGAAGGCTCTGCCATTTCAACTCTATTCCGGCCGTTTTCTTTAGCTGAATAGAGCATGAAATCTGCCTTTCCGATAGTTGTTTCGATAGAAGTGCCAGGCTCCATCATCGCAATACCCATGGAGATGGTAATGCTCACCTCTTTTCCTTCCGGAAGATCAATGGGCAGTTCGGCAATATCCTCTCTTAGACGATCCATGACCATGAAGGCGTTTTCTCTATTGGTGTTTGGCAGGCATACTAGAAACTCTTCACCACCATATCGGAAAGAGGAGTCATAGGGCCGGAGATTAAAGCGGATACATTGTGCCACATAACAGAGTGCAGTATCTCCTGACTGGTGCCCATAGGTGTCATTGACCAGCTTGAAATGATCAATATCCATCATGATAATGGCACACTCATGAATACCGCGTGAGACTAGTGAATGCTCTTTTGTGAGCTGAATCATCAGTGATTGGCGGCCAAGAAAGCCAGTTAGTGGGTCGAAGATACCTTTGACCTCAATCAGACTATCACGAAAAGTAGTAACCAGCTGTTGGTATTCGGTGAGGTGCTCAATGAATGTGTTGTATCCATCCATCTCGACTTCCCGGCTTGAATGGTGTGAATGCGCCAGCTTGTAGGCTTCTATGTGAAGCAACTGGTAAGTAGCTTCAATGGCTTGGACACCTTCATTGGTTGCTAAGAGTGAATGGGTACCGGCATAGAGCCACTGACCAAACTGTGTTTTTTCATGGGAATTGTTTTGTAGAAACTCTTCCGGAATAGACTCTTTTGAAAGAAGCCCCCGATGAAAATCATAGAGCCATATTCCGTTTGCAGATATGGCTCGATCCAGCTCAAGTAATATGAGAGCAATTTCACCCTGGTCATATTGCAGCAGATCCTGTTTCATAATGAAGTAAGGGTATATGAATTAAGGGAATAGTTAAAGCAACCTGTCTAGATGGCTTGTGCAATGAGATCACTAAGAGAGGTGATTAAGCTCCTTCTCGGCCAGTGTCTGAACCAGGGCCAGGTGAGAGCGTAGTTCATAAAGCTCTTCGGTATAGGCGAGGGGAACTTGAATTCGGCGCACATCATTTTCAATCACTTTGAGTTTATCAATACAGGCTGTGATCTCATCAGCAGATGCAGCTTGATGAAGCTGCTGATCTACGGCGCTCAGGTTGCGGTAGTGGTTGTAGATGCGTGAACGAACTCGCCAGCGGTAGGCTGGTGGCATCACTTTGAAGAGAGGCAAAAGCAGGGCGATCAGTGGTAGAAGCATTACCTTCAGACGATCTACCAGCGTCGCAGCCCAGAAGGGGAGAAAGCGCTGCAGTAGTGGCGGCCCCGACTTGTAGAAACGTTTAGCTTCGCTGCTGATTGGCAGGTCACCAAACTCAGGAGATGGGAACTCTCCTGCCTTCTCAAAAAGCCCGTGCCCTGCATGTGATGCTGAAGCAGCTTGAAGCAGTAGCATCTGCAGAGATGGATGCAGCTCTTTTCGAGCAACCAGTGTGGCAGAGGGTGCCAATAGCCATGTGGTTTCAGCCGGGATGTTTGCTGCCATATCAATGCTGCCCTGTGGCAGAGATATGGGAGAGAGGAAGGGGTGGTTGCGCGCATAGCCCTCAGCCCGACTAAAACTCATCAATTGTACGCCATGCATATGGAGCAGATGCCTGATAAGAGGAGACTGTGCAGAAGTGACAAGAAAGATGGCATCTGCACTGCCATTAGCCACTGCCTGGGCCGCCTCATCTCCGGCCAGAGTTAGTAGAGATGTGTTTTGTTCATCAATGGCATTGTCTTTCAGTAGCTGCAGAGCAACTGCCCGGGTGCCGCTTCCTTCAGGGCCGATGGCGATACGCTTGCCACGCAGTTCTGAGAGCTTTGTGATATGGAGAGAGCTACGATGAAACAGCCAGAGTGGTTCGAAATAGAGGCTGCCGAGAAAGATGAGGTTTTCACCGGATTCCGGTGTAGTAATACCGCCCTGTATAAAGGCAGCATCCGCTTGACCACTATTCAGTCGTTGCAGGTTTTCAACAGAGCCTGCAGATGGTTGCAGGTTTGCAGTTACATCGTGCTGTTTTAAGAAAGTTTGATACTGGTTGGCAAAACGATAGTAGCTGCCGCTCTCTACTCCGGTGGTTAGCGTCAGTTCGCTGGGAGGAGCCGGATCAACAAACTGGTAGGCGATAATAAAGCCTGCAAGTGTCATCAGAAGGGGGATGCCAAAGGCGCCAAGTTTCTCTTTCATGCTGTACCTCCCTGTACAGCACCTTTCAGGCGTGCTGCGCGACGTGCAATTTTTCTATCCTGAAAAATTGTCATGCTACACCTCCGTGTACAGCACCTTTCAGGCGCGCTATGGCACGTGCAGATTTGAAATTAGAGGAAACTATCGCACGGCAGGTCAGTGCCGTTTGCTCCTGAAAAATTGTCATGTTCTCTCTCCTATGTAGCAGAGACTAAAGCATATGGATGAAACGGCTATCGGGGAAGGATTAGCCTGCTCTGTAGCAGAGCGGCTAAGCGACGCAGTCGGGGCAGATACCGGAAAAGAGTTGGGTTTGCTGATTGATACTCCAGCCGGAAAGTGCTGCAGGGGTGTTGTTGGCTGAATTTTCTGGAACATCAATAAGTCTATTACAGTCCTGACAATAGGCATGGTCGTGTTGAGTGGTATTGCTGTCAAAAACAGCTTTTCCATCTACGTAGAAACGCCGAACCAGACCTGCCGTCTCGAAATGAGAAAGCGTAAGGTAAACAGTATTGTGAGACATGGATGGAAAATGATCTTTAAGTGATTCATGAAGGTTTTGGGCGGTTTCATGTGTTGGTTTGGTTAGCAGTAGTTCTGCCAGAGCTAAACGTTGAGGGGTCGCCCGTAATCCATGTTCACGTAATAGGGTTTGGGTATTCAGCTGTGCCATAGATAGGATTATTTACTAAGTAGTAATTATTGACAAGAAAAATGTCCAGGCTATGTTTCCAGTTAGTAATAGTTACTAATTACTAAGGGGTATAAAATGAAAAAATTATGGTTGATAGTGGCCTCACTATGTCTGATGGGTGCAACGGCTGTCGCTGCTGAAATTCCAGAGGGGATGGGGGTTTTGCCCACGACTGTTCCTGTGCCTGTAGATAACCCGATGAGTGAATCCAAAGTCGAACTGGGCAAGAAGCTCTATTTCGAACCAGCTTTATCCAAGAGCGGTCAGTTTTCATGCAATTCATGCCACAACCTTGGTACATGGGGTGTAGATAATCAGAAATTTTCTATAGGGCATAAGTGGAGTCGTGGTGGGCGAAATGCTCCTACTTCTTTTAATTCGGCATTCTGGAGCAAGCAGTTCTGGGATGGTCGTGCACCACTACTTGAGGATCAGGCCAAAGGGCCACCACTGAATCCGGTTGAGATGGCATCCGAGAGTGAGGCAACAGTTGTTGCACGCTTGAATGAGGCCGGTTATGCACCGCTGTTTTCTGAGGTGTTTGGAAAGCGTTCTTTGACCTATGATAATATGGCCAAGGCGATTGCAGCATTTGAGCGCACGCTGATCACACCGAATGCTCCATTTGACAGATTCGTGCGTGGTGAAGGTGAGATATCCAAGGCTGCAAAGCGTGGTATGAAGAAGGCAGCTGATGTCGGCTGTGTTTCATGCCACTCAGGCCCACTGTTTACCAATAATGGCTTTGTGAAGTTTGAGTATGGGACTGACTCCGGACTTAAATCAGTAACGGGTAAAGATGGGGATGATCATCTGTTCCGAGTGCAGTCCTGGCGAAATGTGGCGATGACAGCGCCATACTTTCATGATGGTTCTGCAGCGACGTTGGAAGAGGCTGTTCGTACCATGGCGCGAGTGCAGCTTGGCACACAGCTGGAGAATAAGGATGTGGCAGATATCGTGGCATTCCTGAAAACCCTGACAGGTGAAGCGCCACAGGTAACATTCCCGGTTCTTCCGCGTCCAGCAGGGCATGCACTAAACTGGCGTGACTGAATAAATTATAATGTTGGTTGAAATAAAAAGGGCCCCGAATTTCGGGGCCCTTTTTTTATCTATTAAGAGGGATAGATAATGAAACTGTTTAGCCAGCGTAATTGAAATCTTTCATGCCAGCATAGAAAAATGCGCCGGTATAGAGAGAGATGAAAATCGCTGCAAAGATAAATATATAAGGCATAAACACCTCCTTTCAAAATTTAATAGGGCTATATTAGAGCTGGTGCATGAGAGGATGATTACGAATTCCTTAATACATCTTAATATTATAATGTATAAAAAGGTGGTTATATTACCAACTAATTTAACTAACCTGGACTATAATGGATTTTATGGCAGTTCGACGTAGTGAATATGATGTGACTAACCGGATCAATGTGACTGATCCGGAAGCGGTTTGTGGCGAGGTCTGCAGACTCTATGAAGAGCTCTACCCTAAAGCGAAACTTCAACCGTTGCAGAAGGCATATCGTGATGTGGCAGGCATCTTTCTCGGAGAGAATCCCAACTTTCACCCATGTGACACCCCTTATCACGACCTTCAGCATACCATGGATGTAAGCCTGGCCATGGCCCGACTGCTTCACGGCTATGAGAAAAACAGCTCTGCCAGTAATCGATTAAGTGAACAGCGTTATTTTCTTGGGCAGATCGCATCACTGTTTCACGATATAGGATATATTCGCAGACGCGGAGACCGGGTACATAGCAGTGGAGGTGCCTACACCTACAGGCATGTCTCAAGAAGTGGGCGAATGCTGACAGACTATCTTAAAGAGCTTGGTCTGGGCGAGCAGGCAGCCGTTGCCCGTAAGCTGATCCACTACACCGGTTATGAGAGGTCTCTATCTGAAATCCGTCTTCAAGGTGTAAACCGGGAAGTTGGCAGGTTATTGGGTACGGCAGACCTTCTGGCTCAGATGTCGGATCGTTGTTATCTGGAGAAGTGCAGAGACCGGCTCTATGTTGAGTTTGCAGCTGTGGGTATGACCGGAAAAACAGCCCCCCCGAATGGCTTCACCTCACCGGAAGCACTGATCAATAAAACACCTCAGTTTTTTAAACATGCGATTCAGGAACGGTTGGAACAAGCCCTGAAAGGGGTGTATCACTACTCAGAGCTCTACTTTCTTCCACAACGGGATTACTACTGGGACAGTCTGGAGAGTAATGGCCGTTATCTGGAAGGAGTGATTGCCAATCAGGATGCCAGTATGCTCCGCCGTGTAGCTCCCTGGACACTGGTAGTTGATCAGGAGCAGGTTTTAGGCAGATCGAACTGAGTCAGCCTGCTCTGCATATTGCGTGTTCATCTTTCTGAGCACCTCTCCTGAGTGGCTTAACATGTAAGTAAACAGGCTCAGCAGAAGCTTCTGGTTTTTGGTGAGTAGTGTGCAGTAACCATCAAGATTCAGTTTGTAGGTCAGACAGTCGCTATGAGCGGTGACAGTGGCACTGGCCAGGTTTTCGGTTAAAAAACTCATCGCGCCAAACAGAGCTCCCTCGTCAGCCTGCCCGAGCAGGAGGCACTTCTTACCGTTTTTTTGAGTGATGGAGGCTGAGCCGGAACGTAGAATATGTAGCCCACCGCCGGTATGACCCTGAGAGACAATCTCATCACCAACCTGATAACGACTTATTTCAAAAACTTCATCGAGCAGGGTCTGATCTGCACGATCAAGCTTATGCAGAAGAATGTTCTCTTCAATCCAGTTTGTATCAATAGGCATCGAATTTAGACTCCATCTGTAACTGTTGATTATCCTCTTATTCCAAGGATTGGGAAATACCGTAAAAAGGGGATGAGGTTCAATTTTATGGTAACAACCCGGTGGTTCATGTAATCATAGTCACATGATGTATCAGATTATTACACGTGCAGAGGTTTGAAATGAAATTAAGTCGATCCGATTTTCCCGAAGTCGCGATATCGTTCATGCAGCAGACTCATCTTGAAGAGGTGGATATGCTCAATGCATTGTATGATCTTTTTGAGCGTGCAGAGCAGGGGGAGGATGTGCCGGAGTTGGTAGCGAGTATCGAGGCGCTTTTGGAACATACGCATGCCCACTTCGCCAGGGAGGAAGAGGAGATGCTGAAGCTGAATTTTCCTCCATACCCGGTACATAAGCAGGCGCATGATCAGTTTCTTCAGGATTTTGAAGCCGTGGTTGTGCAGTGGAGAGCGAGCGAAGATGTCGCCCCGGTTGCCGATTTCGTTCGTCAGATAACACCGGCATGGATGCAGCAACATATTTCGACCATGGATTTCGTTACAGCGAATTTCTTTGCTATGCATGAACAGCAGCAGCGAGGTTAGTGGAGTTCTCGAATGAGTAGTATCATCATCTCATTCACGATCTATCTGTTTGCGGCCAACATTGTGGCTGGCACTATCTATATCTTTGGACGCAAAAAAGCCGGACTGCTCTGGTTCGAGTACCCCTTTATCTATCTTCCATGGATCGCATTGATGGTGATCATGCCTGAGTTTACCAAACTCCCCGGGCTGGCTGATTCAGAGCTCTCTCTGAAATTCTTTCTTTTTATGCTGCAGGGCTTCAGTTGCGGGGTGATCGGTGGAGGGATTCTTCTGCCACGACTCTTTATCCACTCAGAAACAACACGGGATAAGTTGCGAATCACACTCATCAGTGCCCTGGTCTTCTCAGGCTTCTATCTATTCACCCGATGGCTTCTTCTGGAGGCATTTAAACTTATTCTTCTCTAACTGGCGGGCTTCGTCCATCCGGTCTGCTGGTTTATCTATATGATCTGTTGATTGTGAGCTGAGCATCCCCTTTTTAGGGTATATCGCATCTGTAGGGGCGGTCTAAAATCAGATGCATAGGGGAAGGTTATGTTATTCCATATTATTGATGATCAACCATTTTTTTGCACGTTTCTGGAGGGCATTCTTGATTCGCTGGGGCATGAATCGATTCCATTTACCGAGGCTGAGGAGTATCTCGACTATGTCGAGAGTGCAACTTATCAGAGCCCGGGGGCTATCTTCTGTGACATCAGAATGCCAGTGATGAGTGGCTATGAATTGATGAACCGGTCACTGGAGCTCCGTCCGGATAAAAAGTTTGTACTGATGAGTGGTGGTCTTGAGATCAGAGCTCAGTATGAACCCGGAGTCTACCGGCTACTGCGGAAGCCTTTGGAACTGCCTCTGCTGGAGGAGCTTGTGCTGGAGTTGATGGCACTGGATGAGCAGGCCGCTTAGTCGGCGCGCTCTTCTACAGTGATCTCAAAAAGGGGCATGCCAATCGTTGCGCTGTGCCCGTTTCGGTTGGCTTCACGGGTAGCTGCTAACAGCAGGTTCACAGGTGTCTCGGCGTAGGGTTTGCAGCGCTTTCTTATGCGACAGTTACAGGCGATACAGGCTGGGAGTTCATTGTGAAAGCCGCGGGCTTTGCCGTGCTTCAGACACCAGATCAGTTCCATGAAAGCTTACAGCCTATTTCGATTCACTTCGGCTGGTGATCTCAATCAGATGGTAGCCGAAGTGGGTTTTAACCGGGCCATGAACCTTGTTAAGTTCAGCGCTGAAGACCACATCGTTAAATGCTTTCACCATCTGACCACTACGGAATTCGCCCAGATCGCCTCCGCGCTCTGAGGAGGGACAACTTGAATGGGTCTTGGCTATTTCGGCAAAGTCAGCGCCATCTTCAATCTCGCGCTTGAGCGTTGCACACTGCTCCTGGCTGTTGACCAGAATGTGACGTGCAGCTGCTTTCTGCTTATTGCGTCTCCATCCCCACATATGTCACCTCGGTTTTGTACCTGTCCGGGACTTCCGGTGGCAAAAGCTTAGCGCAAACGGAAACTTTTCTCAGCAGTTCTATCCCGCAAACAGGGGATAGCGATATCAATATTAAACTTTACACTACATCTGTCAGGTATAACGAAACGCGAGCCTGCCTCCCGCTCCTCCCCTTGAATCCGGTGGGGCAGGTTCGTGCTTATAAAAGGCATTCATGGTTACATGGTTTCAGAAAGTCCTACACCCCGGTCATTGCCGGGGCGATAGGTCTGTTTGGAAGCTCAGCCGGTAAAGGTGGGGTGTACCTGATCGAGATCTGATCCAGGTTCCTTGGCTCTGCTGACACAGTCTGCAGAGACGCCGAGCAGCCCGGAGAGTCGATTGATATAACGATCTTCTTTGAAATTGATCTCACCATCGGCAATGGCAACCTGCCAGAGCTCCTGTAGAATGGATGCGCGCTGATCATAGTCGTACTCTCTGTTGATCTGGTCGATCAGTTTCTGGAAGCGCAGCTCAGAGCCCTCTTTGCCTTTCGCCTGCTGAATCAGATCTTCACTCTCCTCGGCAGAGAGGTTAAAGCGGTCACTCAGCACTTTGATGATCTCACTGTGCTGATCTTCATGCATGACACCATCCATGGCCATCATGCCGACCATCAACTTGGTCACTGCGAGCGTCAGCTCAGGCTGGTCAGGATGAAGATCATCCTCCTCTTTCCACCAGCGTTCTAAAGTTTTAAGCATCTATCACCTCCCAAATCCTTGTTGGTAAGCTTTGGTTTAAGCTATCTGTTCATATATCGGCAGAGAGGGTGTTTTTCTTTAGTAACATTTTCTGGCGGGTTAAAGTGAAGCCTTTTTATATGATATCAGATTCAGGAAGAGGCAACTGATCACGGAGCGTAAATCGTCTCCAGAGGTCGGTTGAAGCTATCTTGCGAAGTGTACGTTCGTACACTACAGTTGTGGCATGAGTGAACGTGAAACGGCAGCACTATCAACACTGCGTGACTACTATCGGCAACATCGGGTGATTCCCTCCTATGCAGGCATGGGAGATATGATCGGCTTAAGTAAGCAGGGAGCTGTGAAGCTGGCATCGAGGCTGATGTTGCGCGGGCTTCTTAAAAAAGGGCCGGGAGGCAGGCTTCTCCCCACCACCAGTTTTTTTGAACGGACTTTGGTGGGTGTGGCC
>Ga0316187_10003221_pt1 | contig 14215 bp, 14 predicted proteins | sample CroRivburrow1_MG_FD_204927 | JGI IMG/M metagenome (GOLD analysis project Ga0316187, IMG submission 204927) | Coastal sediment microbial communities from Maine, United States - Cross River worm burrow 1 | ecosystem: Environmental > Aquatic > Marine > Coastal > Sediment | place: USA: Maine...
CGAGACAGCATAAATGAGCCACAGCACCGTGATGAGCAGAGCGCCGACGTCGAGCTGCGGCCCACCAGACAGGAGCTCGCCCCAACGAACGGCGAGCGTGACGACGGTCAGCGCCAAGAACGTCCACTGATGCCTGCCCGGCCCGACGGAATAGACGCCGGCGATGAGAATCGAGTCAAACACCAGCTCGAACAGGACGCCGGAGCTGTTCTCCGGAATCGAAGGGCTCACGACGATCAGGAGCAAGAGGACGACGAGGAGCGCGGCGTTCCGGGGGATATCGCGAATGAGTCGAATCATCGGCAAGCCGCGCAATGCTACATCAGTTTGGCTGAACCGCTAGCGACGCAAGCGATGAAAGCTCCAGTGCTGGCCCTGCTCACGGTGCGCGGCAGAAGTTTCGCTGCGGAACATGCGGCGCGCCTCGGAAAGCTTTACCAGAGGCGCCCCTCGAGCGCGCTCATCGAGAGATGGCTCGAGGTAGACCGATGCCAGCAGCTCCGTTACGACCCTTGGTCTGTCGTACAGGGCGCGGGTGGTCGACGGACCGGCTTCGATCGAAACGCATTCGCATTCCCGCGCGACTTGCAGATGCTCGATGGCGCGTCGGATGTCCGGGGCAGCGTCTGCAATGACCGGGCAGGGGGCCGCAGCCAGCTTGCGCGAAGCCGCCCGGTCGGTCGTGAAGATGAGAGGTTTCACCCAGCCGTGGAAGACCGGATGGTCGAAGTCGATGTCGCCGCGGCCAGTCAGGATCAAGAGCCAGGGCGGCTCGCTGAGGCCCCAGCGGCGCTCACGCCAGTCAACCAAAGCGTCTCCCCAGCGTGGATCGGCGCGGAGGTCATAGGTCAGGTCGGGCTCTTCACGAAGGATCTTCCCGGTGATGATGATGCCGTCCGCCCGCGCGCGCCCGATGTGAAGCGCGAGGAAATCGAGGTCGCTCTTGGGGCCGTGTTCGTTGATCCGAATCGACGTGACAGGTGCGTCCTCGTCGGCCCGCCACACCGCTGTGCTGTGCGAAACCGCAGGCCTCGTGTCGAGCGCGCTGCCGAACAGGGCGCGCGCGGCGCGATCGACGCTTGCGGGGTCGCTCAGCTCGACGAGAGAGGCAGGCATACCGTGATGGAAGGGTGGATTCCCAACCAAGTCAACCAGCTTTGCGCCCAAAACTCGCCCCGGGGATCCCCGCCTGTTAATCTCGCCGAATGTGGCGTTGGCTTTTGATCGTGTTGGCTTTCGGGATTGGCTGCGCAGGCCGGCAAACCCCCGACGGGCAGCAAGAGGTGGTCGTCAGCCCGATTCCAGTCCCGCAGCCGGTGTACCCTCGCGCGGAGCTCAGTAACGACCTGCAGGAGCTTTGGAGCCGCGTGGAAGAAGCAGTGGCGGTGCGTCCACCGCAGCCTCCCGACGGCGCCACGGCGGAAGTGATCGAAACTTGGGCAGAGGGCGCATTCCGCGACTGGCTCCTTCAGCGCCAGGCCGCGACAGACCGAGCGCTCGCCGCGACGCATGCGCTCCGCACCCACCCGCTCTTCGAGCGCGGCATCGGCACGGCGCTCTTCGGCTACATGTATGAGGACATGGCCGGTAGCATCCGCGGCGCCCCGGTCCCGGAGAACATCGCCCAGGACAAAGAGCTTCTCGAAATCTACACGAGCGCCCTCACCGAGCACCTCACCCCATTCGCAGAGCTCTCGGCCAAAGCCTACTACGCCTGCATGGCCCTCTTCATCAAACTAGACGACCCGCAATGGGGCGAATGGGCCTACTACTGCGACCAACGAGGCAGCGAAGTAGTAGACACCTTCAAACTAGAGCCCCCCGAGCCCAGCGACCCCAACACGACCCTCACCCAACTCGTAACCCCTCCGTAAAGGGGTCTGACCCCTTTTCTGGAGGGTTAATTGTTGGGGTGGCGTGTTTGTTGGCGATGAGGCTCATTGCGCGTTCTGCGAGGGCCGTGATGGTGAGTGCCGGGTTGACGCCCGGGTTCGCTGAGATCGCTGAGCCGTCGATCACGTAGAGGCCCGGATAGTTGAACACTTCGTGCTTCGCGTCGATGACGCCCGTCTCTACGGAGGCGCCCATGCATGCGCCGCCGAGAATGTGCGCTGTCGACGGCACGCCGAGTAGGGTTTCGGTGACCAGGGTGGTTGGCACGCCGTTCACCTTGTCGGCGAACCTTTCGGCGAGGTCGGTGGCTTCTTTCATGAATGCAGACGGCGCCTGGCTTGGGTCCTCGACCTCGGTCACCAGCCCGCGACGAAAGCCCGTTCGCACGTCTCTGCCGAGACGCATGCGGAGTGTGCCCTCGAGCGTGCGCATGTAGAGCAGGACCTGCGTATGCTTGGCGAAGTCATTGACGGTGAGTGCTCGCAACCACCGAACCGGCTGGCGCGCGAACGCCACCAGCGCACCCCAAATTCGTGCGAGAGCGGTCGGCCCCGGCGAGTGCACGGAGAGCAGCGTGCGGAAGAACCCCGACCCCTCACCGTACCGGACGGGCTCGATGTGGCTGTGGTCGTCGGTATGAAGAATCGAAGTGATCGCTACGCCCTTCGAGAAGTTCTCGCCCTTGTCTGGTGAGATGATGCCGAACAAAGCTTCGCTGTTCGAACGAACGAAGTCGCCCACCCGGTCGGAGAGCCGGGGAAGACCGTTGGCGTCCTCCTTCATCTCGAGGAGAAGGGGCATCGTGCCCATGACTCCGCCGGCGAGGATGACGCGATCTGCGCTGAACTCACGGGCGGCTGCTTTGCCAAACGACGGCTTCGTCTCGACGACATAGCCGCCTGCATCCCGCGGGCGCATCTTGGTGACCTCGGTTTCGGCGAGCACTTCAGCGCCGTGCTTCTCGGCCAGGTAGAGGTAGTTCTTGTCCAAGGTATTCTTTGCGCCCACGCGACAGCCCGTCATGCAGGCGCCACAGAAATTGCAGCCGACGCGGTCCGGCCCCTCTCCCTCGAAGAATGGGTCCGACACTTTCTTGTCGGGCTCACCAAAGAAGACGGCGACCTCCGTCGGGTGAAACTGATCCTCTCGTCCCATGTCCTTTGCGATTTCTTTCATGACCTGGTCGCCCTTGGTCACGAGTGGGTTGTGGGTCGCGCCGAGCATTCGCTTCGCCGTCTGGTAGTGCGGCGCGAGTTCCGCCTCCCAGCCCGCCAGGTCACCCCAAGACCCTGACTCGAAGAACTCCGACTTTGGCGTCGGCAAGGTGTTTGCGTACACCAAGGACCCGCCGCCTACGCCCACACCGTGGAGTACGGTCATATGCTTCAAGAACGACATCTTGAAGATGCCCTTCAGCCCGATCGATGGGCTCCACATCCACCGCTTCAAGTCCCAGTTGGTCGTGGGAAAGTCGTCGGCCTCGAAGCGGCGCCCCTTCTCGATGACGAGGACTTTGTAGCCTTTTTGCGTCAGCCGATGTGCGGAGACGCTTCCGCCGAAACCCGAACCGACGATGACCCAATCGTAGTGCTGTGTGCCCATGGAGGCACTCTACGCTCCGAGGACGGCGAGATCTAGCGGCCTCAGCTGCCGGCGCCGCCGATCGAACGCGGCATCCCAATCAGGGTCAACAGCTCCATGCGCGCCGCCTCGTCTTCGAGGAAACAACCCGTCAAGCGACTGGTGGTCGTCCAGGACCCAGGCTTGCGGACGCCGCGATAACACATGCAGAAATGCTGGCATTGCAGGATGACGGCCGTCCCCTGTGGGGTCAGCGTCTCATTGATCGCATTGGCGATTTGGGCGGTGAGCTTCTCTTGGACCTGGAGCCTCTTGGCAAATGTGTCCACGACTCGCGCGATCTTCGATAGCCCCACGACCTTCCCGTCCGGGATGTAGGCAACGTGCGCTTTGCCGACGAACGGCACGACGTGGTGCTCGCAGTGGCTGTAGATCTCGATGTCGCTGATCAGGACGAGCTCGTCGTACCCCTCGACTTCGGTGAACGTTCGGGAAAGGTGCCCGACCGGGTCCTCGTCGTAACCGCGGAAGTGCTCCTTCATCGCGCCGAGAACACGGCGGGGGGTGTCCAGCAAACCTTCGCGCTCCGGGTCGTCGCCGAGATAGCCGAGGAGCTTTCGAACGCACTCTTCCGCTTGTTGGTCGTTCAGCTTGTCAGTCATGGGCAGCTCAGGGGGCGCGCTTTGAAAGCCGCCCGCGCGTCGATGATGACACACGGGTGGTCCCGCCGGGACGCCTAATCGTTCGATTGAGCGACTGACGCGGGTAGGGCGCCTCGCTGCTGGCTCGGCGCGACGGCCTTTGATGGGCTTCAGGCGACGGGTCGGCGACCTGAGCCTGGCTGCTTACCGGAAGCCCTTCGACGCCCTTTGCCTCGATCGGGGGGCTTTGCTCGGGCGTCGGAGCATACTTCGCCGCGTACACCTCGCCTCGGGCCGCTGCACCACCAGCTCGACGGCCCGAGTACACACAGTCCGCGATCGACAGTCCGCTCACGTACTGCCGAGAGCACACGCCCACGGCGTTTCGTCCGGCAGCGTAGAGCCCGGGAATCACCCCGCCGTCTTCGCCCTTGACCTGGCCCGTGCGCTCATCGACGACGAGCCCACCGAGCGTCAGTGTCGGCAACGGGAAGCGCTTGCTCCTGATCCCCGCGTTGATCGCGAAGTAGGGCCCGCTGCGCATCGAGTGCATCTTGTCCGCGTCCTTGTCGAAGCGGTCCGTCGTTTTGCCGTCTGCCGCGTCGTTGTACTCATCGAGCGTCCTGCGAAGCGTGTCGACCGGTACCTTGACCACGGCGGCGAGCTCTTCGAGCGACTTGGCCTCTTTGCTGTTGAACCAGAGGTTGAGGAGTGCCGGCCCGCGTTGGAACCATTGTGCCTGGCCTGGCTTGCACTGCTCGCGCGCGAGCTTCTTGAGCTCGCCGTTGATGACTAGGATTGCGACGCCGTCGTTCTCCTCGACCATCGCTTCGCCGACCGCCGCGCCGTACTTGAACTCGTTGATGTACCGCTCGCCCTTCTGGTTGATGATCATGCCCCTGGCGAAAGCCTCCGGCGGGTTGATGAATCGCCACGCCGAGATGCGGTCCATGAGGTCGGTCTTGCCGCCGACGCTCTGCCCCAGCAGGATGCCGCTTCCGTTGTCAGACGCGGTCCCGAGCGGCATTCCAGTCCCATATTTCGGGGCGATTTCTTTCACCATCGTGCGGTTGTAGATGAAGCCGCCGGCCGCGAGGATCACGCCCTTCTCCGCCCGAGCGCGCTTGAGCACCGAGTGTTCGCTCTCGATCTGGAAGCAGCGCTCGCGGAGGTTCGCGGCAAGCTTCGGGCTGTAGTTGACGACCTTGATGGCCGCCTGGTTGAGCCGTCGATACAACTGGCTCCACAAGCCCTTCTCGATTTGCCGGTACTCGACTCCGACGACTCGGTTCTGGCTGTCGATTACGAGGCGCGTGACACGCGTTTCGTACTCGACTTGGATACCCACGTGGTGCGCAGACTGGCGAAGCGGCTCGTAGAAGCTCTCGCCTGGGAGACCGGCGCCCTTCGCGCGGTGACCACGCGGCGCGGGCTTGGCCGCATCCTTGTAGGGCTTGAAACCTTCGTTGCCCGAGTAGTAGAGGTAGTAGTCGTCGGTTGGATAGCTGGTCTTGTATGGACAGAGCGACGCCTCGAACGGGACCCCTTGCTCTTCGAGCCAGGTGACGTTGTCGACGCTCGTGTCGCAGAAGTCGCGAAGCGTTTCCTCGGAGACGACGCCCTGCACTTCGAGCGACAGATAGCGAAACATCTCATCCGCGTCGTCGGTCACCCCGGCTTCGCTTTGGATGTGCGTCCCGCCGCCAGCGTAGAACACGCCGCCGCTGATCGCGGTCGCGCCACCTCCATGGAAGCGGTCGAGAACCAGCACCCGCGCCCCGTTGGAGCTCGCCTCGAGCGCCGCGCAGGCCCCCGCGCCGCCAAAGCCGACGACTACGACATCGGCTTCGTCATCCCAGTTTTCTCCGTCGGTTTTGGTGAGGACCAACGGCGCTTCGGCCGGATTCGGGGCCAACGATTTCTTCCCTTTGGGCATAGAGAAGAAATAGAACATGTTTCACTTGGGCTGTCGAGGCGATTTCAGCTTAGCCTAAAGGCCTGATTTCACTCGACTATTTGCGAGCCCAGTCCGGCATCGAAGGTCCCATGCGTCCAGGTGGGTTCCCCCCGTGCTGCAGCCTCGGGCGCATCGCCCCCAGAAGGCGTTGGATTGCTCCCAGAGGCGCCCTTCCTGGCCCTTCCAGTCTGCGTCAAAGCCGGCTGCTTCCGCTAGCCGCGAGGCTTCGGTCAGGGCATCGGCGATATTGTCGTACACGATCGCAATCCGTCCATTGGCTACTGCATAGACGTCACGCGGCCCCACGCGAAGCGCCTTCAGCAGGCTGAGGGCGCGTTCGACCGCAACGGTTTCCTCTTCGAGCCACGGCGGGAAGTCTTCGAGTGCGCCGCTCCAGGGCTTGGTGTACGCAGCGTCGGTAACTTCGACCAACTTGGCGTACGCAGGGCTAGCCGAACCGAATGGATCGCCCGGCATCGACGCTGCGCGTTTCTGCATCGCGTTCGGATCGATGACGACCGCTTGCTCTTTGCCGCGTTGGCAGCCGAGCAAGCCAAGCAGCCCGAGCAGAAGGCACCCGAGGAGGATGGTGGAAGCAACTCGCATCAGGATGCTACTATAGCCCGCCATGAGCGAACGGTTTCCGTTTTCGATCCCGAACGGCTGGTTTCAGATCGCTTATGGCGACGAGCTTGGGCCAAGTGGCGTGCTTCCGCTTCACTACTTCGACCGAGATCTCGTGCTTTTTCGGACGGAGGGCGGCGAAGTCGCCTTGCTCGATGCGTTCTGTCCGCACCTCGGCGCTCACCTCGGGCATGGCGGTGTGGTCGACGGCGATCGGATCCGCTGCCCGTTTCACGCGTGGGAATTCGACGGGCAAGGCGCTTGCCGGAACGTTCCCTATGCGAAGAAGATCCCGCCCAAGGCCAAGGTGGCGCCTTGGCACTGCGTCGAGCGTAATCAGATCATCTGGGCCTGGCACCACAGCCAGGGTGCGGCGCCCACTTGGGACATCCCGGAAGTCGCCGAAGTGTCGAGCGATGATTGGACCGCGCTCGAGCGTCACAGCTGGACGGTGCGGACGCACAATCAGGAGATCGGGGAAAACGCGGTCGATCGGGCGCACTTCCGCTACGTGCATGGCACGACCAACGTTCCGGAGTCGGAACTGAAGCTCGACGGCCACATCCGCCGGGCGGTCCAACACGTGCACATGAGCACGCCGCGTGGCGAGGTGAAGGGGCAGATCGAGGTCGAGGCGCACGGCATGGGCTGCACGATCACTCGATTCACGGGAATCTGCGAAACGGTTCTCCTGCTCTCCCACACGCCGATCGACGGAGGCTCTGTCGACTCGCGTTTTTCGTTCACGCAACGGGAGGCGGATCAAGGGAGTGGCGTCGCCGCCGGCGTGATCAAAGAGGTCGTGCGGCAGATGGATCAAGACATTCCCATCTGGGAGCACAAGAAGTACTTGCCCAAGCCGATGCTTTGCGACGGGGACGGACCGATCCCCGAGTACCGCAAATGGGCGAGCCAGTTCTACGGTTGAGCTCTGCTACTGGGCGCCGGGGACCGCGCTTTCGAGAAATTTCAGGTAGCGCGTGGCGATCAGGCCCACGAGGAGCATGTCGTTGTGGTCGATGCGTGCGACTTCGATGTACTCGTCCGCATGGAAAAGCCGCGCGAGCTCTTTGCCATGATGCACGTCGATGATGGAATCCGCGGCTCCGTGTGCGACGAGCAGCGGGCATGACACGCGCTTGGCGAAATCGCGGGTCATGAACCGGTGCTCCAAGAGGCTGCCGATGGGCAGCCAACGAAAATGTTCCTTTGCGAGGTCGACGACCGACGTGAAGGTCGACTCGAGCACGAGCGCACCCGGGTTCGTGCTTGCAGCCAGCGGCACGGCCACGCCACCGCCAAGGCTCCGTCCGTGAATTGCAATGCGGCCTGGCTCCGCGCCGAGCTCCTCGGTCACCCACTTCCACACGGCCGCCGCATCCTTGTGCAGGCCGTCTTCGCTCGGGACGCCGGTGCTGCCCGGGTAGCCTCGGTAGTGAATGCCCACGAAGTCCCAGCCCTCACTCAACAGCAGGTTCTGCAACTCCATCTGTGCGAGGAGCGACGAAGCATTGCCATGGAAGTACAGCACGACGCGCCGCGGGCCCGACCAGATGGCGGCCCGGTGCCATCCGTAGAGCGTCTCTCCGTCTTCAGTCGGGATGCTGAGCTCGGTGGCGCCAACCTGCGCCGCGACGTCGTTCATCATCGAGACGCTGACGCCCTGCGGCCCCGGGAAGATCATCTGTCGTTGATACTGTGAGAACAAGCCCATCGTGACCCATGCTGTAGCGACCACGGCAACCAGGCCCAAGCTGATTCTGCTCACCATGGTCAGACCTCACCCGATATTATGGGCATCGTGACAAAGCTTGAATTACCATGCGTGGCGATGACAGGAATCATGAAAGTGGTCGCGGTAGGGCTCGTGTTGCTTTTTGGGGCCTGCGGCGGGTCAAAGTCGACGACCGGTCCGACTGGCAAGGTCAGCGCTATCGAGGCGATGGGGATTACGCCGCCCGATTCTCCGTGGGAAGAGATGAGCGTCGCGGACAGGGAGTTCTACATGATCGGCAAGGTGAACCCGATCATGAAGGAGCTCTTTGCGGCCTACGATGCCGAAGAGTTTGCGGAATTCGACTGCGTCGACTGCCACGGCGAGGAGATGCGCGAGATCGACTTCAAGATGCCCGCGCCTTCGATGTACATCGTCCCGCCCGAGGGCACCCCTGGGCACCGCGGGATGATGTCGACCTTTCCCGAGACCGTGAAGTTCATGGAGGAGACGGTCACACCCGCGATGGGCAAGCTCCTCGGCGTCGAGAACTTCACCTGCGCCGGATGTCATCCGAGCGAGGCCGCCAAGAAGAAGAAGGCTGCCGCGCCCAAGCGCAAGCCTTCGAAAACCAAGGGATAACGAGGCGAGCGGTCGTCTTTGACCGAGCCGGAACCCCCTGCTAGCGTTCAGCCACTTTTTTCCGGAGGGAGTCCGATGACCTGGGTCATTACACGTCTTTGCCGCGACTGCGTCGACAAATCCTGTGTCGATGTTTGTCCCGTCGAGTGCATCTACGAGTACAAGGGTGACGATCGCGAGACGTTTCCGAACCAGCTCTACATCCAACCGGAAGAGTGCATCGATTGCGGCGCGTGCGAGCCGGAGTGTCCGTGGGAGGCAATCTACGAGGACGCCTCGGTCCCCGAGGTTCTGACGGACGACACTGCGCTCAACGCGAAGATGATGGAAGACCAGGACTCGTTCGAGGTTCCCGTGAACGAGGGGACCGACCAGCCGACTCCCGAGCAAGTGGCCGAGAACAAGGTCAAGTGGAACCTGACCGCTTAAGCCCTAGGCGATAGTGTGGGGGCGGTGGGGCGGGACAAATTGCCGCCGGAGGCGTTCCTTCAAAAAGGTGCCTGTCCCCTTTTCTTCTTTAGGAAGCGGTAGGCGGCGTAGGTGTAGGCGACTGCTAGGGCGGTGAGGCCTAGGTAGGCGGCGTTTAGGTAGAAGTCGGCTAGCTCGCTGGCTTTCCAGCCGAACTCCCCGACTAGGCGGTTCATGTCGCCGTCGCTGTCGCTGCCGATGGCCGACCCCCAGGGCATCTTGCTGAGGTCGGTGGATGCTGCGCGCCACAGGAGTAGCACTTGGGTGAAGCAGAGGGCCGCTGGGATGAGTGCGATCCATCGCCAGAAGTCCCATCGGAACCGGTCGGGAAGCGGGAAGTGGAAGGCGATCAGGATGAAGGCGCCGAAGACGATCTCGCCGAGTGCACCCGCCAGGATCTGCCACATCAAGGTGCGCCACGGCGGAATGAGGAAGGTGATCACGGCCCACACCAGCAACACCACCGAGGCGCTGCTGAGCATGAACCAGTTCTTCTCACGGTAGGTGTGGAACATCAGCCAGCCGAGTAGGCCCGCCACGAGAAGTCCCATCAGCACCGACTGGTCATCGTACCAAAACGTGAAGAACGGCAACGGAATCGCGATTCGGCTGCTGAGCCATGACCCGGCAGCGTGGCCGACCTCGTGAAAAGGCATGCCGACGAGAGACGCCAGGAGGCGTCCGAAGTTGCTCGAGCAGAACAGCCAGCTCAAGAGCATCACCAGCGGCACCGCGAGGAGGTTCTCGATTCCCTGATCGTACTCGCTACGGCTGTGTGTGAGCCCTGAGCCCGTGAAGACCGGCGGCGAGTGGCTGACCGTGAGCGGAGCCAGGACCCGCGGCACCGGAAGCGAAGTGCGAAGTGCGCGCGCTAACTCGAAGAACGCCCCGTCCCCAAGCCACATGCCACCACAGGCACGGCACCGCCAAGAGCCGACGTCCGCGGCCCCTTTGACACGCAGCGGCTGCATGGCTGGGTCGATGCACTTCGGGCATCGCATGCCCACCTCTTGTCCGAGCGAGACTGGCACGACCTCGGTTGCCTTGGCGAGCGACCCACGGCCGACGAGCTCGCGGATCTCACCGCGGTCCAGGAACAACCCGCGACACTGCGGGCACAGCTCGACGTTTACGCCCGGACTGGCTTCGTAGCCGGACAAAGGCATCGAAACGCATGTTGGACATGGCCCCACAGATTCAATGTAATATAAGGTCCCGCATGCGACGAACGTTGGCAGAAAACGGCGTCTTCCTGCTTCGGATTGCAGTGTCCTTGCTGATGCTGAGCCACGGGATTCCGAAGGCATTGGAGTACGAGACGCTCGTTCAGAACTTTCCCGACCCCCTGAACGTCGGCACCGAGATGAGCGCGATGTTGATCCTCTTCGCGGAGGTCGGGTGTTCGATCTTGCTGCTACTCGGCCTGTTCGGCCGCTTCGCATCCGCGACCCTCTTCATTGCAATGATGGTTGCCGCCTTCGCACATCACTTTGCGGACCCTTGGGCGATGAAGGAGCTTCCGTTGCTCTATGCGGCGGTCTATGGGTGCCTCACCTTGACCGGCCCAGGCTCGACCTCAGTCGACGCCTGGTTCAAGCGATTGATGTTCGAACAAGAGGGGTCAGCTTCTCGAGGGCAGCCGCCAGCTGAGCCGGGGGCACCGACGTGAAGCATAGGCGAACCCATTTCGCGTAGTCGGCGCCGCACGATCGTCCTGGCGTGAGCAGCACGCCGGCGTCGGCGCAACGTTCCAAGAACGCCGTGCAGTCCTCGTCGCCGGGGCCGAGCTCGGCGCTCACATCGATGAAAAGGAACGTTCCGCCTTCGGGCCTGGGGACGCCGAGCGCGTCGGCTGCCTCGTATCCGGCGTCGCGATAAAGCGACCGGCTCTCTTCCACCCAGGCGCCGCCCTGGCGTAGCGCCCCGATTGCGCCGAACTGCATGGGCCGGGGCGCGCAATAGGTGTGGAAAGTCTGCATCCCTCGAATCGCGGTCATGACGCATTCGGGCCCATGGGTGAATCCCACCCGCGCTCCGGCGAATCCGTAGGTCTTCGAAAGCGTGTGGAATGCGATGGCGCGGTCGCGCGTGTCGGCGCGCTTCCACACCGCGTCGGGCGGCTCGCGGTCGAAGTAGATCTCTTCGTACGCCTCGTCGCAGAGCACCCAGAGGTTGTGACGCTTGGCGACACGCATCATGGCGTCGATGGTGGCGTCTGGAAGCACGCGTCCGCTCGGGTTGTTCGGCGTGTTGATGTAGAGCGCCACCGTGCGGTCGGTCACCGCGCTTTCGAGAACCGCCTCGGCGTCGAAACCGGGTTCGCCGAGCCGCGTGTAGAACGGGACTTGCACCGGCACCGCTCCCTTCGTGGCGATGATTCCCCGGCTGAGAGGCCAAAACGGGGAGGGCAGCAGCACCTCGTCGCCCGGCTCGAGCAAGACCTGACAGACGATGCTCAGGCCGGCAGTCGCGCCCGACATGACCTGGACGAGGTCTGGGTTCAGCGTTTCACCGTGGCGGCCTTCGACGTAGGCGATGAAGGCGTCGATCAAGCTCGGCTCCCCGTGAACCGGGGCGTACTTGTGGAGGCCAGGGTGTTCGGCGCTCAGCTGGCGCTCCGCCCGGGCCACCGCCACCGGGTCGCGGTAGGTGTCGCCGACATGCAGCCGGTAGATTTGCTCGTTCTTCGCGCGCGCGCGCTGCTCGAGGTTGCTGTACACGCGCGCCGAGACCGAGTGGGCGTGTTCAGAGATGTTCGGGAAGCGAGGCATCTGCGCTCAGAGCCAGAACAGAGCGATGATGGTGACGGTGCTGATCCCCACCAACACTTGGAGCGGCAAGCCCAAACGCAGGAAATCGGTGTACTTGTAGCCGCCCGGGCCATACACCATCAGGTTCGTTTGGAAGCCGATCGGTGTCGAAAACGCCGTCGCCGCTGCGATCATGGTCATGTAGCTGATCGGAAGAAGGCCGATCCCCTGAGCCTCCGCTGCCGTCGCTGCAATGGGGAACATCAGCGCCGCGGACGCCTTCGTGGTCGCGAGCGCCGCCAAGACCGCAGTGATGGTGTAGAGCGCCACGAGCACGCCGACACTCCCGAACGGCGCCGCGAGATCGATGATCCTCGTCGCGAGCACCTCCGCCGCGCCGCTCTTCTGGATTGCGATGGCGATACCGAATGCCGCGGCGATCGCGATGAGCACGGTCCAGTCCAACGAGCGCCGGGCCTGCTCGCCGGTTAGGCAGCGCGTTAACAGCATCAGGCCAGCGGCGGTCAGCGACGCGACCATCAGGTCCATGCTGCCGGTGACGTTCACGAGAACCATCAGGAAGAGAATCACAGCGGCCAACCAGGCCCGGTCATTCCGCGGCGGAGCGCTATCTTCGACCTCGGCGATCAAAGCGAAGTTGGGGTCCTTTTGGCGAGTGTGGGCGAAGTCGGGGTGAGATTCGATCAGAAGCACGTCGCCGGCCTGAAGCCGAATGTCGCCGACTTTGGTCTCGGTCACGCGGACGCCCTGTCGATGAACGGCGAGAATGGCGGCGTCGTAGATCGTTCGAAAGCGGCTCAAACGGATGGTCTGCCCGATCAGCGACGAATGGGCACCAACCACGGCCTCGACCAGTCTTCGGTCGCGCCGCGCGGTGATCTTATCGACCTGATCGGTGTCAGGGACGATGCGCTGTTTGCGCAAGTCGACCACCGAATCCACGACCCCGGTGAAATGCAGTCGATCACCTTCGCGCAGGACGGTCGACGGCGGAACCGCCGCCAGCACGCGGCCTGCGCGCTCGATCTCGTAGAGGTAGACGCCGCGCAGCGAACGGAGCCCCGCCTCCTCGATGCTGTCTCCGATGACCGGCGAGCCCTTCTCCACGCGCATCGCGATCGTGTACTCGCGCGCTTTTCCGAACTCCTGCAGCGCGCCCCGGCGATCCTTGAGCAGCCGCTGCGAGGTGACGACGATGAACAGCACCCCGATGGCAAGCGCCGGGATGCCCAGCTGAGCGATGTCGAAGATCTCGAACTTGATCGTCGGATCCCACTCTTCGGCGAGACCCGCAACGACGAGGTTCGTGCTCGTGCCAATCAGAGTGCAGGTCCCGCCAAGAATCGACGCGTACGAGAGCGGCAATAGCATCAGCGAGACGCTGAAGTTGCAGCGACGCGCCCAGCCGGTGACCAGCGGCACGAACATCGCGACCACTGGCGTGTTGTTTAGAAACGCTGACAGCGCCGCGACCGGAAACATCATGCGAAGCTGGCCGCCCGCAAGGGATCGCGGCCGACCGAGCACGCCACGGGCGGCGAGGTCCAGGCCGCCTGTCTCCTTCACGCCCGCAGCGACGACGAAGAGCGCAGCGATGGTGACGACCGCGGGGTTCGAGAACCCGGTGAACGCTTCCGATGGATCGATGATGCCGGTCAGCAGCAGGACGGTGACAGCCGCGATCAGCACCATGTCCGGGCCGGCGAGGTTCGCGGCCATGACGATCACCATCCCGACGATCACCGCGATCGTGATCCAGCCGTCCCCCGTCATCATGCAGGCGGAGACTAGCAGCCGCCGTCAGGATTGACCCGTTCTTGATGGGAACCGGGGAGAATCGACCTATGGGGCGTACCGATCGGCCTTTTCGCGAAACATCATCGCGGCGTCGTGGTCGCCACGGCGGTCCGCGTCGAGGGCGCCT
>Ga0316187_10003225_pt1 | contig 14203 bp, 14 predicted proteins | sample CroRivburrow1_MG_FD_204927 | JGI IMG/M metagenome (GOLD analysis project Ga0316187, IMG submission 204927) | Coastal sediment microbial communities from Maine, United States - Cross River worm burrow 1 | ecosystem: Environmental > Aquatic > Marine > Coastal > Sediment | place: USA: Maine...
CCTATAGGCGCGAACAGCATCACCCAGTCGGTGATCTTCATCATCACCTGAAACATGCCTTGCCAGAAATTGAACAGACTTTCCGCATAGGCTTCCTCTATCTTGGTCATGAAGAAGCCAAACAACAGGCTGAAGAAGATCAACCCAAGCATCTGACCATCTGCGGCTGCAGCAACAACATTCGTAGGAACCATGCGGAGGAATACACCGACCAGATCTCCCACACCCTTGCCTTCTACCTTGGCAACGACTTCTTCAGTGTTCTCAGATAAGCCAACCAGGTGTTTGGCAGGCGCGCCATCTACCATGCCCGGCTCCACCATATTAACGATTGCAAGTCCCACCGTAATGGCAAACAGGCTGGTAACCATGTAATACAGCAGGGTCTTCAGGCCCAGCCGACCAAATGCACCTCCGGAGCCTATGCCCGCGATACCAACGATGATGGACGACATGACCAAAGGAACGATCAGCATCTTCAGGGCGTTCAGAAATAAAGTGCCGATGAAGTCGAACATCGCATAAAAGCTTACGCCCAGAAATTCCGAATCGGTGCCAGCCAACGAACCAGCAATTGTTGCCAGTATTAATGCAATAAGGATTTGCCAGTGGAGTTTCAGTTTCAACATGTTTGTCTGCTTGTCATGAAAAATAGGGATCTTGCACTTGCCGGATAATTATTATCCGCGACGGTACACTACAAAGTGATATTCCAAGGGTTCGGGCCTTTCCTGCTGATGTGCCACGCGTGATACTTCCTGCCATTCGGATTTTTCAAAATCCGGGAAGGTGGTATCTCCCAATAAAACCTTTTGTATTTCGGTGATATACAGGGTATCTGCTAGTGCCAGGGTTTGCGAATATATCTCCGCGCCACCAACTACAAAAATTTCCGAATCATGGTCGCAGGCAGACATCGCTTCAGGTAAGGAATTAACCACAATACATCCCGGCAGCTTAAGACTGCTGTCACGTGATACCACTATCGTGGTGCGTCCCGGTAAAGCTTTGCCTATTGAGTCAAATGTTTTGCGTCCCATGATCATGTGGTGACCCATGGTGAGACTTTTGAAGTGCTTGAGGTCTGCCGGGCAGCGCCACGGCAAGGTATTGTTCACCCCGATCGTGCGGTTTTTCGACATCGCAACGATTATAGCGATGTGGGTCATACGGCTACGGGCGCCTTGATAGCCGGATGCGGCTCATATCCTTCCAGCGTGAAATCTTCAAATTTAAAAGTAAATAAGTCTTTGACTGCTGGATTAATGCACATGGTTGGAGGCGTGTTAGGTTTACGCGACAATTGCAATAGCGTCTGCTCCATGTGGTTGGAATAAAGGTGTGCATCGCCAAAAGTATGGACAAAATCGCCCGGTTCAAGATTGCATACCTGGGCAATCATCAGCGTGAGTAGTGCATAGGATGCGATGTTGAAAGGCACACCGAGAAATATATCGGCACTTCGCTGGTACAGCTGGCAGGATAATTTGCCATCGGCAACATAAAACTGGAAAAAAGCATGACAGGGCGCAAGTGCCATCTTGTCTAGATCGCCGACATTCCATGCCGACACAATCAGGCGGCGCGAATCCGGATTTATTTTGATCTGTGAGATAACTTCAGAAATCTGGTCGATAACACGTCCGTCAGGTGTTGACCAGGAACGCCATTGCTTACCATAAACCGGGCCAAGGTTTCCCTGTTCGTCTGCCCACTCATCCCATATTTTTACACCATTATCCTTGAGATATTTGATGTTGGTATCACCTTGCAAGAACCACAGCAATTCGTGAATGATAGACTTCATGTGACACTTTTTGGTGGTTACCAGTGGGAACCCCAGCGCAAGATCAAAGCGCATCTGGTAGCCGAATACGCTGAGTGTGCCAGTTCCTGTACGGTCAGATTTTTTTGTGCCGTGATCAAGCACATGCTGCATAAGATCAAGATAAGCGCGCATATTTTTCGGTGTTGAATGCCCGTATAATTGTGGCATTGTTGAATGACCTCTGAGGACGTAATGCTAGCACAACTGACCGCAACTTCAGCTCTACCAAAGAGCAAGCTTGCAGCACATATGCTGGTGCTGTTACCAAAGGGCAAGGCATTGCCGCAAGATGTACCGCAACGTGAATTGCTGGCAGCTGTACTTAAGCGACGCGGTATCAAGGCCGAAGAGTTTGCTGGCGCACCAGTTGCAGCCAATACACCAGACGGTAAATTGATTGCATGGGCTATGGTGGATTCCAGTAAAACCAGTTTTTCTTTGCAGGAGCAGGTGCGTAAGGCAATGCAGTTGTTGTTGGAAGAGCATCCTGCCAGTATCGCCATCGTGGTTCAGGGGGGTGAGGCACAACGCCGGAGCGTTGCAGAAACTGCTATATATACGGCATGGGTGAACGGTGTGCAGCTGCCTACGCACAAAAAGTCGGTAAACAAAATCAATGATCAAGGTAAATCACTGCAAAAGATCATGCTTTATGGTTTTGCCGACAAGAAAAGCTTTGCTGCGCTTAAAGCTCAGGTAGAAGGCAATCTGCTGTGCCGAACTTTGACTATGTTGCCTCCCAATGAGTTAACGCCGACCCTGTATCGAAAGCGCATCAAAGAACTGGCTAAAAATCAGGGGTGGCAGCTCAAGGAATTTGACCTGAAAGTATTGCGCAAGATGGGTGCGGGGGCATTTGTCGCGGTGGCGCAAGGCAGCAATGAGGAAGATGCTGCCATTGTTCGTCTTTCGTATAAACATCCGAAAGCAGTGAAAAAGGTAGCGCTGGTTGGCAAAGGAATCTGTTTCGATACTGGGGGCCATAATCTCAAGCCTGCACGTTACATGCATGGTATGCACGAAGACATGAACGGTTCAGCGGTGGCTCTTGGCACGCTTTTCTCGGCTACGCAACAAAAATTACCGATGAACATAGATTGCTGGTTAGCTATTGCTCAAAACCACATTGGCCCGAAGGCCTACAAGCAGAACGATATCGTCAAAGCTTTAAATGGTACAACAATAGAGATCATGCACACTGACGCAGAAGGCCGCATGGTGTTGGCTGATACGCTCACGCTTGCATCACGGGAAAAGCCGAACCTGATGATCGATTTCGCTACACTCACAGGAAGTATGGCTGTGGCACTTGGTGCACGGTATAGCGGTGTGCTAGGCAATCGGGAAAAATTGCTTCAGGTGGCAGTGCAGGTCGGGCAACAAAGTGGCGAGAGGATGTGCGCGTTTCCCATGGACGACGACTATGAGCCCGCGCTGGATTCCAAGGTTGCCGACATCAAGCAATGCACGTTGAATGGTGATGCTGATCATATCCTTGCAGCTTGCTTCTTGAAACGATTTGTCGAACACGACACTCCGTGGTTGCATGTGGATCTGAGTGCCAGTCGTTGCGAGGGTGGACTGGGTAGCGTGGCTAGCGATGTTACGGGATTCGGTGTGGCTTGGGGATTACGAATGTTGCAGGTAAAGTATGCCTTGTAATAGACATTTATCTGCGGGGGAGCAAGCTGGCTGCTATTAAAACCAGTTTTACAAATAGGTGTATCTATGAGAACAATATTTTCAATTATATTTTTAGCAGCGCTTATTTCTACATCGGCATATGCAGATACGCCAGGAGAAGTTGAGAGAGGTTCATACTTACGTGACTTAGAGTTGAATGGCTTTAACGGGGAAACTAAAAAATTCTCCGACTTTAAGGGTAAGCCGCTAATCATCAATGTATGGGCCAGTTGGTGTGGCCCATGCCGTTCCGAGATGGGTTCTTTGCAACGACTTGAACGTCGTTACGGTGGTAAGCAATTCAATGTGATCGGAATATCGACGGATGATGATAGAGATGCTGCGGCTGCTTTCATCAAGGAAGCACAGATCAAGTTTGAGAATTTCCTTGACCATCACGTGATACTCGAGAACATGCTGGGCGCAAATACTATCCCTCTGACAATATTGGTGGATGCGAAAGGGCGTGTCCTTGAAAAAGTTCGCGGTGCACAGGAATGGGATAGCGCGGAGATTGTAAAAGGAATTGGAGAGGTGTTTCGTATCAAGTTGCCAGAATAAGATAGAGATTTTATCGTGCATGGCAATTTAATTCTGAAACCAAAATAAATGTATACGAAAGGGTTGGAAATGCACAAAACAGTTTTTGTTATGTTGCTGAGTGCATTGATATTGTCTTCATGCGGAGAAAAAAGTGAAGTCGAACCAGCGGTAGTCAATGCAAGTCAGCATGCAGATGAAAGTGACAGGACGATTGAAGTGGAGCAGCCTATGCAGGCCCCTGTTGCAGGCATGGAGGCAAAGACGGCAGTCAAACCTTCTGCACCTGCAATAATAGAAAAGCAGGCTGTGAAAGAAGTTCCAGATGTTATCAAAAAGACAGTCCCTGTGAAGAGTGGATCACTTAGCCGTGAAGATGGCTTGGCTCTAGCAGGTAAGAGCGGTTGTCTTATTTGCCATATGATTGAGACCAAGTTGATTGGTCCGGCATGGGGTGATGTGAGTAAACGTTACAAAGGTGATGCGGATGCCAAGACAAAGCTGATGGCAAGTGTGAAATCAGGCAGTAATGGCAAGTGGACGGAGGTGACCGGCGGCATGCGTATGCCGGCAAATTCTCCCCGTGTCTCGGATGAGAATATCGGAAAATTGGTGGGTTTCATATTGTCGCTGTGATGTCTGACGCGATGGTTTTACTTGCTGAGCTGACTTCTGAAATCATATTGTCGTGCTAATCCATGATCTGTTGAATTTCGGCTTAATTAAAACTGCCACTTGGGTGCTGCTCAGCGGTAAGGTTACCGATTCATTCTGGTAACAGCCCGGTCGGGAATTTTTCCCGGTAGGCAAGTGTTTGCATTTCATTATGAAAAAAATTCCTAAACAGCAAGAGATTAATTCCCTAGTGGCGTTGTTCTCCGAAGGCAAATACGCTGAAGTTGCAGCCCTCGCGCAGAAAATGACGCTGCGCTTCCCAATGCATGGATTTGGCTGGATGATGTTAGGGATATCACTTGGTCAGATGGGTCGAAGTGAAGATGGCTTGGCAATTCTGAAAAAAGCGGCTGCATTGTCTCCAGGAGACGCAGGAGTTCATATCAATCTTGGAAAAGCACTTTCGGATTCCGGTCGTCTCGACGAGGCAATAGTGAGTTATCGGCGAGCCCTAAAAATCAAGCCGGATATTGCTGAGGCGCATAGCAACCTGGGCAGCATTCTACAAGTGCTTGGTAGGTCAGACGAAGCAGAAGCGAGTTTGCAGCGTGCGCTGCAGCTAAAGCCCAATTTATTTGATGCGCACTTTAATCTTGGTAACACATTCCGAGAGCAGGGCAGACTTGAAGAAGCAGAAGCGAGCTACCTTAAAGCCCTGAAAATCAAACCGGACTTTGCTAAACTTTACAATAACTTGGGCGTCACCCTTCTCGGAATGAACCGGCTGGAAGAAGCCGAAAACTGCTGCCGGAAGGCATTATTGTTATCCCCGAATTATGCCAATGCCTATGGCAACCTGGGTGCGGTGCTCAGTAGGCTAGGCAAAACAGAAGAGGCTCTGGAGAACTATAGGCAGCAAATCAGGTTGGAGCCAGAGAACGGTAACGCGATACATCAGATTGCAGCACTGTCAGGAACTACAACTGATCGTGCACCTGACCAGTATGTCAAGGAATTATTCAATGGCTACGCAGACAGATTTGATGATCATTTACAGCAAATCCTCAAATATGAAACTCCGAAAAAACTGGTGGAGCTCATCACGCAACACGTGACTCCCCCTGAAGAAAAGTGGCGTGTTCTCGATTTAGGGTGCGGAACAGGTTTGGTCGGCTCGGCAATTGAACCTTTCTCAAGCAAACTGGTTGGTATTGATCTGTCTTCCAAAATGCTGGAAAAGGCATCATCCCTTAATTTGTATAGTCGGCTGGAATGTTCTGACTTGCTGACCACATTACGCCTTGAAAAGGAATCCAGCTACGATGTCATCACATCTGCTGATGTATTCATATATGTCGGAAAGCTTGATGAGATTGTCAGCGAGGTAAAACGGTTGCTGTGTCCGGGAGGTTATTTCCTTTTCTCGGTTGAAGATCCCGATGTATCATCAAGCAGGGATGTCAGCCAAGATGTGCAGAGCGAATACCAGCTTATGAGTACCGGACGTTATTCACATTCAAATGGTTATTTATCCAAACTCGCTGCTGCTAACGGGTTCCTGCCTATCGTATCAGAAGCGACAGAAATACGCATGGATCGCGGTCAGCCTTTAATGGGACATTTGTTACTTTGGAAAATCGAGTGACAGGAACCGGAATTTTCTGACATTCGCTTCCAAGATTGAAGCACTTACACCGGGTAAACTCATGTCGGGTTATCGATCCGCCCTTCGAATGCAAACCCGCTATCATGTATCATCCAGGTCTACAGTCGGCCGTTGTGAGCAGAATGTAGTTCTTGATCTCAATACAGTGTTGTAATTTTCCAGAACAATTATTATAGGTGGCGAATATGGCAGCCCAGCCCGAAATCACCAACATGGCATTGTTCTGCGACTTCGAGAACGTGGCACTGGGGGTACGCGACGCGAAGTACACGCAGTTCGACATAAAAAAAGTACTTGAGCGCCTGCTGCTCAAGGGCAGTATCGTGGTCAAGAAGGCCTATTGTGACTGGGATCGTTACAAGGAATTCAAGGGCGCGATGCATGAAGCGGCCTTCGAATTGATCGAGATCCCGCACGTGCGCCAGTCCGGCAAAAATTCCGCGGACATCCGCATGGTGGTTGATGCGCTTGACCTTTGTTACACCAAGGCACATGTCGATACCTTTGTCATCATCAGCGGTGATTCGGATTTTTCACCTCTGGTCTCAAAGTTACGCGAGAACAACAAATATGTGATCGGCATCGGTGTGAAAGACTCAACATCGAGTCTGCTGACCGCAAATTGCGACGAGTTCATCTACTACGACGATCTGGTGCGCGTGCAAGAGGCGAAGAAAAAACAGGCCGCGAAAAAGACTACTGCCAAACCGGTTGCAGATAAGGCAAAAACGCCAGAAGCAAAAATAGAAGACGACAAGCGTCAGGAAGCACTCGATTTTATTGTCGAGACAGTCGAGGCATTGATCGCCGAACGCGGCTCAGACGAAAATATTTGGGGTTCGATGGTCAAGACCACCATGCAGCGCCGCAAGCCCGGTTTCACTGAATCCTATTACGGCTATCGATCGTTCAAGGAGTTGGTAGAGGACGCGAAGAAGCAACAATTGCTGACAGTGGTGCGCGACGAGAAATCAGGGCAATACACAATACGATTGGCTGGAGCGGATTAGGGTAATGCTAGTCACTAAATACCCTTTTCAGACATACACAAAAAATTGTTTATACCTGCCAGTATTGTCAAAACATGTTCTGTCGAATCTATCATACGAAAAACAGTTATATATAATTTGAGCAATAAATCATGATTGGAGAGTTTTTTGGAAAAATGAAAGGTGGAGACCCACGACCACCAAGAAAGCCATTCTCGAAAATTGCATGGTCTTGGCTTGGTGCATTTGTGGGGATATATCTTGTCTCGGTTATGAACAGGATTACTCAGGCAGATTTACTCAATAGCATATTTCTGGTTGGATCCTTTGGGGCGTCAGCTGTGCTGATTTATGGTGCGCCACAGGCCGAATTTTCTCAGCCACGTAATTTGCTTGGTGGACATATATTATCCGCACTAATCGGGGTGTCAATTTTTAAGTTTTTATCTTTGGACGTGGCTTTGTTAGGCGCGCTTGCAGTGTCTCTGTCCATAGTCGCAATGCATTTCACAGGAACACTGCATCCTCCTGGTGGTGCTACCGCGCTAATAGCGGTTATTGGTGGTGCTGAAGTACAAAATATGGGCTATTTTTTCGTTGTGTCTCCGATTGCGACAGGAGCCACCATTCTGTTAGTCGTCGCGCTCTTGGTAAACAATTTGTCAAATGATCCCAAACGGCACTACCCGAGATACTGGCTATGAAAAGACAAACAAGGAAAATATACTTCTGGCACCCACAAAAATCGTTGAGAATGGCGTGCGATGCTGAATTTGCTCAGCACGCTATAAGATTGGCTGAGTCAGATTAGGATGACGCTCAGCTTTCTAATGGCAGCACGGAGCTGACATTAAAAAGCCCTCATTATTATCTGCAAATCACATAATGATAGAGAACCAATATTTCAGTCCATGAGATTCAAATGATCAGCCGATTCGATAAAGTGTTATCCCGGAATGGAACATCCAGCCTTAAATACGATGCGAGAATGGCGACTTTCGGCAAGGAGTCCGTCATCCCGCTGTGGGTAGCGGATATGGATTTTGCAGCACCTGAATGCGTTCAACGTGCTATGGCCGAACGTGCTGCGCATCCGATCTATGGCTACACCATCTTCCCGGATACCCTCTATGAATCATTGAAAGGGTGGATGGCTGAGCGTTACAGTTGGCAGATAGATCGTGAGGCTATCCTCATGTGTCCCGGTGTGGTGCCTTCTTTGCATGCTTGTATCATGGCGCTGACTTCGCCGGATGAATCCATCATTGTGCAACCTCCGGTCTATGCGCCGTTCATCTCAGCACCCGAAGTAACTGGTCGGAAAATGTTGTTGAATCCACTCAAGTGGTTTGAAGATAGATACACCATCGACTTAGATCATTTGGCGCAATGCGGTGAACAGGGTGGGCGTTTGCTGTTGTTCTGCTCACCGCATAATCCGGTCGGGCGAGTGTGGGAAAGGGATGAGCTGAAAAAATTGCTGGATGTCTGTCAGCGATATAGGATAACTGTAGTGTCCGACGAGATTCATGCTGATCTGGTTTACGCAGGTCACATCCACACGCCGTTGGCAAAACTTAACAGCGGTGAAGTCAACATCATCACGGCGGTTGCGCCAAGCAAGACATTCAATATCCCCGGACTTGGTCTTTCTGCATTGATCGTGCCGAGTATGAAGGACAGAGCCGCGATCAACAAAGTGTTTGATACCCTACATGTAAGTGCTTCAAATCCGTTCAGCATTGCAGCGTTCGAGGCTGCATATCGTGAAGGTAGGCTTTGGCTGGATGAGTTGATGGCCTATCTGGTGTGTACCCGCGACTTTGTTACTGATTTCATCCAGCAGCATTTGCCGCGTATAAAGCTTATCGAAGCCGAAGGAACCTATCTGCTATGGCTGGATTGTCGTGCGATGGAGATGAGCGACACAGAGCTCAAGCAGTTTTTTGTGCAGAAAGCTGGAGTGGGTTTGAGTCCGGGTAAGATTTTCGGGGAGCAGGGAAGTGGTTTTATGCGCATGAATATCGCGGCACCTCGGAGTGTAATCGCGGAGGCGCTGGAAAAAATAGCGCGTGCAGAGACGGCACAGCGCTTGCCATAACGAGACGCTGCAGCGATTCTCTCAAGTAGATTTTTATTTAGCGTTTCCTCAATACCAATCCGATGCCGCCCAGTATCAACAGGGTAGCAATCAGCATATTTGCCGTCAGAGCCTCATCCAGTAATACGATGCCGCCAAGAGCTACAATTACGGGCGCACTAAGTTGCACTGTTGAAGCCGTCATTGAACTCATGTGCTGCAGTACCCGATACCACAATACATAACCCAAACCGGAAGCCAGTGCACCTGATAGCACGGCATATAGCAGTCCCATTGCATTGAGTTTCAACCATGGAAAAGTTAGCAGCGAGAGTGCGATAGCTAGGGGTACTGCACGCAGAAAATTGCCGGTAGTTGCTGCAGTGGGATCGGATACGCCACGTCCGAACAAAGAATACATACCCCAGGCGATACCACTTGTTAGCATTAGTGTCGAGCCTGCCAGTGTCGGTGCCTCAACGCCGGGTAATACCAGTACTATCAAACCAACCAAGGCAGCAGCAAAACCGGCACTTTGTAGTCTGGACATGCGTTCACCTGCAATAAAGCCTGCCACGACCATGGTTGTCTGAACCGCTCCGAACAACAACAAAGCGCCTGTTCCCGCAGAAAGGGAAAGGTAAGCAAAAGAAAATGCGACGATGTAGATGAATAAGGCCAATGCGCCATGCCATGAGCCCTGCATACGTGACGAGCGAGTTTGCCATTGCATCACAAAACTAAGTGTCAGCGCACCTGAAAGAATGCGCACTGTTGAGAAGCTTGCAGCATCAATCGAGGTGTCTTTGAGCGCAAGGCGGCACAGTAGTGAATTTGCGGCGAATGCAAGCATGGCCAGTGCCACATAGACGGCGAGACGCATCGGGTTCATTGGAAGATGTTGCGAATCAGCGAACGTTCTGATGCAGGTGATGAGGTTCGCTGTTAGACAGACTTAAGTAGTGAACATTGAATAGGTTATCACGGTCTGACCATAACATTTTGGGATGCCAGCCGGCTTCAGTTGCGAGTTGTTGAAATTCAGGTGCGGTGTATTTGTAGGAGTTTTCGGTGTGTATGGTTTCACCTTCATCAAAGTGGAAGCGTTCGCCCTTCAGGAGGATAAATTGCTTTTTCTGACTGACCAGGTGCATTTCGATACGCCCGTGGGTCGCGTTGTAGTAGGCGTAGTGCTCAAAATCATCTGGCTCTAGTTGTGCTCCGAGTTCACGTTGCAAACGTGTCAATAAATTGAGATTGAACTCGGCGGTGTGGCCTTTGGCATCGTTATATGCTGCATTGAGGACTTCAGGAGATTTCTTGCTGTCCACACCTATCAGCAACGCTCCATCTTTGCCAACCAATTGTGCAGCATGCTGCAATAATTCTACGGCTTCAGCCGGCGTGCAATTACCTATGGTTGATCCGGGGAAGAAAATCACGCGACGCTTATCCTGGTATTCGTCAAGCGTGGCGGTAGACAAGCTTGTGTAATCAGCACAAACAGGCTGCATCTTTATGGATGGGAACATTGTCTGTAGGCGCTGAGTACTGTCAATGAGATTTGCTTCGCAAATATCAATCGGTACATAAACTGCATCCTCAGCAAGATGCTTCAACAGCAACGGTGTTTTGGTAGCGCTGCCGCTGCCAAGCTCAATCAGTACGCAGGACTTGCCGATCAGCTCTGCCATTTGTGAGCCAAAATAATCAAGGATGCTGGTTTCAGTTCGCGTTGGATAATATTCCAAGGTGGTGCAAATAAGATCAAATAATCGGGAGCCGTGGGCGTCGTAAAAGAATTTAGGTGGAATGCTTTTTGGGTGTTGACGCAGGCCGCTGCGCACAGTTACAAGGAAATTCTCTTCCTCATGCACCGTAATTTTCGGTGTGGGTGATTCGTTTCTCATTTGGTGTCTCCTGCCAATCGCAGCCCGGAAAACATCCACCGGTCTGCTGGCCTGAAAAAATTACGGTAACTTGCGCGAATATGATCATTTGCTGTGGCACAACAACCGCCGCGCAACACCATCTGATTGCTCATAAATTTACCATTGTATTCCCCAAGTGTGCCGGGTAAAGGATCAAAGCCGGGATAGGAAGAATAGGCGCTTTGTGTCCACTCCCACAAATCCCCATAAAGTTGTGTGATGCCGTGTTTCACCGCAGCCTGTGGGTGTAATGTGCCTGATTCAAGAAAGTTGCCTGTGACCGGCTGTGAGGAAGCCGCGTGTTCCCACTCTGCTTCAGTGGGTAATCGTTTGCCAGACCAGCGTGCATATGCATCCGCTTCGTAATAGCTTAAATGTGCAACTGGTTCGTTCAGGTTCAATGGTTTTATGCCACTCAAGGTGAACTGCTGATAATTAGTCCCTTCTTTATGCCAATAAAGTGGCGCTAGCCATTTGTGTGTATTAATAGTTTGCCAACCGTCAGAAAGCCACAGTTCGGCACGTTGATAACCTTTATCCATGATGAATGCCAGATATTCTTTGTTACTTATCAAACGACTGCCCAGGCAGTAATCATTCAACAATGTTTTGTACCTAGGTCGTTCGTTGTCAAAAGAAAAGGTTGAACCGTCGTGGCCAATTTCCACTATACCGCCAGAATATTCAAACCATGTCATTTCTGGTGTATCTGATGTCAGATCAGTTGCAGTTTGTCGGTAGGCAGGGAACAATGGATTGATGGAAAAGTTGTACTTCACATCCATCAGCAGCAATTCCTGATGTTGTATCTCGTGTTCAATACCCAACTCAAGGCGAGTGAAAATATCATGTTCCGATTGTTGCGGCAGATTCTTCAGTAGCACTTGCATTGCTTCATCAACATGGGCGCGATAACGATAAATATCCGCTACTGTGGGGCGAGACAACAGTCCGCGCTGCTGCTGTGGAAAAAACGTTCCTGCTGTTTCGTAATAAGAATTGAAAAGATGCCCATAAGTTTTATCAAAGACGCGATAGCCAGGTGAAAAAGGGAGCAGGATGAATGTCTCTAAAAACCAAGTGGTATGTGCCAGATGCCACTTGGGCGGACTAACGGCGGTAATTGCCTGTATGCAGTAGTCCTCAATTTCCAGCGGCGTGCAAAGCGCCTCTGTACGGGCGCGCACCGTGACCAAGCGATGCGTCATGACTTCGTTTGCCGGATTTGGATGAGCTTGCTGAAAATCCATCTGCTACTCTTCCACTTTTACACCATGCCAGAATGCGACATAACCCTTAATTCGTTCCGCCATTTTGGAGGGGGCAGGGTAATACCACGCGGCAGATTCATTCACCTGGTCATCTACAACGACATCGAAGTAACTTGCGGTTCCTTTCCAAGCACAACTGCTATGCGTGTCGCTCTCTTTCAGGAATTCACGCTTCAAAGCAGCAGGTGGAAAGTAGACGTTATTTTCAACACGATAAATTTCGCTAGCAGCAGCTTCAGCGATTACCTGATCGTTCCATATTGCCTTGGGCATGATTTTCTCCAGTTAAAATATTATGCGACGGAAAAATACAGCCGCACTTCAATTGTTGGTCGCACCATGTAAGGCAAAGCTTACAGCATACTCGCTCATCAACAAACTCAAGCCTACCAACTCCATGCGGAGTTACTAATTCAAGTGCCCATAAAATACCTCATGAGCACCCGTCAACATTCATTGTTGGATGAAGTGTGCCGAATTATTTGCGCCATACTTCCGGTTTAAAGGCTTCATCCAATGGAATGACCATCAAATGGTTTACGTAATTGCTTAGAGTCTTCATCGCTACACCCAAAATAACTTCCAGTACTTGTTGCTTTGTGTAGCCCGCAGCAAGGAAGTCATCAAGTGGCTGCCCATTTACTACGCCGCGATTTATTACAACTGCACGCGTAAACTCAGCCAAAGCTTGTAACTTGTCATCATGGATATGGGATTTGTTGCGCAGAGCATCAACTACAGCGGCATCAATCTTAAGTTTGTGCTTGGCAACCAGTGAATAGGCTGCGACACAATACTCGCAACTGTTTTCAACGCTGATTGCGATCAGCACGAGTTGTTGTTCGGCTAGACTTAGCGAAGATTTTTCAAGAGCAGACCCCAACGCCATATAGGCTTCCAGTGTTGATGGTGCCTCAGCAAGTGCGCCAAATAAATTTGGTACAAACCCATATTTTCCTTGAACTGCAGCAAGCATGGCTTGGGATGGTGGAGGGGCTTGATTGCTTGAATGTATAGTAAATTCTGTCATTTTATTCTCCAATAAATAGCAACAAACATGTTGCTTGGCACTATTTTCAGATGGTTGGTAGTTTTATTCCATGATCGGTAGAGTGAAATATATGTCTAATCGTCCAGATGCATTGTTGCGCAGGTATATTGTAAACAATCAGGGGATTGTTTCTGATCGGCAGAGAAAGCAGTTTGAAGTACGATTTGCCATTGAACTATGTGAAGTTAACAACCCTTAAAAAAAATTGGCTTATGTGGCATTATCTGCAACTGGGGATTTCCTAATTTATTTAATTTATCACGCTTAACTCGTTCATATTTATAAGGCGCAATGTGTCACATGACGTTTAAAACAGGAGCGCAACATTATTAAGCGGTGGCGTTCGTTGTCGCCTATTTTTGTAGCGCTAGTGCTATTTGCAATACTACTGTATTGGAATTTCAACCCGGCTAATAATCTTCAGCAAGAGAGCTCTGTGCCCAGCAACTTATTTGCTAATGGTGATGAGCCGATTACACCGATTCCTTTCAATATAAGTCTCGATGCTCGAAAAGTTGCTTTGGGAAAGCGCTTGTTCCACGATCCAAA
>Ga0316187_10003226_pt1 | contig 14200 bp, 11 predicted proteins | sample CroRivburrow1_MG_FD_204927 | JGI IMG/M metagenome (GOLD analysis project Ga0316187, IMG submission 204927) | Coastal sediment microbial communities from Maine, United States - Cross River worm burrow 1 | ecosystem: Environmental > Aquatic > Marine > Coastal > Sediment | place: USA: Maine...
CGGCATTATGCATATATACCAATGCTTTAGCAATTAAACTTTGTGGCAATTGTGGGTCAAGTAAAAATGCTTTTTCCGCATAAAAAGTCATTTCCTTTGAATATTTTTTTTCAGCCAGATCTTTATCTAAATGGTAATACGCTATGGTAATAGCTGCATGGGCTCGTGCAAAATTATTATCCTGTTCTATCGCTTTCTTAAAAGATATAATAGCTTCTTCAACCTTTTCATATTGCAAAGTGTTCAATAAATCCAAACCTTGTAAGAAATAGTCATAGGCAACCAGATTATCCGTCGGTGCTTTATTGATTCTTTCTTCTTCTTCCGGGGTTATAATTACCTCAATTTTATCTGCAATATTTTTTGCTACTTCCATCTGCAATTTAAAAATATCTTTTGCTTCTCTAATATACTGTTCAGATATCAGATGTCTATCTGTAGGTGCTTCAATCAACTGAACATTCAATAAAATTTGATCTCCGATTTTCTGACCGCTGCCTTCGACAAAATAAGTCACATTTAATTCCTTCCCTATTTCTGATATTGTTTTAGAATTGTCTCTGTACTTTTCAACCGTAGTTCTGCTGATAACTCTCAAATCTTCTATTTTTTGAAGATTATTAAGAATGGCTTCCATTAAACCATTTATGATATACACATTAGAAGAGTCATTGCTATCGTTAATAAAAGGTAAAACTGCAATGGACTTTTTGGTAATAGTCAGATCTATTATCTGGTCAGTAGGCGTGGGTGTTTTGAAAATATCAGATATGAAAAACAGGTACCCAATTATAATAGCAACCAATACGGCAAAAATGAAAATGATCCCTGCCCTTTTCTGTTTGGGTATCATTTCTTTATCATCTGAGCTTATTTCACTTTTTACCTTACCTTTAATTTGCTCCTTGTCAGGAACGAACAGACCTGGATTGGCAATGGCAAACACTTCTATGGGTCTATCCACATTTTTGAGTTCAAACCTTCCAAGAGAAACTGTCTGAATTCCAGGTTGGTTCTTGACTTCATCGTATACTTTTTCAGAAATAAATACACTTTCGGGTACAGAGAGCGATTCTATCCTCGAAGCGATATTTACGCCGTCCCCAATAATTCCATCATCCCTGAATATGATATCACCACTATGTATCCCAATTCTTACCGGAATTTGAGGCTCTGCCCTGAAAGCCAGCTGTAGTTCTATCCCACACTTTACTGCATTAATCGCACTATTAAATGTGCTCAATGTACCATCTCCGTAGTACTGCAAGATTTTACCTTTGAATTTTTTAGTCACAGCATTGAATACTTCCCGGTGCCTGTTTCTGAATATTATGGCCTTTTCCTCATCTTGTTGCATAAGGGCCGTATAACCCTGGATGTCTGTAAACATGATAGCAGCCAATTGGTGAGATTGAGAGGTATTACCATTTTGATAGAACTCAGTTTCGACAGAATCACTTTTCCCGGCTTCCCCAGGTGGGTAGCCATAATATTCACGAAAGCATTTGATAAAGTATGATGGACTGCTAAAGCCCACTTTATAGGAAACTTCAGAAACAGTTAACCCGGATTGCCCCAACAATCCCATAGCATATTGCAATCTTTCCTGCCTGATAAACTGACTCGCTGATATATCAGTTAACTTTTTTACCTTTCGCAGCAGGTTAGACCTGCTCATACCTATCTCATTGGCAAGTTCTGAAACACCGAACTGCTCATCTGACATGTTCTCCTCTATGACTTTAGATATCTTACTTAAAAAATCATCTCCTATAGAATGGGTATGCGACATCATCAATTTTAGTTAAATCGAAAATAAGGAATTTTTGTCTTAGTTCATTATTTGCGTCATAATTTATACTCTTGCGTCATAATTACAAGCCTCTCCCGAAACTTGATATGATTCGCTTGTTTTTTGATTATTAAGGGATTACAGTTTATCTGACCTTTACATTATACAAAAAATATTAAAATATTAAATATTAAAAAAATGAAATCTATAAAAATTAATTCAGCGAATCAAAGGATAGTAGCAATACTATTTGTATTAATTCTTGCTATTACGTCAAGCAAGAGTGAAGCAGGGAATCCTGCTATGGAAAAGAAACATAGATCCGTAGTACTAATAAAAACAGCACCACCGAAAATGGATATCTATACTGCCGCCCTCTTTGGTGATCTTAAGGCGATACATCAAAATATTAAGGATGGCGTTGATCTGGATACAAAGGATGCATATGGATCCACCGCTCTGATCATTGCAGCAACCTTCGATAAAACTGATGTAGCCAAAGCATTAATTGTTGCCGGAGCTGATGTGAACATCACAAACAACGAGGGAGGAACTGCGCTTCATGTTGCTGCCTTTCTGTGTCGAGAAGAGATCGTCGAAGTCCTTCTTAACAATGGGGCAGATAAAAGTCTAAAAAATAATTATGGATCCACGGCCTTGGAATCCATTTCAATGCCTTTTGAGAATGTCAAACCAATTTATGAACAATTCAACAAAGATCTGGGTCCCCTTGGATTAAAACTAGACTATGACCAGATCGAAGAGACCCGGCCAATTATTGCTGAGATGTTGAAATAGAAATAAGGTTGTTGCCATTTTTTACAAAAAAAATAAACGCATAAATAATGAAAAATAGTGACATGGACATATCACAACATAAAGCTGCTAAAATCGCAGGCTTCATGTTCCTGTTTAGCTTAATTATCCCCTTAGTTAACTGGACCTTTGTTCTCTCCAAACTAATTGTTGAGGAAAATGTCATAACTACAGCAAATAACATTATGATCAATGAATTGCTATTCCGTATTGGCATTACTACCGAACTATTTATGTCGTTTGGTTTAATAGTATTGGCCCTGGCTCTTTATATACTACTCAAACCTGTGAATAAGAATATCGCCTTGCTGGCGCTTTTTTTGAAGCTGATAGAAGCAACCATTGCAGTAGTTATTGTACTGGTCACTTTTCTTGCATTGCAGATTTCAAATGGTGAATCATATTTGTCAGTATTTACAGCAGAGCAATTGAGGGCTCCTGTTGGATTTCTTCTCAACGAACATACTGTTATATATTCTATTCCAATGGTATTTCTTGGCCTGGACATGATTATATTTTCCTGGTTGTTTTTCAAATCGAAGTATATACCACCGGTCATTGCTGGCTTCGGGATCTTTTCATTTGCGTTTATTTTGATACACTCATTAATGTATATCCTTGCCCCTGAATACGCGAAATTGACAATCAATCAAATAATTTTCTATGCACCGAGTGGTCTTTTTGAAATAATTATTGGCTTATGGCTATTATTTAGGGGTGTAGAAGTCCAACAAAAGTATAAACACATTACAAATAAATCTTAAAAAAATGTATACATCAATAACAAATAGAAGATACGATATAGACTGGCTTAGAGTAATAGCAATTGGATTACTATTACTCTATCATATCGGAATTGGTTTTCAACCCTGGGGTGTATTTATTGGATTCATTCAAAGTAGTAAGCCTATGGATTCATTATGGATACCCATGTCAATGCTAAATATATGGAGAATACCTCTTTTATTTTTTGTATCGGGAATGGGAGTTTGTTTTGCAATAAGAAAAAGGAATTGGAAACAATTGATACTCGAGAGAACAAGGAGAATATTATTACCCTTTGTATTTGGCATTTTCTTCATTGTACCTATACATATCTTCTTGTGGCAGAAATACTATAGCCAGGATTTGGTATATTCTCCTCATCCCATACATCTATGGTTTCTTGGCAATATTTTTATCTATGTGATTCTACTATCTCCTGTATTCTTTTACTTAAAAAGAAATGAGGAGAGTAAAATCAGCAGGTGGCTTAAAAACTTGTTTAGAAATCCGCTGGGATTGCTGGTGATGGTAGCCGCATTTATTATTGAGGTACTATTGGTAAGACCCGAGACATATGAAACATATTCTATGACATTGCATGGATTTTTACTGGGGCTGTTGGCATTTTTATTTGGTTTTTTATGTATTTACAATGGAAATGCTTTTTGGGAAACGGTTCTAAAATGGAGATGGCTTTTGATATCTTCCGCCGTGATGCTTTTTTTAGTTCGTTTATTTGCATTTGATTTAATGGCACCTAGTTATCTTTTGGTAGTCGAGTCTTGCTCCTGGATCTTTGCTATATTCGGTTTTGCTTATAAACATCTTAATCACCCGGGTAAAATATTAAGTTATCTAAGCCAGGCAGCTTATCCAATCTATATTATTCATATGATATTTCTCTACCTCGCTTCGTATTTTATAATGCCGATTAGTATTCCGGTAATATTGAAATTTATCTTAGTTGTAGTGATTACTGGTATCGGATGCTTTGCTTTTTATGATCTTATAATCAGAAGAATAGGTTTTTTAAGACCACTATTTGGATTAAAAGAAAGCAAAAGAAAATCTAAAGCGCTAATTGATCAAAAAGTAGAATTAGTAAAAAACGGATAATCCTGCTCAGGAAAAAACAGGTAACAATATAAAAAAAATAGTTCGTGGCTGGGTATAAAAAACAGAAATTTAGATAATGAAAAATTATAAAAATTTTGATATAGAAAAATCGACTCTCATAATTTTAATTCTTTCATTTCTAATTGTGAGCAGTAAACTTAACTCTTCTGGTCAATATGCCTATCACCCACCAGAAAATATTAATGATGGATTAGTTGCAGGCTCTTTAGATGAGGCAAACATTGACGTTAAGTTGATTGAAAAGGGAGTGAACAAAATACACCAAGGAGGGTATAAAGAGGTACATTCATTACTTATTTTCAAGGATAATAAACTTGTATTTGAAGAGTACTTTGACGGGCATTCATACAAATGGGAGGCTACTCGCCATCATGGAGATTGGCAGTCATGGGACAAAACAATCCCGCATGATATAAAGTCAGTGACGAAAAGCATTACCTCTACCTGCATTGAAATCGCGATAGATCATGGATTTATCCAAAGTGTTCATCAATCAATTTTTGATTATTTACCAGATCATCAACATCTCAAAACCGGTGGGAGAGATAAAATCACCATTGAACATCTACTAACCATGACCTCCGGGTTGGAGTGGCCTGAGTGGAGCGCCCCTTACAGCAGTGTGGCCAATCCCTGCCTTGGTATCTGGTATCAGGATAAAGACCCTGTCTCCTATATATTAGAAAAGCCAATGGTTAATGAACCAGGTCAACACTTTAATTATTCATCCGGAAATACTATAATTCTAGGTGAGATCATCAAGCACTCAACAAACATGTTGATTGATGAGTTTTCGAAAACGTATTTATTTGAGCCCTTAATGATTGATTCTTCTTATTGGTCCATACATTATGACAATGGTGTAATTGAAGCTGCCGGCAGTTTAGAAGTTACCCCCAGAGCTATGCTAAAAATCGGAATCCTTTTTCTAAATAAGGGTGCTTGGGAAGGAAATCAAATTATATCTGAAAAATGGATTGAAAAAAGTGCCGTTTCATTTGCGGGAAACAATGGGATCAATATACCAGGTGTCGGTTCCGGGAGAAATGGTTATTCCTATTCGTGGTGGACAAACTCTGTGTTTCATTCTGGTAAATTTTACGATTTGTTTTCTGCCGGAGGTTGGGGAGGTCAGGAAATAATGGTTTTTCCACAAATAAAGACAGTAGTTGTCTTCACCGGTGGTAATTATCTTTCTAAAACTCCTCCATTTAAGATTCTAAAAAGATATATTATACCTGCAATTGATTAGACAATAAATTTATCAGAAAAATTAAAATCTACTCTATGAAAATATCAGATATTCATACCAATACAATCAAACCAAAACTTTATGAGAAAGGCAATTCTGTAATGTGGACTGATGAACATATTTCAAAACAATTGCTAAATGTTCATTTGAATTCAGAGGTTGATCTTGCTAGTCGCAAAACCGAATCTATAAAAAGCACGGTGGAATGGATTTTGACCAATTCTGAAAAAAAACAACTTAGGATTCTTGATTTAGGTTGTGGCCCAGGGCTATATTCTGAATTATTTGCTAAATCGGGTCATCTTGTTACTGGAGTTGATTTTTCAATAAATTCAATTGAATTTGCTATAAAAGAAGCAAAAAAGAAGAATCTTGATATAAAGTACTTAAATGAAAATTATCTAACATTAGATCTAAAAGAAAATACTTTTGATCTTGTAATTCTTATTTACACAGATTTTGGTCCGCTGCTACCTGAAGAAAGAGATCATCTTTTAAGAATTATTAAAAAGATTCTAAAACCGGGAGGTGTTTTTGTTTTTGATGTATTAAATGATAAAAATATCGAACATAAAATCAGTCCGAAGAGTTGGGAGACTTCAGAAAAAGGATTTTGGAAAAACAAGCCTTATTTAGCACTATCAGATTCTTTTATTTATAAAGAAGATAAGGTTGTATTATACCAACACATTGTTTTAGATGAACAAGAGAATATGAGTATCTATAGATTTTGGACTCATTTTTTTTCACATAAGGATTTAGTTAAAATTCTTCATAAGTATAATTTCAAAAATCTGAGTTTTTATGAAAATGTTCTTCCTAAAGGAGATTTATGGAATGGTGAAAATGTGACCTTCTGCAAAGCAATAAATGAAAAAAAATGAAACGTTTCTCTTTAACTGGTGGAGTCAAATGATAATATACAATCAGATATCCGAAATCATATATTTAGATATTCGAGGTATTAATGCAATATCCATAATATTACCAAAAATATTTAACTGATAAATATATTTATACAGGCTATTTTAATTAGTAAATTATTCAATAGACCATTATCCTAATACAACTAAAAAATCATAAAATGAGCGCAGACAAAATGAGAGCGATAGTATGCTTAGAATCCGGATCCCCTGATGTCCTCAAGTTGGAAGAAAAAGAAAAACCTGTTCCAAAACATGATGAAATACTGATAAGAATTCATGCAGCAACAGTGACATCCGGTGATGTTCGCATACGAAGAATACCTCGCTTTCTCTTTCTACCTCTTCGATTATATGGTTTCAGATGGAAAATAATACCGGGCCATGAGTTAGCCGGGGAAATTGAAGCAGCAGGTAAAGATGTAACAAGCTTCAAGGAAGGTGACCAGGTATTCGGAACATCCAGCGGATTTAGCTTTGGAGGTAATGCCGAATACATATGTCTTCCAGAAAAATGGAAGAAAGGGGTAATTGCTATAAAGCCTGCTAATGTTTCCTATGAGGAAGCTGCCGCCGTTCCTATCGGTGGAATGACTGCTTTGCAGATTCTCAGAAAAGGAAATATTCAGGGTGGCTCTCTCTCTCAGGCAGGCAGGCTAAAAGTTCTTATATATGGGGCCTCCGGAAGTGTAGGTACTTATGCTGTACAAATTGCTAAATATTTCGGAGCAGAAGTTACCGGTGTATGCAGCACTGCTAATCAGGAATTAGTCAAATCCCTTGGAGCTTATAAGACAATTGATTACACTAAAACAGATTTTACCACGAATGGGGAAACCTATGATATTATTTTTGACGCAGTAGGTAAGATCACAAATTCAGGAAGTAAAAGATCACTGAATAAGAAAGGAATCTATCTGACTGTTAAATCTTTGACAACTGAAGAAACTGAAGATTTAATCTTCCTGAAAGAGCTTATTGATGCCGGAGAGTTAAAACCGGTTATTGATAAACGCTATCCACTAGAACAAACAGCCGAGGCTCACAGGTATGTTGAAAAGGGACATAAAAAAGGGAATGTTGTAATTACTGTGGTAGATGATATTAATTAAAAGAGATGGAAATGAATAATTCTGAAAGGTTCTGGGACAGAATGTCAAAGAACTGGGATAAGCCAATAAAAAAGCTTAATGATATTACGCTCAAGACTATTGATCGCACAAAAAAACATCTCAAGATCGATGATAATGTCCTGGATTACGGATGTGGGATAGGAACAATAACCATTGAGATTGCAAACAATGTGAAAGAGATAGTTGCTATTGATATTTCATCTGGAATGATCGATGTTGCGATAAGAAAGGCAGGCGACCGTAAAATTGAGAATATAAAATTTGCACAATCAACTATATTTGATGAGAGATATAAAAAAGAATCATTTAATGTAATAGTGGCTTTCAATATTCTTCACTTATTAAAAGACACAAAAAAAGTTATCCATAGGATTAATGATTTATTAATGCCTGGAGGATTATTTATATCTGCCACAGCTTCCCTGGGAGAGAAAAACACATTTTTAAGTTTTTCCCTATCTCTTCTGAGTAAAATTGGAATAATTCCATATGTGACAAATTATAATATCTCTGATTTAAAAGATTTAATTGTTGAGGGAAATTTCCAAATTATTGAAACTGAACATTTATCTCATAAACCACCAAATTATTTTATTGCAGCAAAAAAAAGTAGTAATAACATTGAAATAAACTAAGGATTTATGAAAGCAATTGTATATGAAAAATATGGTTTGCCGGAGGTTCTTCAACTCAAAGAGGTGGAGAAGCCAAGTCCTAAGGATGATGAAGTCCTGATAAAAGTTAAAGCAGCATCCGTAAATTCATCCGATTGGGAGTTCCTGACAGGAAAGCCGGTATATGTCCGTATGTGGGGACTTCTAAAACCTAAATATAAGATACTGGGATCGGATATAGCCGGACGTGTTGAATCAGTAGGCAGAAAAGTAAAGCAATTTCAACCTGGTGATGAAGTACTTGGAGATATTTTCGCTCATGGTTTTGGTGGTTTCGCCGAATATGTATGTGCCCCTGTGAAAGCATTGATGCTTAAGCCAGCTAGTATAACATTCGAGGAGGCAGCAGCGGTACCGCAAGCAGCGGTCGTCGCTCTCCAGGCGCTACGAGATAAAGGACTGGATCAAGAAGGTCAGGACAGCCATACAGGCAAGCCTACTTCCAGGTCAGGCAAGAAAAAGGTTTTGATTAATGGAGCAGGTGGTGGACAAGGAACGTATTCGGTGCAGCTTGCGAAATTATTTGGGGCTGAAGTTACTGGCGTGGACAGCACAAGGAAATTGGAAATGATGCGAGCCATTGGGGCCGACCATGTAATTGATTACACAAAAGAAGATTTCAATAAAAATGGGCAGCAATATGACCTGATTCTTGATTTTGTGGCAAGACGTTCGATTTTCGATACCAAACGATCTTTAAGTTCCAATGGTAAATATGTCCTGATCGGAGGTTCAATGACAACTATTTTTCAAACCGCCTTCATAGGACCTTTGATTTCAATAACTAGCAGCAAGAAAATGGGTATCCTTGGTCATAGGCAAAACAAAAAGGATTTGGCTTATATGATTGAACTTCATGAGGCCGGCAAGGTAGTGCCAGTTATTGATAGAACTTATCCCTTACGAGACGTTTCTGAGGCGCTCCGTTATCTTGGAGAAGGACAGGCAAAAGGAAAAGTAGTAATTACAACAGAAAAAAATAACAATCCCGACAATTCTTGATAATCGTAGGGATAATATAAACAAAATAGAAAAATATATATGAAAGCGGTTGAAGTACACCACTTGTTCAAATCCTACGCTGGCAAAACTGCGGTAAAGGATTTAAGCTTTTCCGTCAACCCTGGAGAAATCCTGGGCCTAATCGGACCCAATGGTGCAGGTAAAAGCAGTACCATAAAAATAATTTTAGATTTCATGAAACCTGATTCCGGCGACGTGAAAATTTTTGGCCATCAGATGAATGAAGGCTGCAAAAATCAAATTGGCTACCTCCCTGAAGAGAGAGGCTTGTATAAAAAACTAACCGCCATAGACCTTATCGTATACCTTGCCACCCTGAAAGGTATGGATAAAGTTTCGGCCGAAAAAAAAGCCAATGTTTTACTCGAACAAACCGGTATGCTTGAAAACAGAAAAACCAAAAACAAGAATATGAGCAAAGGTATGGGACAGATTATCCAGTTTATTGTCACCATTATTCATGATCCGAAATTGATTATACTTGATGAACCCTTCTCGGGCCTTGACCCTCTAAACACTGAAATTATTAAAAATATAATAGGCAAATTGAGGGACGAAGGGAAAGCCATAATTCTGAGCACGCATCAGATGAATAAAGTAGAGGAGCTCTGTGATCGGGTATTAATGATAAACAAGGGCCAGGCTGTTCTTTACGGTGATTTGAAGGAAACAAGGGCAAGATTCAGTAAGAATTCTGTCCAGGTGAATGTGGTGGAAGAATTCGGTGACTTGCCTGGTGTGATTGATAAAAAGTTTAATAAGGATTCTATTGAATTGGTATTAGCACCGGACACCACACCACAAATCATTCTTGATCAAATACGGGATCGTGGATTAACCATTAACCGCTTTGAAATCACAACACCATCCCTGAATGAAATATTTTTAAATATAGCCGGAGGAAATCATGAATAAAACCTATTTAATATTCAAACACGAATTTTTACATACAATCAAGAGGATCAGTTGGATCATAATGACCCTAATCGTACCTGTGCTAGCCCTCCTTGGAATTGGAATTATCGCGTTGGTAACGACCTTGTCGGAGCCTGGAGAAAAAGAAATAAAGGCAATAGGTTACGTTGACGAAGTTGGAATATTTAATGATCAAACCTCTAATGGTTTTACAAAGCTGATCCCATTTGATTCTAAGGAGGATGCAAACCAGGCTTTGATCAGGATGGATGTTTCGGAATATATAATCATCCCTGCGGATTATACATCATCAGGGGCGATACATCGTTATACCCTTGAGGAAGAGCTAATCACCTCTCCTATTACTGTGGCCATAATTAAAAATTTCCTGACTGGAAACCTTCTGAAGGATAAAGTATCTCCGGACATGGTCACCCTGATCGTGTCCCCTCTGAATGTGGAGGTCACCCAGGTCACAGAAACGGGAGATAAAACACTTGAACAAAATAATATTGCCAATCTTATTATCCCGGGTATTTTCTCCCTTCTGCTAGGCATCGCTCTTATGTTTGGAGCTACTTCCTTAATCAGCGGTTTAGGAGAGGAAAAAGAAAGCCGGCTCATCGAAGTATTGTTTTCCTCAGTATCCGTTCGCCAACTGCTTATCAGCAAAGTCCTGGCTTTAGGAGCCGCCGGACTGTTACAGGTACTGGTATGGTTGATCTCAGCACCTTTGCTATTATATCTGGCATCATCCACCTTCGGCGGATTTATGAGTAATATTCAAATACCTGGTAGTTTCCTTCTCCTGGGAATTGTATATTTCGTTTTGGGATATCTACTATTTGCTGTCCTCTCCATTGGTGTGGGCGCTATCAGCTCCAATGCCACAGAAGGAGGTCAGTTATCAATGTTTTACACGCTTGCAAGCTTTATCCCCCTCTGGTTTTCTTCTTTATTTATTGCTTTTCCGAACAGTTCTATTTGGGTTGTGCTTACGATATTCCCAATTACAGCACCAGTTCAGACTATGTTAAGGTTAGGAGCATCAGATATTCCCTTGTGGCAAATCATGAGCAGTATTGGGGTATTGGTTCTTTCTATAATGGGCGGACTATACCTCTCCATCAAGATTTTCAGAATGAATATGCTAATGCATGGTAAAAGACCTGGTTTTATAGAAATTTTTCACAGTCTGAAAAATGCTTGAGACTGTTAAACCCGAATTCGGCAATAGAACTTTGTAATGAGGCTTTAAAGTGCAATAAAACAGACACTTATTGAGACGAGGCATAGCCCCGCTATTGTGAGTTGATATAAGTGGGTGCAACGGACTGTTTTGCAGCAGTTTAAAGACGGAATAAATTTTCTAATGCCGATTTCGGGTTAAAATTGTTTGGGATTTTTATTTGTTAAAGTAAGTGATTTATAAAAAAAATAGTCCTCATTTGAATACATTTTATTGTCGCAAATCAATCTTAGCTGATAGGTAAAATACTATCTCTTAACCTTTTCTTTAAATCAGTCTACTTTTGGTAGACGAATTACATTCTTGCCATTTCTATTTTCACATGATCCGGGGGAGTTTCATTTTCCTCAGCAACTCAAAAAAGCGAGGGTTATCACGTAGCCCATCAAAAATTGGATCAACACTGATATAAGGCATATTAGAATCCCGGTCCTGATAGGCTTTTTCCAGCCAGTCAAGTGCTTCAAGATTGTTCCCGGCACGAGTATAAAGAGTAGCGATTTGCCAGGGAGTGATAAAACTGGTGTCACTTCGTTCTATAAGCAGTTCAGCGATCCGTTGCAATGCCATACGATAACCGCCTTCCTGGCTGCCACGTTTTAATGCTTCTATTGCCACCTGGTCCCCTTTTGCCGCAAAAGACTTTTCCCAGGTTTCCAACGCTTCATCATACATTTGCAGATTATGATAGGAAGAGCGCAACGTTGAAAGTGCAAAGTTGTTGTTTGGCTCTATCGCAAGATTATTATTTAACACCTTGATTGATTCTTCATACTTACGCACCAGGTTCAGGTGCATGGCATAAGTGATTTGAATAAATGAATTGAAAGGTTCAATTTCCATAGCTTTGTTTGCCTGAATTTCAGCCTCCTCAGGACGGCCCTGGACGTTTAATAGGTGAGCATAATATATCCTGGCCTCCGCAAAACTGGGATTCAATTCTATTGTCTTTCTAAATTCTCTCTCGGCAAGCTCCCAATTCCATTCCCACCATCCACTCTGCATGACCGTGGCCAACATAAAATGGACTTCTGCAAGTGAACTGTCTAATGCTAAAGCTTTAGCTGCTGCCTCTTTTACTTTTGGCGTAGCATCTTCTGGTGAAACCAAACCATGTTGAATATAGCCTCCCCAAACCATAGCAATACCTGCGTAAGCTGGTGCATAATTTGGATCCTCCTCCCTGGCTAACTCGAAATACCGAAGCGCTGTTTCAAAGCCCTGGGATGTCATTTGATACCAATGGTACATTCCATGCAAATAATGATCATAGGCATTTTTATTTTTAGTTTTGGGCTGCGTAATTTCGGCTACCTTATCAGGAGATATTTTCAGTTGTAATTCGTTTACGATCTTTTCGGCAATTTCCCTTTGAATGTTAAAAATTCCTTTGGTACTATAAGCTGAGGTAAAATTATCCGCCCAAATATGCCTGTCATCCCTGGCTTTGATTAATTGGGCGGTTATCATTATCTCATCATAGCCCTTGCGCACACTGCCTTCCAGTAAATAGTTTACTCCTAACTCAGTACCAATTTGGGAGATAGGTTTGGTAGTATTTCTATACTGTTCAACAGATGTTTGTGAAATCACCTTTAACTCATGCATTTGCTGAAGGTTATTAAGAATATCCCCCATTACCCCGTCTGCAAAGTATTGATTTTCCTGATCTGGGCTAAGGTTCTTAAATGGTAATACAGCGATGGATAAATCACTTATTTTCCGGTGATTGTCGATTAATTGTTCTTCATCGGGGACATCTGCAAATTTTGGCCATAGTGACTTTTCCTTCTGCCCCTCGGGTTTTTGAATTTGATCGGAAGGAGAAGGCAAGCCCTCTCCAACTAAAGCATAAATACGGATTGGGTGAGCAATGTTCTTAAGATAAATTTCACCAAGATCATGTACAGGATGGTCACTGCGGGCCATGACTGCTCTAAATACCGATTCTGAAACATAAATTCCACCAGGATCCGCTATAGATTGGATGCGAGCTGCAATGTTAACACCATCCCCAAAAGCGTCATCTTCTTCTAAAGTGATGTCACCGAGGTGTATACCAATCCGGACCTGATATTTGCACTGTTCTCTGATTGTTTTTTGAATGGATATGGCGCATTGCTGTGAATCATAAGCAGTTCGGAACATAGAGAGCACTCCATCGCCTATTTCCTTTACCCATTTGCCATTATACTGCTCGATCAGGGATTTCTGGATCAACCGATTTTTACGCAATAAGTCCAGGGCCTGTTGTTCGTTTTGACTCATAAGCTTAGAGTAGCTCACAATATCGGTGAACATGATTGCCGCGAGTTGTCGGTATTCAGAAGACTGAGAAGGATTTCGGAAATCCCCTGTTCTTTCCATGGCAAGTACTTTGATAGCATAAAATCTAATCAATTTTTGAGTAAAATACAATAACATTCATTAGTCCTTAAACAGCATACCATTCGACATGGGAAAACCTGTCACCGTCTCACTTCAGATCGGCATAATTGATAATAATTTACGTTATAGGAAT
>Ga0316187_10003228_pt1 | contig 14197 bp, 11 predicted proteins | sample CroRivburrow1_MG_FD_204927 | JGI IMG/M metagenome (GOLD analysis project Ga0316187, IMG submission 204927) | Coastal sediment microbial communities from Maine, United States - Cross River worm burrow 1 | ecosystem: Environmental > Aquatic > Marine > Coastal > Sediment | place: USA: Maine...
CGATCCGCTGGTCCGTGAGCAACGCATGGATCAACTCCGCCGCCCGCTCAAACGACTCTGCCGGCGCATCGATCCAAACTTCGATACCCCAAGATCCGGCATGCACCTCCAGCTCGATCCCATGCTCGATCAATACCCCCCGCATTTCCTTCTCCGTCCGAGACCGGATCATCCCCCCCTCGATCGCCGCCGCGAACACATTCCCCGCACCGTGCATCTCGTAGCTCTCAATCGAATCAAAGCCCACCCGCACAACCATTACCAAGTGATCAGGCTTCTGAACATCCACCATCTCCCGATGCCGCACCACCACCCCATTGCTCAATGTCGCCGAAACCACCCCCGACCCCTGATGCACCGAAATCTCATCAACCGACCCACCGCTCCCAGATCTGCTCAAGATCGGTCCGTCGAAATCGTCAACCCAATTGATGTCGAGCGCAACCAGTTCAGCCCCCCGCGCCTTGTCGAGCACGGCCCGGATCTCCGATTCCTCAACCCCTTCATCCGAATCGATCAACCCAAGCACCGCGGGCTCATGCTCCCCAAACAGCTCCCGCATCGTTTCGTTGACCCGCTCATCATCCACACCATCAAGCAGCACCCCCGCCTGATCCACCCACGCCACCAGATCCACCAAAGGCCGCCCCGACGCCATCATCCAGCTCAGCACTTGCGCTCGCTCCTGTGTCGTCGAGCCGCTCCACTGATCAATCTCGTACCCCCACTGCTGAATCAACCACTCCCGCGCCCGCTCAATTTCATCCCCGCTCAGACCGTCGCGAACCAGTCGTCGGCGTTCCATCTCCATCACCCCAAGCACCGCTTCCCAACCAGATTCGCTGTCTTCCTTGAGTTCCACCACAATCTGCCCGTACCGGATCCGCCCGAGCAACTCGCCCACATCACAACGCCCAATCTCAACCCCCTCGAACTCCCTCCGCATCAACCGGTTCACCCGATGCCGCATCGCCTCACCGACCAATGCAAGCACCAGCACCTCCTCAAACCCTGCATCATCCCACACATTCTCCCGCTCTTCCCCAAACCACACCAGCCCAAGGCGCGATCCCGTGAGCCGCTCATCGTTGACCGACACCACCCGACCGCCAAGCCCCTCCTTGATAACCGGCACCACACTCTTTGCCGTCCCCGCCCCGGATTCACACCCCGCAAATACCCGCCGCGCCTCCGCAACAACCGCATCGACATCCACATCCCCCACCACCAACACACTCGCTTGTCCCGCAGTCCACTCCCGCGCCACATACCCCCGTACCGTATCAATGCCAAGCCCCCCGCACGCCTCCCGCGATGCCAAAGGCAATCGGCTGTACCCGCTCCCATCAACCAGCCGAGGCAGCCACGCACGATTCAGTTCCCGCTCGATCTGCTCACGCTCGATCACATCAATTTCATCAATCATCCCCGCACGCACCAACTCAGCCGCATCCTCGCCCGGCTCGTACCCATCGACCAACGCACGCGCCAGCTCAAATCCAATCCCAACCTCGTCCCCCGATCCCACTTCAAGCATGAATGCGACATGATCCCCCATCACCATCACCCGATCGCCCGCGATCGCGCCCGCCTCATCCACATCAAACAACTCAAACATCCGCTCCTGTGAGAACGCCCCCACACCAAAAATCGCCGCCCGCGCCGCCATCAGGGCGGCCCCGCGCTCCTCGTCCCGCTCACTCATCGACCCCCGATGCAGACGCACCCAAACCTGTGGATCTCCCTCAAGCCCCGCCTGAGAGAACACCACCACCTCAAGCCCGCACTCCAGCGTGACACGCTCAACAACGGCGCAATCCTCCGTTCCATCGGTCGGCCCACCAAACACCGCCCCGCTCGCGCAGGCCAACATCACCAAAATAGAAAGACGAATCCACTGCACGAGTGTGCCACTCCATCGCCCGATCCAGAGACCCGCCGGGCACCCCCAATATACCGCCCTGCCCGCTCTGCGATGCACCCCGCTCTTTCTTCTCCTCACCTCGGTGGGATGGGCTTCCAGCCCGTCTCTCCATGCCTCATCTACCCAGTAGACCCCCCGCATGCTCATTCATCCCCCGCATCCACTTTCCTCATATACAGATGAATCGCTGTGGACCCATACGCATGCGTCTCAGGACCCAGAGCCCCCTCCATCTCCAGCGAGATGTCCCAGGTCCGATACTTCGGCTTCCCCCCATCCTTCTCATCATCCTCATCGGCCTCGGCGTCTGCACTCCCCTCCCACTCCGACAACCACGCATCATCAACCTCCACCATCTCGTCCCCCTCGATCATTTCCGTTTTCTGAGCATCGACTCTTCCACCTTTGCCGACCGCCGGCTGCCCATCCCCCACCTCTTCCGCCTCATCCTCAATGAGTTCCCGATGATAAAAAGGCCAAGGCGTACGAATAATTGCGTATCCCGTCTCGTCGAGCATCCCGATCAACCGCTCAAACTGCTTCTTGACGCGAGGCCAATCCTCAGCATCCCGCACCATCGGATACGGTGGATCCATAAACACAATGTGCGCCGGCTTCGGACATCGCGACAGCGTCGCGGGTCCCAATGCATCACAGCACGCCACTTCGACCACATCCTCGCACCCCAGCCGCTCGATGTTGTCCTCGAGCGTCCCCGCCATCCGCCGGTCCCGCTCCACACACACCACCCGGCTCGCCCCCTGGCTCGCCGCCTCGAGCCCCACCGAACCCGAACCAGCAAACACATCGATCACCCCCACATCCTCGAAGTGCCCGCGCAGCAGATTAAACATCGCCTCCTTGACCATGTCCGGAATAGGCCGCGTCTCGACCCCCTTGGGTAAAGCGTTCAAACGACGGCCACGATACTCTCCACTGATAATTCGCATCCCCAATCAATCCCACCCCGCCCCCCAAAGTAAAGCCCACTCCACAACAACACACGCTCAATGGCGTGTGTTCTCAACTTATTCCTCGTTTTTTCAACCCAATCCCGCTTGCAGGTCAAAGCCCCATGTCAGCAAGCAAACGATCAATCGCACACAGTGTCGTCCTCGGCGATGCCTGCCCGCTCACAAGCCCCCAGAACGGGATCTCCCCATCAGTCACCGGCGACCAAGAGTTGAGACGAGAATCCACCCGTCGTGCTTCACGCTCAAGGGCTGAGGATCCCACATACACACATCGCTGCACAAGCACCGCCCCGTCGTCGGCATACTCCATCTCAGCGCTCACCCCCGCCATCACCTCGACGATATCCTGGAACAACGCCCGATCTCGCCGAACAAGCAGGTCAGCATCGTGCCAAACAAACACCCGCATCCGCTCGCTCCGCCTCCCAGGCACCACACATCGAGATCGCAATATAGACGATACTCCCCAAGGACCATCCACCGAACGGCTCAACTTATCCACAGGAATCAGACACTCCAACTGGCAGCAGACATCCTCAATGGAAGAAATCGATCGACCGTGAATCACACAAATCTGTGTGTCGGGCAAACTCGACAAATATTGCTGAAAGCTCGCCGCGAATCGTGTTCGGACAGCAACATCATCCCCCCAAGCCACCAGATGACGATCCTCAAGCCGCGCAAGCACCTCGGGTTGCCAAGTAATTGGCTCAAACACAAACCCATGATGCCCAGGAACTGCGGACATAAACTATCCTTTAAGGGCGATCCTCGCCCCTGACTATAAAAAACTCAAGGCAAGGCTCAACCCGCCATCAACGCCCCACATTTCGAGCGTAGACACGCTAAATATGCGCCATAATCCCCTATAAACCAGCAAACTCCACAAAAAAGACACAGACATCCAAACCGATCCATTCCATCCACAGAAATAGGGAATTCCCACCAAGAATAACACTATGAACTAGAATCCCGGTTTATATCTATTCATTCAACAGTTAAAACTTGAGCAATCGTAAATAGGTCAAAGAACCTAATCTCATTTCCATTTCAACTTCACCAGCAAAAAACCATGATAATAGGGGTGTACCACATGACCCATTGATGATGCCCGAGAGGCAAACAAACTATGAACTCACATAACAACACAAGGCAGCACAACCAGAACCTCGCACACAGCATACTCAACATCGCCCAACTCCCCTCTGCCCCCGCCTTCGACTGGGCAACCCAAGCCGCACGATCAATCACGCCAATCCATCCAAACACAACGCTTGGCGTCATCATCGCTCGTCATAACACCGAAACCGACAAACTCCGGATCGAAGCCAGCGGCGTCCATTCAACAAGCCACACAACCACCCTCGATGCCCGTTGCCCACTCGAGCGACTCGGCTCCTCGACGATCAACCTCAACCAGCATGCCAGCAGGTCCGGATACATCGCCCCGGCCGCCAGCATCCTCCCTCAGTGGTTCGCTTCCAAAGCCAGTCTCCCATGGGTATCCCCACACCCAAACCAAACCCTCATTGGCTACGCTCCCCTGACATCCAACGCCCCACAGAACTACTCGAATACTGACCCAGATCCCAAAGAAACCCTCGCGCTCCTGCTCCTCGCTTGTCCGCACTCAATCCAGGATGGCCCGATTAACCCCACGACTCTCGCGACTGCCCTGGCCGCACTCGCACACAAAGCAGGCACCGCAATCACTGTAAACCCCACCGGCGAGATCCCCTGGCTCACCCAACGAGAACAAACCATTCTCAACCACCTCATCGAAGGCGATTCCGTCCGAGTCATCGCCGAGATCGTCGATCGCTCCCCGCACACCGTCCACGACCATGTGAAGAACCTCCACCGCAAACTCGGTGCTTCCAGTCGGGGCCAACTCATCGCCAGGGCGCTCGGACACTCGCCGGGAACCTCCACCATCCGACTACTTTCCCCGATCATTGATCCCGAGCTTATTCATACGCATACCCAATCGGGCGTTGCCGAACTCAAACCGGCGGTCCCAATGCAAACCCCTTTACCAAATCCGGCGATCAGCCGGCACCCAACCGCCGGGTAATCTCCTCGCCGATCCGGCGCGCCAACTGACCGTCTACACCGATCGGGGTCACCGTAGCCGCGGGTTGCCGTCTCCCCTCCGCATCGATCACCGTCGCGTGGGTCGATCTGGAAATGCTCTCCGTCTCGATCCGCCAAACCGGCCGATGCACCCGCTGAACAAGCACCGATACCACGATCTCCCCGTCCTCCGCGATCGTCACGCGCACCGAGCGTTCGTGCTGATTCACAAAGTCCGCCGCCTCTTCCTTGAGTGATCCCTGTTCGGCATCCCAAGGCGACGCGATCCCCTGCGTGGATTTGTACGCAGTCGTCACGATCCCGCGACGCCCATCGACTCGATCAATCACAAAGCGATGATCCGACAGCACATCACGCACCACCTCGATGACACGAGTCCGGTCCGCGCCCACTGAATCGAGCGCGTAGTCATGCCCGCGATAGACCGCCGACCCGTTGCACCCGCCGGTAAGTAGAACCACCAGCACGCCGACGCATGCAATCCCAAGAACCCGATGTGTATTGATCCGCATGCTCCCAGTTTATATCGCCCCACCAATCCGATCCAATCCTCGCCCGATCTCCTCGATCAATGTCTCAATATCCTCCCGCCGAACCCCCGGCGTCCCCACACTCACCCGAGCAATCGACCGTGATTCCCTCTCATCCCCGATCGGCACCATCGAATGCGTGATCATCACCCGCCCGCGACGATTCACCTCCTCGACGAGCCGCTTGGTCAGATCCGATTCCCCATTCACAACGAAGCACACCAGCCCAAGCATCCGATCACCCACCACCTCCACCCTCGGCTCCTGAATGACCCACCGCTCAAAGACCTCAGCAAGCTCGACATGACTACGGATATGCGCCCGCAGCCCATCAACCCCAAAGCACCGGATCACCATCCACAACTTGAGCGCCCGCAAACGCCTGCCGAGTGCGACATGCCAATCGCGATAATCCACCACGCCTGCATCACTCGCCGGATCGCGCAGGTACGCGGGCGTGATGCTCATCGATTCGGTCAGCGCGTCCCGATCCCGCACCCAGAATAGATCGCAATCAAAGTTTGTCAGCAGCCACTTGTGCGGATTAATGCACAGCGAGTCCGCCCGCTCTGCTCCATCAAGCATCGTCCGAAACTCTGGGCACACCGATGCCGCCCCCGCCCACGCCGCATCCACATGGCACCAGGGCCTGTCATCGCCGAGCCGGTCAATCACATCCGCAATGTCCCCCAGCGGATCCACCGCTCCGGTCGAAGTCGTCCCCACCGTCGCGACCACCATCATCGGGACCAACCCCGCTTCGATGTCTTCTCGCACCGCGCGTTCCAGCTCTGCCGGATCCATCCGCAACGCATGATCAGATTCCAGCACACGCACCCGGCTCCGATCCTCGGCATCATCCGCGAGCCCGCACACCATCGCCGCCTTGATCACCGACGAATGCGCCTGATCACTCGTGTAGACCGTCACCTTCGACCGGTCGGCCCCCCGCTTGGTGCAGCGGCGTCGAGCCGCGACCATTGCCGCAACGAGTGCCTCCGATGCTGTTCCCTGGATACACCCGCCGCCCCGACCCCCCACCTTCTCCGAACGATCAAACCGGAATCCATCATCAAGCCCGAACAAGTCAGCACACCAATCCATGACCCGAACTTCGAGTTCCGTACACGCGGGCGATGTAGACCACAGCATCCCATTTACATTCACCACACTGCTGATCAACTCCCCAAGAATCGCCGGCACCGAGTTGGAGCACGGAAAGTACGCAAAGAACCTCGGTGAGTTCCAATGCACAAGCCGATCAATAAACACCTCATCCGCCTCACCGATCAACCCCTCGATCGCCTCGATCCCCAGTCCATGGACGGGAGGTCCATCTTCCATCTGCCCGAGCACCTCCCCCCATTCAAACTGCCCGCACACCTCCCGATCATCCAATGAACGCAGATACCCCCGCGCCCACGCCACTACACCCTCAACACCCCTCTCGAGCGATCTGACACCCTCAGGCGATTGCGCGATCCATTGCTGATAATCTGGGGCATTCTGTTGATTCATAGCGGTTCCCTGTTTCTGGTGATTTCAGCAAGAATGCTCTTGCACCTGAGAGGGTATTCGGGTAGTGTGGACAAGTTCACTCGAACGCCGTGGGGGTGTTTGAGGTGCCAGTTTGTTTTTTTGGCCAGTAAGCGCACAGGTCTCGCGCTTACACCAATGAACCCCACGCGTTGTTTCTTGACTCGCACATATTATTTGTGCTCGCCAAGAACCGGGACGGTGTCGTGTGCCGACCCGCGATTCATCTCTGTGCTGTTTATGCGCGCCCTCAAACGGGGGTGTCGCATGGGCGAACTGGGGTATGCGTTATGTCTGGGTTCTCGTATCGTTTCGTTTTCACTGTTGTACTTGTCTCATGCGCCAGTTCCCTCTTCGCCCAGCAGCCCGCACTCCAGTTCACAAATCAGACGGAGCAAGCGGGCCTCACCTCCAGAAACCAGTTCTGGCCCGGACACCTCTATTCACCCATGATCGGCGCGGGACTCGCGGGTGACTTCAACAACGACGGCTACGACGACATCCTCCAACTCGGGTCCATGCTCCCCAACAACCTCTTCATCAACAACGGCGACGGCACCTTCACAGACCAAGCAGCCGATTGGGGTATCGCCGGTCCCTTCCACTCCTTCGCACCCTCCGCCGCGGATTTCAACAACGACGGATACCTTGACCTCTACATCACCGCACTGGGACCAGCAGATGTTGCCCCCCAAGGCGGCAAGCACATGCTCCTGGTGAATAACGGACCAGACGAGCACGGCCAATGGTCCTTCACCGACATCGCAGAATCAGCAGGCGTCAACCACCTCTCGCCAGGAACCAACCGCAAAGAAGGGACAGGCTCAAGCTGGGGCGACTACGATCTCGACGGCGACCTCGACCTCTTCGTGACTGCCTACTCGTTCACCTTCTGGACCAACCGCCTATTCCGAAACGACGGCGAAGACAAATCAGGAACCTGGCGGTTCACCGATGTCACCGAGCAAGCAGGGCTCGAACAAACCAACCTCTCCGGCTTCATCCCCTCATTCATCGACATCAACGGAGATCACTACCCGGAACTCATCATCGTCGCAGACACCGGAACCTCGAAGTACTACATCAACAACCAGGACGGCACATTTACAGACGCGACCGCCACCGCGCGCGGGATCGAAATTGCAAACGCGATGGGTATCGACATCGCCGATATCAACAACAACGGGCTCCTCGACTTCTTCATCTCCAACATCACCTACGACTCCACAGGCAATCCGGGCAACTGCCTCATGATTCAGAACCCCGACGGCTCCTTCGACAACACCGCTCGAGAATCAAACTGTTACGACGGGCACTGGGGCTGGGGCTCGCTCATCAATGACTTCGATCACGACGGCGACAAGGACATCCTCGAAACCAACGGGTACTTCCTCGATTTCACCAATGATCCCGTCACCCTCTTCCTCAACGACGGCGACGGCACCTCATTCACCGAATCCGCTGCAATCTGCGGCATCGACCACGGCGGGCAAGGACGCGGGCTCATCCGCATCGACGCCGAAAACGACGGCGACATCGACGCGATGCTCTTCAACTGGAACCAGCCCAACGCATACTACCAAAACAATCTCATCACCAAAACCACACCAGACAACGCCCACTGGTCCCGCATTAAACTCAACTCATACGCCCGCGACACCATCGCTCCCATGGGCATCGGATCGATGGTCACCGTCGTCACACCCAACCACCACTACATCCTCCCGATCCACAGCAACCCCACATACTGCGGTGCCTCCCCGATCGATGCCCACATCGGGCTCGCCGAAGAATCCACTATCAACGCGATCCGTGTTTCCTGGCCCGACGGCTCATTCAATACCTGGACCGACATGCCCGCAGACACCATCCACACCCTCTACGCGCCGTCTCACCCGGCAGACTTCGATTTCTCGGGATCCGTGGATGTCGACGACATCTTCGCGTTCATCAACGCGCTGGGAAGCCGCGACCTTTCCGCCGATCACAACGGTGACTGGAATCTCGACTACTTCGATGTCTCGAAGTTCTTGATCGACTACCGCTCCGCGACCGCGCCATAACCAAGGCGCCGCCCATCAAGAGGGGCGATTCCTACCACGCCACACGAGCCACGGGCGTTGATCGATCACTCGGTCAACGCCCGCTGGTTTTTCTAAACTACACCCGATGGCTTTACGGACATCCATCCGCGTACAACTGCAAGAACTTGCTCACATCGAAGAAGTCAAACTCTCCGTCATACTCCAAGTCCGTATCCCCGATCTCATCTGCAAACCGCGACAAGAACGCGGAGACATCAAAGAAATCTAACTCCCCATACGGCTCAGCATAATCCACCGCGCTGCACGGACTCCCAGGACCACGCGCCAGCGACGCACCAACCGTCACCTGGAACCCCGCGTTATTCAGCGAGCCCGCCTCATACACCAACGGCCCCCACAACCCCTCCGGTGTCGGAGGCGGCTCGATTGGAAGCATCTCCACGACCATCTCGCCATCCGGACTCACCGGCGCAAACCCGCCCATGAACAAAATCTGGTCGGACAGCATATTCAATGCGGTGAGCCCGTCCATACCGGGAAGAACAGGGACCATGAACGCCGCATCGATCCCGCCAGGACCGACGGCATCGGTCGCACTGATACGAAGCAAGCTCTCGCTATCCGAAATGCCCTCAACATGCAGCGTCGGCTGACGCTTCACATCAAAGAACCAACCGTCGACCTGCTCAACAACAATCATTGCGGTCCAGTTGCTGAACGAGAAACAGATCCCATCGATGTTCCAGCCGCAATCAATCAAATCCTGATTCACAAACATGCACACCTCCCCCGAGATCCCGGGACGGGGCACATTCACAGGAGGCACATTCACACCGATCCCCACAAACACCGGGATCGAATCCGGGTCATGCCCCGGCTTATCAAACTCCACCGACTCAAACGCATCCTTGATCAGCTGCGCCTTGACAAACGGATCCCCGCTCGCCATCCCCCGTACCTGATCGCTCTTCGTGATCTCCATCGTGTTCCCGTTCGCATCGCACATCTTGATCTTGATCGACCAGTTCACAACGCTCGGCACATCCGCGTCACACACCTCCACCCAGATCGTCCCGATCGGCACGCCCCCTCCCCGATACGGCGGGCAACTCGCCGGCTTCATCGGCCGGAGAGTCGGATCCGGGAACCCAGGCACATACATCGGGAACGGATCCGCTGGATCCGTAGAACCAAGCTTGAGTGCATCGAGCACATCGCCCGCTCCCAGCCGAATCCGTTTATCCGCCTCGTGGAGCAACAGATGCCCGCCAGTCACGCCGGACATATAGATGTCCCCACCGTGATGGAGCGAGGTCAGTGACCGTTGACGCACATCACTCCCAATCTCCCCGACACTGGTCTCATCAACCGAGAAATACACCAACGCCCCCTCGGCTGGTGTTGGATCAATCACGCCGTCCCCACCGTCGTGCATCCCGAAGATCGCGAGCCCGTCGAGCTCATCCGCCGGGATCAAGCCGATGTCGCTGGCGCGGAACGCGCGCCGGAGCGTGCCGGGCGATCCGATTACCACGCTCAATACATCCGCCCCCGACCACGCATTCCCCAGAAGCGTTGGCGATCCCTGCTGCAGCGAGAAGTACACCCGCTGGCCCGGTCCCACTGCCGGGTCGGTCATCCCATCAATCGACTCCGCCGGAGCTGTCAGGAACCCCATCCCGGGTTCGTTGTACGCCAGATGATGCCCCGTAAATCCGGACTCAAGCGCGTACACATCAGCCGCATTAAACGGCGCCTGCGCCCATACAGGGAATGGCTGCTGCCCGACCGCCCCCGGCTCCACCGAGAACAAGAACGGATACCGCGACACGCCCGACTGCATCGAGAACACATCCCCACGATCAAACGCATCGATGTTGTCGCCCAGCACCAGCCCCATCGACACCAGATTCGCGGCAAGGAAGTTGCTCCCGCCGCCCGCGCTGAACACCTCGCCGACATTCGGCGATGCGTTGACCGCTGATCCGGGCGCGCCCACTGTTCCAATGTCATGTGAAAAATCGACCTGCCCCTGCGCGATCGCCGCGAGTGAGCACAACACCAATCCTGTCCCGATCCGTTTCATCGTGATACCCTCCAGGTCCGAGAACTCCTCGGCCTACCTACAAGGTATCACATCACCCCATCTACACAAGGAAAATCCCGCACCGTTCAAAACTTCTATACGAACGAACCATAAACATCCGCGCTATTGATCATCAAGCTTCGGGCGAATCCGCTCGGTCACATCCTTTGGCTTCCCCCCGGTCCGGAGTTCTTCGAGCAATCTCAGATAAGTCTCGTACCGCACCGCTGAAATCCGCCCGTCCTGCGCCGCCGCCTCCACCGCGCATCCCGGCTCATGATCGTGCGAGCAATCATTAAACTTGCAATCGTGCGTGTACGCCACAAACTCCGGGAACATCCAACGGAGTTCCTCAGGCGAAATGTCCGAAAGCCCAAAGAACCGCACCCCTGGCGTATCGATCACCCTGATATCAGGCCCGTCCTCAGAATGGATGAAGTGCATCGCGCTGGCCGTCGTTGTGTGCCGCCCCCGCTGGTCGCGCTCCCGCACATGCCCGGTTTCGATCATCAGCCCCGGATGCAGCGCGTTGGCAAGCGAACTCTTGCCCACCCCGGAGTGCCCCACAAACGCGCAGGTCTTCCCCGAAAGCAACGCCCGCAACTCATCAACCCGCGAGCTGGATTCATCACCGGGCACCGCCGCGCACACCGCGATCGGGATCCCCGCCTCCCGATACGGCTCCAGCTTCCCAAGCTCCGTGTCCCGACTCTCATCGGTCAACAGATCCACCTTGTTCACCGCGATGATCGCCTCGCACCCCCCCGACTCGATCGCGACCAGATACCGATCGATCAACCTCGGATGCAACGGCGGTGAAACCACCGACACCACCACAACCACCACATCCACATTCGCCGCCACCACCCGCTCGAGCCGAACATCGTGCGCATCGGGACGCGCCAGCTTGCTCGTGCGCTCCAGCACACTCACAATCTCGAATAGATCCTCGTCGTCGTCCTTCGCATCGAGCTTGGTATACACCACCCGATCCCCCACCGCAATCCCCGACTGCTGCCTTGCCGCGAGTTCCGCGCTGAGCCGGCAATGAAACGCCTTCTCAACATTCGTCTCCCCCTCGGCCAAAACTGTCGCTCGCCGGCGCGTCAACTCAACCACCAGACCCTCGGCCAGTTCCTCCGAATCAGCCGATCGCTCACGAACCTTCTGCGCGTGCCCGTATTCCTTCTCGACTATTCTCAGCACCCAGTCAATCAACGGATCCGCCCGGCGCTTCCCCCCGATCCGCTCCCCGTCCTCGGTCTCGCGTGCTTTGGACTGCCTGCGCTTCTGAGCCGCCGACCGCTGCTCGCGAGCGAGTGAATACACGCGATCCCGATCCGCCTTGGAAAGCGATTCCAGGATCCCTTCAAGTTTGGTTCGTTGGTGCTTGTTCAACGGGAGATGGTATCCACCAACCCCATTGGTTAGTGAATGATCCCATCAAGAAGATTGTCCTTCACCCATTGCTGCGATTCTGGGGTTGCCCCGCTCCCCTGCCACACACTCCCGCTCGGATACCAAGGAGTCGGATCCGTCCAGGTTTCCTCGCGTGTCATGTAGCGGAGGGAACCATCGAACATCGTCGCGTAGAGGCCCGCGCCGCTGTTCTTTCGGTACGACAAGTCAACATTGGTGTGACTTGGTGAAAAATGAGCACCGAGTCCATACGCAACGGAATTGAAGTTTGTTGGCCCAGGATCGGAATCCGTTACGAAGTTGGGAAGTATGTCAATATCAAAGTCTAATCCATCCACATCTGTGTAGAACCGTGTGCCGTCTGCGAACATCACCTTATTCGAAAGTTGCATACCGACATTTATGACATTCGGCGTGTACCCTTTCGGACTCCACGCAACATCTCCTGTATGTTGTACCGCATGCTTCTCGACATACCCGATGTCATTGTCTGGATCAAGAACAAGTTTGTTGCGTCTGTGCTCTACGGAATAGTGTGAGAAACTCCGGACCTGCAAGAAACTCCGCTGACGATACCCGCTTGTCGTGAGCACCTCCGCGAACTGAGCCATATCAGCGGGTTGATCTCCCGAGAACAGCAGATCGACCATCCGATTCGTCGTTGGATCCGCCATCACCTCGAATCGCTGCTGTGTCCGGATCGCGCGATTCGCTGAGAACCCGTACGCATCGCCGACCAGCGGCGAAATCCAATCCCCCTGCGAAGTCGGATTCCCGCCGGCAGTATCAAACTCCAGCGTTTCGATTCCCTTGTTGGCAAAGCCGGGAAGCAAATCCTTATTCCACTCCCCGCCAGATGTATTCGGCCCCGTGAACGCCCCAGCATGATCCCCCATGTATACAAACTGCCTGCGAGCCAGATCGTGGTGCACCCATTGCGATTTCGTATCCAGACTCGCCTTCTGCAACTGGCTCCCAGCCGGCACCATCGCAACCCCCAGCGAGCCGCCCACCGCGATCAACGCGCCGAGTTCAATAATGGTAAATCCACGCCGCTCATTCAAAATATCCATGTTGTGTCCCTTCATTCAATGATACCAAGCCAAGATTCGCATCAAACCCCACCTAAGATCCCAAGAAACACTCACATTCTATAGGAATCCGCCATGACGACCACGCAAACAACCTCCCCATTCGCCATCCGCACCAAAGAAACCCTCGACATGCTCGCCTCGACCGGCCAGATGAAGCACCTCCAGACCCTCGATTCCCCGATGGACGCGGTCGTCACCATGATCGACGCCGACGGCTCACGCCACGAACGCATCTGCATGTGCTCCAACAACTACCTCGGCCTCGCCAACCACCCCGATGTCGTCAACGCCGGGATCGAAGCACTGAAAACCTACGGAGCCGGCACCGCATCCGTCCGCTTCATCTGCGGCACTTTCGCCCCCCACCATACCCTCGAACAAACCATCGCCGAGTACATGGGCACCGAAGCCTCCTACACCTTCGTCTCCTGCTGGAACGCGACCGAGGCCCTCTTCCCCACCGCCTGCGAAGCCGGCGACATCATCGTCTCCGAC
>Ga0316187_10003229_pt1 | contig 14197 bp, 10 predicted proteins | sample CroRivburrow1_MG_FD_204927 | JGI IMG/M metagenome (GOLD analysis project Ga0316187, IMG submission 204927) | Coastal sediment microbial communities from Maine, United States - Cross River worm burrow 1 | ecosystem: Environmental > Aquatic > Marine > Coastal > Sediment | place: USA: Maine...
ATATTAATAAAATAATGCCTGCTGTTGATAATATCTTATTCATAGTTTTTCTTGTCTACAAACTATCTCATAGATTTGCGGTGGTTAAAAAACCTTCATTCAACCATTTTCCAGTGCGCTTTTCTGCATACACTTTTTTGAATCTCATTTCTTTTATGTATCGGATCCATATCATTAGAAGTTTTATATGACTATATCATTTTGCCTTCCAACAGATCGAATATAATCAGCTGCGGACGCATATTCATCTGCGGTATTCAAATGTTCCATCATCAATGGAATATCTTTCAACCTGGATAATTCTACCAGAAACGTGTTGTAGTTCAATTTTCCAAGACCCGGCGCACACTCATCCAGCTGAGGGATATAGTTATCTTCCCTGAGTGTGATATCCTTGGCATGGCAACTGCGAATATGAGGTCCCAACATTTTAAAACATTCCCGTAAAAAATCTCCATTTTTGAAAAAGATCTGAGGACTGACAACCATGTTGACCGGATCAAAGTGTACGCCGAATCGAGGCCGGTCAATAGCTTTGAGTAATCTCAGGTAATTATCAGGAGAATCTGGATACGCCCAAGGCATAGGCTCAAGTGCAAAAAAAGTCCGTGTAGGATTTACCGAATCAATGATCTTTCTGGTAGTTTCAACAATAAGATCGAAGGTATCTTCTGTCAGATTGTCTTCATGGGGTCCAGCCCAGTATTCCGGATTTCTTGATCCACTGATATTTACACAGCAATTGGCACTTATCTGCTCCGCCAGCTCCAGAGATTTTACGCACTTTTCTATAGCTTCCTTTCTTTCCTTTTCATCCAAACTGACAGTATTGCTCCAGGCCCCCACTTCTGAAATGACAATATCATTATCTAGTGCAGCTTTTTGAAATGCCTTTATCTGTGTTTCATCAGCTCCGACTTCAACCGGGCAATACGCAGCGCGATATTTCAATTGTTTCAAAGCTGCAATCCATTCATTGGGATCGGTGTATTTTTCAAAAACAGGACCTCCTAAGCGCACATAATTTTGTTCACTATTCTTTGATATACTGTAAAATGGAACTGAAATAGAAGCACCAATACCTATGGTTGCCAAATGATTGAATTTTCGTCTTTTCATGTGATCTAAATTTTTTTATATAAATAAACGGTTAATGAAAATCGCCCGTTTTAGCGAAGTTTGTTTATGCAATTTATTCATTGATTACAATTGTTCTTTTAGTTAATGCACTTTCTTTAGCAGCTTCAAGAATTTCCATTACAATCATATTGTTTTCCAGTGAGGAGAGATCAAAAGGTTTTAACACAATTTCATTCTTTATTACGGCAGCAAATAAAGCAAAAGGATCATCCAATGGCGCTTGTCGTTCTTCTAATTTAAAGGATTCCTCTTTATAACCATCATACCCTTCGGATATTCGCATACGTAGATTGTTCCTGTTGTCAGCATACAGTACGCCATCTACTCCATAAATCTCCATATCCTTCCTACCGATTGGCCAGTCCCATGATGCTTCAATGATCGCATTGAAATCGTCATAAGTAAGAATTATTATGGCATCATCATCTACTTTCGGGTTGTTTTCCGCCTGTAATTGATGGGTAACTGCAGTAACCGAATTTGGCCTTTGACCTTGCCCTAACCATGTAACCAGATTAGCTCCATAGCAGCCAAAATCCATAATAGCTCCACCACCATTCAGAACAGGATCGGTAAGCCACTCCAGAAATTCAGCATTGACCCCAATTTTTTTTGGCCCTTTATGTCCATCACGAACAATTACTTTTCTTAAATCTCCAATCGCTCCGGATTTTAATAAGTCATAGGCTTTGTGATTGGAAGGATACCATGTTGTCTCATAGTTGGTGAGTAAGTGGATATTATTTTCTTTAGCTAGCTTTTCCATTCTTTTTGCATGCTCCAGACTTACTGCCAATGGCTTTTCCACCATTACATGAATTCCTAAGGGAGCACATATCTCAACAACTTTCAAATGATCATATATATTACCAAAGGCAGTAACTGCTTGGGGATGTGTTTTAGTAATCATTTCTTCTATTGTATTAAAAACAATACTCATCGGGTATCCGTGTTGTTTTGAGTATCGTTCTGCTAAATCCTGATTTGGTTCTACGATCCCAACAATCTGGATATCTCCGCGGTCTTCCCGCCCAAGGATCCAATGAACATGACCGTGAGTAAGCCCGACTACCCCAATTTTTAGCGGTTCATTTTGGGCAAATACATTAAGCGATACCAGAATAATTAAAGTGAAAGTGTATAGAGATTTGTTTGCCATGGTGTTAGATGAAATGAATATTGTATTAGATAATAAGAGCTTTCATAATCAATGTTTGGTTAAATACCGGCGTATAAAGATTTTATGTCAATACAACCTAAAGATCAGCTTCTAATTTATGCTTCCCGTAGTTTAAATCCTAAAAAAATCATCATGATTCCAATTAGGTAATATGGTAAATGAGCAGGAGGGTAGAAGTCCTTTATTATTACGATTTGAATTGTTAACCATGCTGTCAAAAACGATCCGCATAGGATTGTCAGAGAAGGGAACAATTTGTTTTTCCTTATTCCCAGAATTCCCACATACAAATTAAATAATCCGTTTACCGTAAATAAGATTATTCCCGGAATAAGGAAGTTATTAAATGGGGAAGATTCAAGGAACGCAATTGGCATTTGCATTGACACGCCTGTTGGATCCAAAATCAAGCCACCACCTCCAAGAATTGCAGAAGCACCATTAAAAAATAATAATACAATGGCAACTATACGCATTGATTTTTCCATAATTCAAATATAGTAAAATCCGAAGAATGGATACAACTCTCAATTTATATGAAGATAAATGGAATTACTGAGGAAAGAAAGATCCGGTTAGTATAAAAACTAAACCCGGCGTCCGGATCAGGAACGCCGGGTATGAAATCTATTTGTTAGATCCGAAGATCTTAAATCCTAATTCAATGACTAAGTAACTTCTTGAAACTTCATCATAATCACCTGCTGAAGCTGTGACTTGGTCCTTTCCGGTTACGATATGGTAAATTCCGGAAAGTCGGAAGTTGTTGAACGTTACACCTATTTGAGGAGAGACGCCAAAGTGACTTCCTGCAGAAACGGATGCACCGCCGGTTGAGCCAGAGCTACTTCCTATCGTATAATAGCCCAATCCGAGTCCAAAAAAGGGTCTTGTTCCCTCATCCTTAGTATAATATTCCCCTTTGGCAATGAAAGCTGCCGCCGCAGCTGTACTCGCTGATACATCGTCTCCGGATGTACTGATGTTTCCACCAAACAATACGTCGCCTTCAAACCTGGCTCCCGCACTGATTTTTGGTGTAATAAATACTTTTGGCTCCAGGGCAGCACTAATACCATACATTTTGGCTTCTCCAAAGGAAAAAGCGCCACCGATACCACCATCCATTTTGAATTTAACTTGTGCAAATGTGATCGTACTCACAATCAACATGGCAAATAGCAAAAGTGATTTTTTCATAACTAAATTGAACATTTGGGTTTTACATAAAATAATTGAACCCTCCCAAAAAAATGACAGGAAAGGTTTTAAGTTTCATACTGATAACTCATTAAAAATCAATATATTGCATATGTCTATATTATCTTTTAGTTTAAGTATGGGGTTTGATGATTACTATACAAAAATCGGGTTGGGTAATTTCAATGAAAAATTATAGAGTAATTAGAGATATAATTGCAAAACATATACAAAATTTTATCCCTTGATAATATATTACTTAGAATTCCATTCTTAGATTAAAACCCCAGCTACGGACAGAAGGCATGCCAAAGAAATCCAATCCCTGTGAATTAGAGTTGGTATACGAGGATTCCGGATCTATGTTTGGCGTGTTTTTATGAATAATCCACAAATCCCGACCAACAAATGATATTGTTAAATTCTCGAACGGAGTTTTGGATAATAATGTCTTAGGAAAACTGTATCCTAATGTCAGTTGCCGCAATTTAACATAGGAGGCATCATAGGTGTATATATGACTCATCCGCCAAGCAGCATTCCAATAATTTCTTGCCTCGACCGGTGACAGTGTGTGTGCGAAATCTTCATAGATCGGTTCATCGTCTTCTGTAAAACCAGTTTGAATTGCCCCTGTAACTTTCATGGGATTGTTGGGATCACGGCCCTCAAGACTTTCATATGTAAAACCAGTGGAGGTTAACGTTGCATTAGTCCCGGAGTAAATATCAGCACCAGATTTAAAATCGATCAGGAAACTGAGATTTATATTTTTCCAGGTGAATGAGTTTTCAAATCCCCCGGTAAAATCAGGAACTCCATAACCAATAATTTCATGGGCATCCGATCGTACAGGAATGCCGTCTTCTTCATATACAAGTCTGCCATCTGGTGTTTTCTTTTGAACCCAGCCGGTGAGCATTCCATAAGGATAACCAACAATGTGTTTTACTCTAACCGACCTTGTTCTTGGTTCTTCCAGGGAAATCTCATTCATCCCTTCAAAAAGAGAGACTACATTATTGTTGTTTTTGGCAAAATTAAAAGAGATATTCCAGGTGAAAGAGCCACTGAAAGGAGAACCATAAAGTAACAGTTCTATTCCCTGGTTTGTCACTTTACCAATATTAAAATATGAACTACCAAATCCTGATGTCTCCGACACGCTTCCCTGTAATATATCATTAGTTGTAGTCTGGTCATAATATGCTATATCAATACCCAGTCGGTCATTGAAAAACCTCAGATCGATGCCGGTTTCAAATTCAGTTGATAAAAGAGGTTTAAGGTCCGGATTTGGTATTACTCCCTTGCGCCCCATAGCTGAAGTGAAAGAAGCTAATGTATATCCAAGATGTGGGGAATTAACGGAATATGTTACGTTGGATAAATATGGTCCGACTGTTACATTCCCGACCTGGGCCCAGGAAGCTCTTATTTTGCCAAAACTTAACCATGAAGGAAGTTTTTTTATAATATCCGAGAATATCCAGCTACCACCAATTGAAGGATAAAGAATGCTATTATTCCCGGGGTTTAAAACTGAGAACCAATCGTTTCTTGCGGTAGAGGTAATGTATAGAAATCCCTTGTATCCAATTTCTGCAGAACCAAAAATAGAATTTATTCCTGATTCTAATGTCTTGTATGCCCATGTCCTGTTTACTGTATTGTTAATGAATTCCTGAAAAGGAACATTAAATCCACTTCCCTCAATAGTGATGGATTCAAAGTTTCTTCTCATCCAGTTACCACCAATAAAGGCTGTTACACTGATGGGACCATAAGTATCATTCATACCGGCCATCCATTCCAGGTTGACTTCACGAACTCTTCTTTCACTTTCATCCATAGACCCTCCGCGCTGATACCGGGTTCCCTGAGGAGTGATCTCCTGGTATCTTATAGTATACCAATCCATTCCTACTCGTCCCCGGATCCATAGCCAATCGTTAAAATCATATTGTAATTGGGCCGAACTTATTAACCGGTCTCTTATGTCATCTTGTTGATTCTGATATGCAACCCACCATGGATTCTGGCCCCACAGAAAGTATATTGATGAAGCCGGCATTTCTTCGCCGGGCGAAAGACCCCAGATCTGCAGGCTTATCGGATCCTGGTCCTGAGGAATAGCACCCAATTTGTCAGGATCTCCTTTGTACCAGTCTATATTTAAATTATTTGGAAAAAGATACATCCTGTGTATTGCATTCATTGGGAAATCAGATATTCTTGGTCTATTCTTCACATTTTCATGTGAATACATCATCTTAGCATTGGCTAAAAATTTCTTCCCGAACCTGGAATTCATAGACAAGGTAAAATTCTGCCGATCCATGCCGGAGTTTGGAATAATTCCTTCATTTCTCAGGTCAGAAAAAGCAAAACGAAAATTTTGATTGGCATTACCTCCGGTCAATGCAAGTGTATTTGTAAATGTCCACCCGGTTTCAAAAAATCTTGGAAAATTATCTCCCTGATCAATATAGGGGCGTTCAATGCCATCAAATGTTATAAAAGTACCACTATCCAGCCTTGGCCCCCACGAATTATACCAGTCTGATCCTTCATCTTGATCTCTTGGAGCCATTGCGATATATTCGGAATCTTGATCTGAAGGGTCAGACAGAACATATTCACCCTGTCCATAATCTCTCTGCAATTCTCGTAAATTATATAAAGTTTCAAAAACGAAATTTGAATTAAATTCAACTCCAATACCTTTGCGGGATTTGCCGGTTTTTGTTGTAATATTGATCACACCATTTGCTGCCCTGGCCCCGTATAAAGCTGCCGCATTGGCACCTTTCAGTACTTCAATCGATTGAATATCATCCGGGCTTATACTGGTCATACCATCCCCCTGGTCACGCCCGCCCCAGATACCCGCCTGTCCAAACGTACTGTTATCAATAGGCATTCCGTCAATCACATATAAAGGCTGATTATTTCCTTCCAATGATTTATTACCTCGAATTATTATCCTGGTTGATCCGGCAGGTCCCCCAGCAACTTTGCTTACATTAACCCCGGCAATTCGACCTGTGAGTTGATTCGCAAGGTTTTTTTCCCTGGCTTCTGTAAATTTATCTCCATCCACTTCTGTAATAGAATATCCCAATGCTTTTACTTTTCTTTCAACACCGAGAGAGGTAATGACAACCTCCTTAAGCTGGGCAACGTCAGGATCCAACAGAATATCAACAATCGATTGGTTTTCTATCACAATTTCCTGGTCAATGTAACCCAGATAAGAATACTGAAGTACCGATCCTGGTTTAACCGTGATCTCGTAATGGCCTTCAGCGTCCGTAATGGTGCCGGAATTTGTGCCCTTTATCAATATCGAAACTCCCGGTAAGGGGAGTAGTTCATCCAAGCTTGATACCGTTCCATGTATTTTATTATCCTGACCTTTTACCTCATGGTATGCAAAAAGGATGAGTAAAACAAAAAAGATATGGGTTCTCATGGTTTACATTTTGTGTTTGACCGGGGGAAGAGGAGGTGCTTGCTGAATACAAATAATCAATACCAAGCATTATCCATTCATACAGGCAATCAATGGCATAAATGGCAAGAGGTAATAAAGTATCTAATACTTTAATTTTTATGTGGTGTTTATGCATTATTGTTTGGCTTTGGTTCTAAAAATGCCACCACTGCTTTCTAAAAGTTATTATAATTTAACAATTTAATTATTACCGATCAAGTGATCCTGGTCTATAAGTTGATCTCTCCCCGTTCCTGCATTTCCAGTATCTGCTTATGCAGTGCTGCTTGTTTATTTTTACTACGCTGCACCTGGCGCTTAAATTCCGGTTCATCCCGGAGGTTTTCAAATATAAAATTCGTTTCAATCATGTCGGGCCATCCCCATTGTCCTCCATTGGCATCGATAGATCGGGCAAAATATTCAATTGCTCCTTCCTTGTCGCCTTTAAGTGCATAGAAACAACTTAAATGAAAGAAACCAGCCCACGATTTATTTCCTTTATCCATGTCCAATCTTTCTTCGAAAATTTTGATACCATCTTCTATGACTGCATTAGCTTCCTCTTCCCGGCCGGTTTGCTGATAGAACCAGGCAACGCCAGATCGCATAAAAGGGGGAACTCCTGCTACTGTCAATGTATCCAGATACAACTCAGCCCGTGCAAAGTCACTGTTATTGATGCTATGGGCCAGTTGCCACATTCTGTAAACACCCGGATATTCAGGAAGGTAGTTTTTCATGGTATCCAGAAAAACATAGGCTTCTTCATGTTTTTGTTCCACACAAAGTACCCATGCATAATTGTTGATCGACCAAAATCGAGTGTTATTGGGCACCAGGCCCTCAGAAGCAATTGTTTTCATATAATACTCTTTCGATTTATTATAGAATCCTGAATGCATTAAACAAGCTGCAATGCGTCCATTAACATTTGGATCATCATATACATTCAATTCCAATGCCCTGTTGAGATAATATAGCCCCCTGGCATATTCTTCTTTGATGGCAAAGTACATGGTTCCCAATTCGCTATGTGCCCCTGCATGGTTGGGAGAGAGTTCGATCGTTTTCATGAAGTTTCCAATAGCAAGATCCTTTGTGGAAGGTTGACTTAAAGATTTCCCTTTCAGGAAATACGCTTCAGGGTATTCCGGATCGATCTCAATTGCCTTGTCACAATAATATCGAACTGAATCCTTTTGCATGTCATTCTCCGGCATGATTAGATACGATATAGCTCTCCCTTTATCGACCAGGGCCTTTACATTTTCCGGATCAATTTCCAATGCTTCATCAAATAATTCCAGGGCAGGTTCCAAATCATTTGAATTTGAATTCAGAATTTTGGCCATTTCGTATTCCCCCATAATGGTCAGATCATAGGATCTTAAGCTATCCGTATACCTGGCAAATAGCCTGTTTTCTTCATCCCTTGATAAAACTGCATTTAAGGAATTACAGACCTTCATGGCGACATTGCTTTGAAAATCAAAAATTGCATCAGAATAAACTGCATCATAATTTTGTCCCCAAATTTGTTCACCTGTTTTTGCATCAACGAGGAATACAGTAACCCTGAGATTATTACCGGCCTTTCTGACACTGCCTTCAAGGATATGTGAAACACTTAATTCCGAACCAAGCTTGATTCGGGATTTTCCTTTGAAATTATAATTTTCCCCTTCAATTGTTTGCTTTACGACTAAATTATTAACCTTCTGTAAGTGTAATCTGATTTCCTCGGAGATCTGGTAGCAGAAATAATCATTGTCCGGATCAGGGCTGTCATTACGGAATGGCAATACAGCAACGATGGGTTTTACACCTGTCTTGAGCTCCTCGGGAGCTAGCAGGCCAGGTATATATTTCCATAAAAGAAATACAGCAACTATTATTATTCCGGTGAAGACAACGGTATTCATTGTTCTTTTCGAGAATATTTGGGTAGTCCTTTTCTGGGTTTCAATAACAATATTTGTGTTATGCTTCTTTTCCTGGCTGAGATCTGTAAACCTGTTAAAACGTATTGATTGTTCATCCTCGTCAAGGTTTTCACCATAGATTGGCTTGATCTTATCAGAATCTTCCTCAGAGTCTTTATGTGGTACAGCTCCCGGAGTTATTCCATAAAAGTCATGGAAACATTTATTGAAATAGGAGGGACTGCTGAAGCCAACCAGGTAAGCGATCTCAGAAGCACTTGCTACATCCTTCTCAAGCATCTCCATAGCTTTTTTTAATCGATATTCTCGGAGATACTGGCTTACATTTTTCCGGGTTATTCCATGAAGCTTGCGATAGATTTGGGCGCGGCTTAAAGACATAGCATCAGCGAGCTGTTCGACCCCAAATTGTTCATTGGCCAGGTTTGATTGAATGGCCTGATCCAACTTCTTCAGGAATCGATCATTCCTTGAAAGTTGATTGAATTCTTTATCCGGTAGCTCTATGCCCGGCATTTTAAGGTGTTAACGGTCTAAAAGTTTGGCGACAAGATACAATTTACTAAAGATTCTTATAAAAATCAAGGCCTATTTCCTTTTAAAATTTGCCTAAATCAGGAAGCGAACTTGTAATTTTTGTAAGATGTATGCGTGGAATATGAAACATAATTTACATAATCTGCAACGAGATTATAAGTGTTCGATTTTTTGCACAATCTTTATAATTTATTGATCTTAAATTGCTATGTCATACCTAAGGTAATTTCCCATCTTTAAAATGAGATTAAACCTCTCAAACAAACTTTACAATATTATAAATCAATGTTTCACCAAACTTTACAACCATGAAAAACTTTAAAAGAGTTGGAACAATACTTATTTCAGGATTTGTATTGTTCTGTTTTCTGTCATGTGAAAAGAACACCGAATTGTTAGGGGATCGTGATCAAGTACCTGTGAATGGAAAAATTCTGGCTGATCATGTTTCTTTCTTTATCAATGACCGGGATGCAACCAATGTTGAGGAATCTTTTATTAATGGACACGGATTCCTGGATTCAAATGAAATAATGAAGGTTTCAACACAGCAATCGCACGTAACATATTACGAAACGGAAAGTAGTGTTCAAATCGAATGTGGTCAGTTTACTTTTACCAGCTCAAATGGTGATCACCTTTATGGAGACTATTGTGGCTGCGGTGATTATGGCGATGGCGGTGTATGTGTCGAAATGGTATTAAACATCACCGGAGGTACCGGCGAATACCATGGAGCTAACGGTTCAATAAGTGCAATGGTAAATCGAGATGTTAATGATGAGAACAGCAATCATATTCTGGATTTAAAAGGGGTTATTCTTTTGGCTAAAAAATAGTGAGAGGGATCTTAAAAACCAATTTAGTGTTTCCACAAACTACACAACAATGAATTTGAGAATTTACTAAAGGATAATGCTTCAAAAAGCCTTTTGAAGTTCTCTTGGTTTATAATACTCCGGTGATTTTAGTAGAGGTCACCGGAGTTTTTTTGCGCAAATAGGTTTATTATTGATAGAATATACAGGTGATCCGGCTGGAGGCTTCCCGCCGCTGGCGGGATTTCACTGTGTTTCACTTCTTGCCCCAGCATTCTGATGTAACTAAAAATCCCCGACAATGGCCGGGGATCTGATGATTTGGTGATCCGGCTGGGGCTCGAACCCAGGACCCTCTCCTTAAAAGGGAGATGCTCTACCAGCTGAGCTACCGAATCAATACTTTTTTTGTATTTTTGTACCGCTTTCTTTTTAACGGAATGCAAATCTAGAACGTAATGCTTAGAATACAAAATTTGAATTTCAAAAATATAGTATTAATCACATTAATTGTCCTATTAGCATTGGTTAATGTCGAGGCCCAGGATTATTCAAAAGATATGGCGCTTGCAGATTCTCTTTTCACTCAACGAAAATACACCCAGTCTTTTGAGATCTATGATAACATATTGAAATCAGAGAGTATGACTTCCCCGGCTATGCTGCTTAAAATGGCCTATATCAAGGAAGGACTTGGTGACTACAGCAATTCCCTCTATTATTTAAACCTGTATTACCTCCAGACGCATAATAAACGGGCACTACGTAAAATGGAAGATCTGGCCAAGAGTTATAATTTGCAAGGATATAAATATACCGATGTTGAATTCTTTATGAATGTATTCTACAGGTATTACTCTGCTATATTTTATGGCCTTTCAGCGCTTGTTCTTATCCTGATAGCTTATATGGTCTATAAAAAATTACGATTGAAGATCAATCCGGGCTTTTCACTATTTTATCTTTTTATAGTAGTCGCCATTCTTTTCTATGTCGTGAACTTTGGAAAACGATACCAGAAAGGCATAATCATTAGTCCGGATACCTACCTGATGGAAGGACCATCTTCCGGTGCTAAACTAATTGATATTGCAGATATGGGACACAGGGTTCAAGTTCTTGGTAAAGATGATGTCTGGGTTAAAGTTGAATGGGAGGGAAGCGTCGCCTATGTAAAAGAAAACAACATCCTTCAGATTATTGAAGATTAAATTCGGCCCATCTCAATTTGAAGGATCCCTTATCTAAAGAAAATCTTTTATGCCAGGTAGAATATTCTAATAAATATCTACACTTTATTCGGGTTGAAATATCCTGACATAGTCAATCTGCATCTCCTGAGGAAAAACAGTTGTTTCATCCGGATCTCCAGGCCAGTTGCCTCCAACAGCAATGTTTAAGATGAAAAAGAATGGATTGTTAAATGGATAATTACCATTTAAAACGCTTGGGCTGACTTCAAAGAATTTATTATAATCCACGTACCACTTAATAACGTCCTTATCCCAAAAAATACTGAAAACGTGAAACTCTTCACTGTACTTATTCGCAATTACATAACTGCTGCCGGTATATTGATGTCCATTATTATCGTAATGAGCTGTCCCATGTGAGGTCTTTGGAAGGTTCCCGATCAATTCCATAATGTCGATCTCACCACACTTTGGCCAACCAATATTATCTATGTTTGCTCCAAGCATCCAGATCGCAGGCCAGATCCCTTGTCCTTCAGGTAATTTTGCCCTGATATCTATTCTTCCAAATTCAAATTCCTGCTTATCTTTAGTGATCATTCTGGCAGAAGTATAATTATCGGCTCCACCCTCAATCGCTGTAATTACTAATTTACCGTCCACTATTCTGGCGTTCTCTTCTTCGTCAGTGTAATCCTGTAATTCATTATTCCCCCAACCACAAACATTTGGGCAGCCATCTCCCAGTTCAAAGGTCCAGTCATTTGTATTTATTACTGGTCCATCAAATTCATCACTCCATGCGAGGGTCATTTCAGGGTAATTATCAGGGGTGATGTATCCTTCAGCATCTTTTTGTATTTCATAGGTTTCATCGTCATCATCCAGAATATTGATGGTTACTTTATTTGTATTGATATCCGCATTTCCTGTATTTAAAATATTTATTGAAAAATCCTCTCTGAATTCCATAATTATATCTGTCAGAATATCTATTTCAATAGTTCCTTTATTACTACCTGCGGGAATAACCAACGACCCGTTGTTGACCTCATTATAGTCCTTCCCAGCTTTCGCCAAACCATCAGAAGTATTATATGTGATTTCCAGGGATTCTTCAACCAGAATTGAAGATGTTATTTCAACTTTTAGTAAAGTTATTCCTTCATTCCCTTCCGTGATTGTTGAAGCATTAATTGATAATTCAGGAGTTGCTCCTTCATTCTCCCCATTACATGAAGTAATAGCAATGATTAACACAGAAAGAATAAGACTTATCAGATTTTTGCCAGTTGTTCTATTCATTTTGCACAAAATTACCTGTTAAAAGATCAATTAAAATTTAAAAATTCCAGGTGGTATTGGCTTCAGGTTTGAGACAAAGTTAGCCAAAATTTGGATAATTAGTGAAATGTAATCCTGGATCATATTATCTATGGGATTTTGACCGAAAAACTTTACCTTTAATATGTTAAGTATTGTATACCTGAATTTTTCATTATGCTACCTCTGATAATACTGGCAATGGTCTCAAATCATGAGCTGAATATGAATTCTGATCTGGTTTTTTCAGATGCTGAGATTACGCATGTAGTATTCAAAGATGATGGGATCTTTCCTAACAATCCGCTACCTGTTATACTTTATAAAAGAGTGATCAATTTTTCTGGAAATGGAAATCCTGAAGTAGTAGAGGAAGTGTTTCAGAAGAATGGATGGGGAAGTTCATGGCGTAATGGTGTATATGGTTTTCATCATTATCACAGTACTGCACATGAAGTGCTTGGGATATATGGTGGATCTGCCCAGGTACGATTGGGAGGGGAAAAAGGGGAGACCTTTGAATTGAATAAAGGAGATGTTGTCATTATTCCTGCTGGTGTAGCACATAAAAACCTCAGTTCGAGCGCTGATTTTAAGGTAGTGGGGGCTTACCCAAAAGGACAATCATGGGATATGAATTATGGTAAACCAGGAGAACGGCCAGCATCAGACGAAAAAATTAAGAAAGTACCCCTTCCAAAGTTTGATCCGGTTTTTGGCTCAAAAGGACCTGTCCATGAGTTTTGGAAGTGAAGTATAATTGATTAAATTTTGAATTGTGGTATTGAAAGAATTTTAACCTAATCTCTCTAAAAAACCCAGTCAGTTTTTATATTCTTAAAGAAAACTCTTACAAATCTTAAAGATTGCACTTTCAAGGATTCCCAGTTTTCTTTCTGATTTATAAAGTTTAATCCTGGATTTTAAAAAAACATTCTCAAAATCAAAACACTTTTTCAGCAAAAACGTACGATAATAGTAAATGTTTACTATATTCGTAAAGATTGTAAATTTTTATTATTATGCGACCTTTTAGAGAATTTGAAAACAAGAAACTTCAACAACTGGTAGACAAAGCCTTTGACCTGTTCTGGAAATTCGGATTTACCCGGGTAAGCATAGAAGAATTATGCCAGGAAGCCGGAGTAAGTAAAATGACATTTTATAAACATTTTAAAAATAAGACAGACCTGGTTCGATTTATTCTTCATGAAATGTCGGAATACTCTTTAAAACTATATGAAGATATCATGTCAGAAGATATTCCATTTGTTGAAAAGGTTAGAAAATCCGTACAATTGAAGTTGAAGCAAACTGAAAATATAAGTGAAGCATTTTTTAATGACTTTCAGAGGCAAAATGAT
>Ga0316187_10003231_pt1 | contig 14191 bp, 12 predicted proteins | sample CroRivburrow1_MG_FD_204927 | JGI IMG/M metagenome (GOLD analysis project Ga0316187, IMG submission 204927) | Coastal sediment microbial communities from Maine, United States - Cross River worm burrow 1 | ecosystem: Environmental > Aquatic > Marine > Coastal > Sediment | place: USA: Maine...
ACCCCACCGCGGCGCCAGTTGCTGCTCGATCCGGAGCTGATCAAGAATGCGCGCGACCACGAAATCCACCAGATCCAAAACCGTCTCGGGGCGATTGTAGAATCCGGGATTGGCCGGCAGCACACAGACGCCGGCCCGGGCCAGGCGCAGCATATTCTCCAGGTGTAACGGGGAAAACGGGGTCTCACGAACCACCAGCACCAGTTTGCGCCCCTCCTTGAGCGTCACATCGGCGGCCCGTTCGATCAGATTCTGGCTGGTGCCGGCCGCGACACTGCCCAGAGTGCCGGTGGTGCAAGGACAGATCACCATTCCCGAACTGCGTGCCGATCCGCTGGCCACCGGCGCGGTCCACTCCTCACGCCCGAACATCCGAATCTGTCCGGGTCGTGCGTCGTACAGGTCAGTGAGATACCGCTCAATGTCCCGATCCCGACCGGGGAGTGACAACTCGGTTTCCAGACCAATGACGATTTGCGCAGGCTTGGACAGCATCAGATACACATCACGCCCGGCCCCTACCAGACACTGAATCAGCCGCAGACCATACTGAGCCCCGGAGGCGCCGGTCATGGCCACGGTCACGGGCAGGGCATCACTCATTTTGGCTCCCGATTCGCCATGAAACGCGTTTGGACCACGCCCGAGTCGATCACCCGGGCAGAACTCATCCGACACTCGAACGCGCGGCCAGAGCATCGAGCAAACGCTGATGGATGCCGCCAAAAGCCCCATTGCTCATGACCACCACGGTGTCACCGGAATGGGCATCGGCGCTGACCTGGCGGACTATGGCGTCCACGTCCCCATGCAACGTGACGCGTTCGGTGGGCGGGAAATCGGCCTCCAGCTCCGTGGGCAACAACACATGGGCCCAGTCCGACTCGGCCAGTGCCGGCATCAGCGTGGTCTTGTGAACGCCCATGCGCATGGTGTTGGAACGCGGCTCCAGAACGGCGATCAGGCGCCCAGACAGCCCACTGGCCCGGGCACCGGCGAGGGTACTGGCGATGGCAGTGGGATGATGGGCAAAGTCGTCGAACACGCGCACGCCCGACGCCGTGCCTCGCAATTGCATCCGCCGCGCGACGCCGCCAAAGCGCCCCAGGGCCTCCAACGCCAGTTGTGGCGGAACGCCCGCATGGCGTGCCGCAGCCAGCGCGCCGAGGGCATTTTGTACGTTGTGCTGGCCCAGCAATCCCCAATTGACCTCACCCAAAACCCGGCCCCGTTGAGACAGTTGGAACGCACTGCCGTCGACCGCCACCTCCACCGCGCACCATTCACCGCCGCCAAAGCGCAGCACCGGGGTCCAAACGCCCCGCTCCAGCACCGAATCCAGCGCCGGTGCATTGGCGTTGCTGACTATCAACCCCTCCCCGGGCACGGTTCGAATCAGGTGATGGAACTGAGTCTGTATCGCCGCCAGGTCGGGAAAGATATCCGCGTGGTCGAACTCCAGGTTGTTCAACACCAGCGTCCGGGGCCGGTAGTGTACGAACTTCGAGCGTTTGTCGAAAAAAGCCGTATCGTACTCATCGGCCTCGATGACGAAAAACGGCCCTTCGCCAAGCCGGGCGGAACAATCGAAATCCGCCGGCAGCCCCCCTATCAGAAACCCCGGCTTGAGACCGGCATATTCCAGTATCCAGGCCAGCATCGAGGCGGTGGTGGTCTTACCATGGGTGCCGGCCACAGCCAGCACCCAACGGCTTCGCAGCACCTGTTCCGCCAACCACTGGGGTCCTGAGATATAGTCCAGCCCCCGGTCCAGCATGGCTTCCACCATGGGCATGCCGCGGCGCATGACGTTACCCACCACCACCTGCTCTGGCGCCGGCTGGAGATGAGCGGGCGCATAGCCTTCCATGAGCCGCATGCCGGCCCGTTCCAATTGCGTGCTCATGGGGGGATAGACCGCGGCATCCGAGCCGCTGACCTCATGGCCTGCCTCCCGGGCGATCATGGCCAAACCGGCCATGAACGTGCCGCAGATACCCTGTACGTGTATGTGCAAGGCGCGTGCTACCCCGTAGTGGCCAGGACGACGCTGGTGACGTAAACGGAGAGCACCAGATAAGTCACCGTGAGCATGATCGCCACGGGCCGAGCCACGGACAGCGCGGCTTGAAAAATGGTCGCTGTCACCGCCAGGCTCCATCCCAGCACGAGCAAAAACACCAGTGTCGCCAGCCCACCCCCGCCCTGCTCGGAACCGGCGGAACCGGTCATCCACAGAACTATGGGCCAAGCCACCAGACCGATCAGCGCACCGGTGCCGGCCAGAGCGGTCATGGTTTGGGTAAAGCGCGGGAGGTGTTGCCGCACCCGCAGGCACAGCCAGGTCAGACCGGCCAACAGACCCAGATCGGCGCCCGCCTGCACCAAAGCGGAGGGCAGCGGCATCTGGATGGCCAGGCCCATGACACCCACCAGCCAATAGGCCAGGGCGGCCAACAACATGAGGCTGCTGGAGGCGATCAGATCCTGCGGACCGGCCCGGAAAGCGCAAATGTCCCAGATCTTGAGCACGAATCGACGCAGATCATCCGAATTCATAGGGCGCCCCCGATCAGTGCCTGGAGGGGGCGGCTGGGAGAGAGCCGGAGAACAAGGCCTCCGCATCCACCTGATCGAACACATAGCGTTGCCCGCAGAACTCGCACGCCACATCCACCGTCCCGCGATCGGCCACGATGTCGCGGACTTCTTCGTGGCCCAGGCCCTGCAGCACCCGCTCGATGGTCTGCCGCGAACAGGTGCAGCGAAACGCTACCGGCTCGGAATCAAACAAGCGAATATCCTCTTCATGAAACAGCCGTCGAATCAGGGTCGGCGCCTCGAGCCCAAGCAATTCCGCCGGCGTGCAGGTAGAGGCCAGTTGCTGGGCGCGATTCCACGCATCGGCATCTTCGTATACCTCGGCGGGCAGACGCTGGAGTAGCAGTCCACTGGCTCGCTGGTCGTCAGCCGCCAACCACAATCGGGTCGGCAACTGCTCGGACTGGGCGAAGTAACGCTCCAATGCCTCGCTGACGCCGACCTCACCCAGGTCCACGATACCCTGGTACTGCTGGCCGGCTTCGGGTTCCAGCGTGATGGCCAGGGTTCCGTTGGGGCAAAGGTCACCAATACGGCCACTGTCGGGCAAGGTTTCCCAGCGGGCCAGACCTCGAATTCGCCGGTTATTGGAACATTGCACCAACACCAGACGGACCGGGCCGGTGCTTTGAATCTGCAGGGTCAACCGGCCGGTCAACTTGACCGTGCCGATCAGAAGGGCGGTCGCCGCCATGGCCTGCCCGAGGAGATCGCGCACTGGCTGCGGATAGGGCCGGCGCTCCAGCACAGCGCGCCAGCTGGCGTCCAGGTGGGCCATTTCGCCGCGCAGATGCTGCCCTTCAAACAGAAACGGTGTCAGAGCATCTGTATCACTCATGGCAAAAGCGCACCGCCATCACGCCTCCCCCTTGAGCTTGCGCTTCAAGATCGCGTTGAGCTGCTGCGGATTGGCCTTGCCCTGGGTCGCCTTCATGGCCTGACCGACAAAAAAGCCCATCAGTTTCTCGCGCCCGGCGCGGAACTGTTCCACTTGCTTTGGATTCGCCTCCATCAGCTGTTCAACAATCCCTTCCAAGGCCCCGGAATCGGTGATCTGCTGCAATCCCTTCTCGCGGATGACCTGGGCGGCATCCCCCTGGCCCTGCCACATGGCCTCAAACACCTCCTTGGCGATTTTCCCGGAAATGGTGCAATCCTCGATCTTGTCCAGCAATCCCGCCAGTTGCTCCGGTTCCACCTGGCTGTCACGCACTTCCAGATGTGCCCGATTCAGATATCCCGATAACTCCTGGGTCACCCAGTTCTTGCACAATTCATGGTTCAACACGATGGTGGCCGCCGCGGTGCGTTCATAAAAGTCCGCCAGATCACGATCCGCGGCCAGTACACTGGCATCGTAGGCGCTCAGTCCGTGGGCCGCCATGTACCGGGCACGCTTGGCGTCGGGCAATTCCGGCAGGTCGGCTTCAGCCTGGCGCAGCATCGCCTCGTCCACCACGATCGGCAGCAAATCCGGGTCCGGAAAGTAACGGTAGTCGTTGGCCTCCTCCTTGCTGCGCATGGTCCGCGTCTCACCCGCATCCGGGTCATACAAACGCGTTTCCTGCACCACTTCTCCACCGGCTTCGATGTGTTCGATCTGCCGTTCGATCTCAAAATCGATGGCGCGCTCAACAAAGCGGAACGAGTTCAGATTCTTGATCTCGGCGCGGGTGCCAAGCTCGACCTGCCCCTTGGGCCGAACCGACACATTGGCGTCGCAGCGGAACGAGCCCTCCTGCATATTGCCGTCGCAGATGCCAAGATATCGAACCAGGGTGTGCACCTTTTTCATGTACGCCACCGCCTCTCGGGCAGTGCGCATATCCGGCTCCGAGACGATCTCCAGCAACGGTGTCCCGGCCCGGTTCAAGTCGATACCCGACATGCCCTGAAAGTCCTCGTGCAGGGATTTCCCCGCGTCCTCCTCCAGATGCGCGCGGGTGATGGTGATGACCTTCGTGGCACCGTCGTCCAGATCGATTTCCAAGCGCCCGTCATGAACGATGGGCAACTCGTACTGGCTGATCTGGTAACCCTTGGGCAAATCCGGATAAAAGTAGTTCTTACGGGCAAACACCGAGCGTGCCGCCACCTTGGACTGCGTGGCCAGACCAAACATGGCGGCCATCTGCACCACCCGCCGGTTAACCACCGGCAATACCCCGGGCAAACCCAGGTCGATGGCGCAGGCCTGAGTGTTGGGCTCGGCGCCGTAGGCTATGGAGGCACCGGAAAAGATCTTGCTGCGCGTGGCCAACTGCGCATGTATTTCCAATCCGATGACCGCTTCCCAGTCCATACCGTGTCACTCTCCGGGTGTCCACCCGACTACGCCAGGTTCAGCAAACGTCGGCGCAGTCCAGTTTGGGTGCGCGCGAATGCCAATCCGTTTGCTGTTGGTAATGATGGGCCAGGCTAAGCAGGCGGGACTCCTCGAAATGAGGGCCGACCACCTGAAATCCCACCGGCCGGCCGGCCACAAATCCGCAAGGTACCGAGATCCCGGGCAACCCAGCCAGGTTTGCCGAAATGGTGTAGATGTCGGACAGATACATGGTGACCGGATCATCGGACTTGGCGCCGATATCGAACGCGGGCGTCGGCGCAGTCGGGCCCAGAATGACGTCCACCGACTCAAAGGCACGGGCGAAATCGTCGCGGATCAGTCGGCGGACCTTCTGCGCCTTGAGATAATACGCATCGTAGTAGCCGGCCGACAGCGCGTAGGTACCGATCATGATCCGGCGTTTGACCTCGGGGCCGAAGCCTTCAGCGCGGGAACGGGTGTAGAGATCACGCAGACCCCGAGGGTCTTCGCACCGGTGCCCAAAGCGAACGCCATCGTAGCGGGCCAGGTTGGACGAGGCTTCCGCCGGCGCCACGACATAGTAGGCCGGAATTGCCAACGCCGTATTGGGCAGACTGATATCGCGCACGTCCGCTCCGAGACCTCGAAGCTCATCCACCGCCTCGGTCACCAGACGCGCCACCTCCGGATCCAGACCCGCGCCGAAATACTCCTTGGGCAGACCGATGCGCAGACCCGGGAACGGCGCGGACAGTCCGGAAACATAGTCCGGCACAGGCCGATCGACACTGGTGGAATCCCGCGGATCGAACCCCGCCATGACACCCAGCATCAGGGCCGCGTCCTCGGCACTGCGGGTCAGAACCCCTGCCTGATCCAGGCTTGAGGCATACGCCACCATGCCCCATCGAGAGACCCGGCCGTAGGTGGGTTTGAGTCCGGTGATACCGCACAGACTGGCCGGTTGCCGCACCGATCCGCCGGTGTCGGTGCCGGTGGCTGCGGGGCAAAGCCGGGCAGCCACCGCCGCGGCCGACCCACCGGAGGAGCCACCGGGCACAGCATCCGTATCCCAGGGGTTGCGCACCGGACCATAGAAACTGTTCTCGTTGGAAGAGCCCATGGCGAACTCGTCCATATTGGTCTTACCCAGCAAAACCGCGCCGGCGGCATCGAAGCGTTCGATCACAGCCGCGTTGTAGGGCGCGACAAAACTGTCGAGCATGCGCGAGCCGCAGCTGGTTTTGATGCCCTGGGTGCAAAACAGGTCTTTGTGGGCCACCGGAATGCCGGTGAGCGCCCCGCCCTCGCCCCGGGCCAAGCGCTGATCCGCCGCCCGGGCATCGGCCAACGCCCGCTGCTCCGGCACCGTGATAAAGGCGTTCAGCACCCCGTCATGCCGACGGATGCGATCGAGAAAGGCCGTCGTCAGTTCGACACTGGAGAAGGCTTTGCTGCGCAAACCTTCGGCCAACTCGACCAGTGATTTCTGAAACATGTTCGATCCTGCAACAATCCCGGGGCGCTTGCGTGCTCCGGGATCAAACCTGCGCGGCGGTTGGCAATAGCCGGGTTACTCGATGACTTTGGGGACCAGGTAAAGCCCGCCCGCAACGCTGGGCGCCATCGACTGAAACAGCTCACGCTGATTGGGCTCGCTCACCTCGTCCTCGCGAAACGGCTGGGTCGCATCAATAGGGTGAGCCAGGGGATCAACCGATGCGGTATCGGCGGCGTCCATTTGCCCAACCAGTTCTAGAATGGCGTTCAATTCGCGGGCGTAGCCCTCAAGGTGGCTTTCATCCACCGCCAGCCTCGCCAGTTCAGCTATTTTCACCACGGTGGAAGAATCTATATCAGACATGGGCTTAGGAGTCTCGTCGGAGCCGTTGGCAAATTTCGCCGGACGGTATCATATAAGATTACTTGCTCGGAATCCCTGTGCGTTGATAGATTAAGCGACCCTCAAACCCGACCCCCTAGTTGAAAAACTAATGTTTAAGCGCCTGCGCGGGCTCTTTTCGAACGATCTTTCGATCGATCTCGGGACTGCAAACACACTTATATACGTACGTAGCCAGGGCATCGTGCTCAACGAGCCCTCGGTGGTTGCGATTCACCAGGATGCCACCCGCGGCGGTCCCAAGACCATCGCTGCCGTGGGCGCCGAAGCCAAGCGCATGCTCGGCCGTACGCCTGGCAACCTGACCACCATCCGACCGCTGAAGGATGGGGTGATCGCGGACTTCACCGTGACGGAGAAGATGCTCCAGCATTTTATCCGTAAGGTTCACGAGCGCCGCTTTTTCCATCCCAGCCCCAGAGTCCTGGTCTGTGTGCCCTGCGGCTCCACTCAGGTGGAACGGCGCGCGATCAAGGAATCGGCCGCTGGTGCCGGGGCGCGCGAGGTCTACCTGATCGAGGAACCCATGGCCGCCGCCATCGGCGCGGGCATCCCGGTCAACGAGGCGCGCGGCTCCATGGTGCTGGACATCGGCGGCGGCACCTCCGAAGTGGCGGTGATCTCGCTCAACGGCATAGTCTACGCCGCCTCTGTGCGCGTGGGCGGAGACCGTTTCGACGAAGCCATCATCAGCTATGTGCGCCGCAACTTCGGGATTTTGATCGGCGAAGCAACCGCCGAGCACATCAAGCACGAGCTGGGCACCGCCTACCCGGCCAACGAAGTGAGCGAGCTGGAGATCAAGGGCCGAAACCTGGCTGAAGGTGTGCCGCGCAGCTTCACGTTGAACAGCAATGAGATTCTGGAAGCCCTACAGGAGCCCCTTTCGGGCATCACCGGCGCAGTCAAAACAGCACTGGAGGCAACACCGCCGGAACTGTCGGCGGACGTGGCCGAGCGCGGTATTGTGCTGACCGGCGGCGGGGCCTTGCTGCGGGGCCTGGACCGGTTGTTGATGGAAGAGACCGGACTGCCGGTGATTGTCGCGGACGATCCGATGACCTGTGTTGCCCGGGGCGGCGGCCGGGTGTTGGAACTCATGGATGAACTGGGCGTGGACACCTTCACTGTCGAATAGTGCGGGTGTCGAGTAGGGCAGTTTGGCCAGACTGAAGCAGGGCGAGAACAAAACCATTTTCACCCGTGGGCCCTCGGCCGGCGCCCGGGTGCTGCTATTCAGCCTGCTATCCATCGTATTGATGACCCTGGACCACCGGCAGCAACACGTGGAGACCCTGCGCAACGCATTGTCTTTGCTGGTTTACCCGGTACAACGGCTGGTCAATGTGCCGGCCGATACCGTGCGCTGGCTGTCGGAAGAGTTCACCAGTAAAGAAGAACAGCAGATCGAGATTCAGCGTCTCAAGCAGGAGGTGTTCTTCTACCGATCCCAGTTGCGCAAGCTGACCGTGACCGAGGTCGAGAACCGGCGTCTGAGATTGCTTTTGCAGTCCTCTGAAGACCTGCCCGAGCGCACCATCATTGCCGAGCTGGTGAACGTCGACGCCGACCCCTATCGCCATCAGATTCTGATCAACAAGGGTTCACGACAGGGCAGCTACCTGGGTGCACCGGTACTGGACGCAGAAGGCATCATCGGTCAGGTGCTCCACGCCGGCCCCTTGAGTTCGGTGGTGGTCCTGATAACCGACCCCAGCCACGCCCTCCCGGTTCAGGTGGACCGGAACGGCCTGCGCGGTATCGTCCGCGGCACCGGGCGCTATAGCGAACTGTTGCTGCCCTATATGCAAAACAACGCGGACGTGGAAGTCGGCGATCTGCTCATCACCTCGGGCCTGGGTGGACGCTTTCCCCGCGGCTATCCGGTGGGTCGCGTTTCCCGTATCAGCCAGGATCCGGGGCAACCGTTTCTGCGCGTGGTTGCGCAGCCCACCGCCGACCTTGACCGTGTTCGGGAAGTATTGCTTCTGATGGCGCCACCGGAGCAACCGGACAATCCCAACGAAGAATTCGACACGGAACTCAGCGACCCGGCAGCGGACCTGGCGCCCTCATGAGTCGCCTGACGGAACGGGGCGGATGGGTAATCCTGGTGAGCTTTCTGGTCGGACTGATACTGACACTGATCCCCACACCCGAGTGGGCCGATCGGTTTCGACCGCAGTGGGTGGCATTGATCTTGATTTACTGGTGCATGGCGCTGCCCGACCGGGTCGGTGTGGGCATCGGATGGATGGCCGGGCTGACGCTGGACGTTGCTCAGGCCTCGCTGCTGGGCCAGCATGCCTTGGCTATGGCCATCATGGCCTACGTGACCAACAAGGCGCATATGCGCCTGAGGGTATTGCCGCTTTGGCAGCAGTCCGGCACGGTATTGTTGTTCTTGCTGGTCAATCAGCTCATTGTCCAGTGGATAAACGGCGTGGTGGGGTATCCGCCACGAGATTGGTGGTATCTGGCGCCGCCGCTGGCCAGCACCCTGTTATGGCCTTGGGTGTTCGTCGTGCTGCGTGACCTCAGGCGGCGATTGAGGGTGACTTGAGATGCTTGCCCGGGATGTCATGCGTGACCACCAGCAGGAAAGCCGGATGTTCGGTCGGCGGGTGCTGGTTACGGCAATCGGCGGACTCATACTGCTGGGGGTGCTGGGCGCACGTCTGACGTTTCTGCAGATCGCGAGCCACGAACACTTCAGCACCCTGTCTCATGAGAATCGGGTACGGATTCAGCCGGTGCCGCCCACCCGCGGCCTGATCTATGACCGCAACGGCGTGCTGCTGGCGGACAACCTGCCGTCCTATCAGCTCCAGATCGTGCCCGAACAGGTGCCCGATCTGGAGCAGACCCTGACCCGCCTGCAGCGGCTGGTGGAATTGGACGAAACCCATCTCGAGCGCTTCAACAAGCTGCGCAAACGCCACCCCGGCCACAATGGCATACCCTTGAAGCTGAATTTGAGCGACACGGAAATGGCCCGGGTCGCCATCAATCTCCACACCCTGCCCGGCGTCCACCTCGAAGCAGCTCTGACTCGACATTACCCGAAGGGCGAACTGGGGGTGCATCTCATCGGCTATGTAGGACGGATCAGCGAACAGGAACTGGAGACCATCGACGTGGCCCAGTATCGGGGCACGACCCACATCGGGAAAAACGGGGTCGAACGGGCTTACGAAAACCTGCTGCACGGTCAGGTTGGCTATCAACAGGCTGAGACCAATGCCCAGGGAAGGATGCTGCGGATTCTCTCGCAGACACCGCCCGGACCGGGCAGTGATCTGCATCTGACCATCGACATTCAGTTACAGGAAGTGGCTGAAAATGCGCTGGGCGACTACAACGGGGCGGTAGTCGCCATCGACCCCCGAAACGGCGAAGTGCTGGCCATGGCCAGCCAGCCCGGATTCGATCCCAATCTGTTCGTCCAGGGCATCGGCGAGGAAACCTTCAAGGCACTCAACACGTCCAAGGCCAGACCCTTGTTCAACCGCGCACTGCGGGGAACCTACCCGCCCGGGTCAACGATCAAACCGCTGGTCGGGCTGGCGGGGCTGCACTATGGCGTGGTCGACGCGGACCACTCGATCAACTGCCCGGGCTTCTACAAGTTACCCAACAACAAACGCAAATATCGGGACTGGAAACGTTGGGGGCACGGGCGTACCAACCTGGACAAAGGTGTGGTGCAATCCTGCGACGTGTACTTCTATGACCTGGGGCGCCACCTGGGGATTGAACGTATCCACGATTTTCTGGCCCAGTTCACCATTGGCCAGAGGACGGGCCTGGACTTCGGCAATGAGCGGTCCGGCGTACTGCCCAACGAGGCCTGGAAACGGGCCAACTACAACGAAGCCTGGTATACCGGTGAAACACTGATCGCCGCCATCGGTCAAGGCTTCGTGCTCGCCACCCCGTTGCAGCTGGCCAATGCCATGGCAATCCTGGCAAACCGCGGGGAGGCCTACCGCCCCCACGTGCTGCAGTGGTCCGAAATACCCGGTGAGGACAATCCCGAAACGCTGGCACTGACACCGATTGCACCGGTGATCGTGAAGGACCCGGACTATTGGGACGACGTTATTCGCGCCATGACCCGGGTGGTTCACAGCGAGCGTGGCACGGCGCGCAAGATCGCCAAGGATTTCCCCTATCGCATCGCCGGTAAGACCGGCACCGCGCAGGTATTCTCCCTGGGCCAGGAAGAGGAATACGACGCGGACAAGCTCAGCAAGGAGTTGCATGACCACGCCTTGTTCGTCGCCTTCGCACCGGCCGATGCACCCCGGATCGCATTGGCCGTTGTCGCCGAAAACGGCGGCAGCGGCAGCGGAGTGGCCGCACCCATAGCCCGCGCCGTGCTGGGCGCCTGGGACAAACTGGAACGGGGCGAACCCCTGACGCCACCGGTGGACCCGAATTCCGAGCCAGCCGTGCCGGTCAACACCGCCAATACCCCTGCGCAGCCGAACACGTGAGATCCCTAGCCCGCGAGCCACTGTTCGATTCGGTTCCCGCTGACACACGGCGGATCGGTCTGCTCGCCCACCTGCATCTGGACGCGCCGCTGCTGCTCGGTCTTCTGGCCGCCTCCTGTCTCGGGCTGATCGCGCTGTACAGTGCCGGCAACGGCAGCATGGACCTGGTTGAACGGCAGTTGATTCGGCTCGGCGTCGCCTTCGGTGTGATGGCGGCCATGGCACAGGTCCCACCGGACAAGCTGCGGCTGTGGACACCGCCGATTTTCGCGGCCGGCGTCTTGTTGCTGGTTGCGGTGATGTTGTTCGGCGATGTCGGCAAGGGCGCCCAACGATGGCTGGACCTTGGCTTCATGCGGTTCCAACCATCGGAGATCATGAAGCTCTCGGTTCCGATGATGGTGGCCTGGTATCTTTCCGGTCGACGCCTGCCACCGAGCGTGCTGCACGTTGTGGTGACCGCCCTGCTGATTGTGGTGCCGGTGGCCCTGATCCTTAAACAGCCTGACCTGGGCACCGCGCTGCTGGTGGCCAGTTCCGGCGGCTTCGCCCTGTTTCTGGGTGGATTGAGCTGGCGGCTGATCCTGGCCGGGCTGGTGGCGGTGGGGATGGCCGCGCCGGCGTTCTGGAAGTGGGGTATGCACGACTATCAGCGCCAGCGGGTGCTGACCCTGCTCGACCCGGAAAGCGATCCTCTGGGGTCGGGCTACCACATCATCCAGTCCAAGATCGCGATCGGATCGGGCGGAACCTATGGTAAGGGCTGGCTCAACGGCACCCAGGCACACCTGCAGTTCCTGCCGGAAAGCTCCACCGATTTCATCTTTGCGGTATACGCCGAGGAATTCGGACTGTTTGGCGGTCTGGCGCTGCTGGCCCTGTTCGGATTCATCATCGCCCGCGGGCTGATCATTGCGGTGGGGGCCCAGCACACCTATGGCCGCTTGCTGGCGGGCAGCCTGAGCCTGACCTTCTTCGTATATCTGTTTGTCAACGTCGGAATGGTGATCGGGCTACTGCCAGTGGTCGGCCTGCCCCTGCCGCTGATCAGCTACGGCGGCACTTCCCTGGTGACAGTCATGGCCGGATTCGGCGTCCTTATGTCCATACAGACACACAGAAAACTCTTGTCGCGATAGTAAGTTCTGGGGCATAGTTCAAGCTATTCGTTTGATACCCTTAGCGGTTGCGCCGAGTACGGTCGGCCGCTGCCGTTGGAGGAGAGCGTGGCTGGTTTGCGTCGACGTCTCACACACTGCACCGTCGTTGCGGCCGCATTTTGGGGCTGCCTGTGCCAGGCCGAAGACCTGGGACCACCGCTGATCGAAAATCCCCAGGCACAAGCCTTCGTCGCGGACATGAGCAGCCAGCACGACTTCAATCAGGCGGAGCTGGAGGCACTGTTCTCGGAGGCGCGGTTGCGGCCTTCGGTGATCGAGCGAATCACCCGCCCGGCGGAAGGCAAACCCTGGTACGAATACCGGGAGATTTTCCTGGTGGAACGGCGCATCGCCGGCGGGGCGGCGTTCTGGCGCGACCACGCGCAAACGCTGGTCCGAGCGGAGGCCACCTACGGTGTGCCAGCCGAGGTGATTGTCGCCATTCTGGGGGTCGAGACCTTCTACGGTCAGTATCGCGGCAAAGATCCGGTGCTGGAATCGGTCGCCACCCTGGCATTCGACTATCCGAAACGGGCTGACTTCTTTCGCTCTGAACTGGAGCAGTTCCTGTTGCTTACGCGGGAGCAAGACTTCGATCCGATGGAGATTAAGGGATCGTACGCCGGCGCCATGGGCTGGCCCCAGTTCATCTCCAGCAGTTATCGGCACTACGCGGTGGACTTCGACGGCGACGGGCGCAAAGACCTGCTGAACAGCCCGACGGACGCCATCGGCAGCATTGCCAATTACCTCAGCCGTCACGGGTGGAAGCGCGGCGAGACCGTGGCGGCACCAGCCCGGGTCCAAGGCTCCGGCTACGGTCCGCTGGTCAAAAAGGGGATGAAGCCCAAGACACCGGTTGGGCAACTGAGCGCGGCCGGCGTGTATGCCACCACACCCGTGCGTGCCCAGCAGGCCGCGGTGCTGAGAATGGAGGGTAAGCGTGGCGCCGAGTACTGGCTGGGCTTTGACAACTTCTACGCCATCACCCGCTACAACCACAGCGCACTGTACGCTTTGGCGGCGTATCAGCTCAGCGGCGAGATCCGTGACCGCTACCTGGCGCCGGTCAAGCCATTGATCAGTGTCGATCAGGCGCAGACGGCCAAACTTCAGCGTCTTCTGCTGGATCGGGGTTACGACCCAGGCCCGATTGACGGGCGTTCCGGCCCCATGACCAAAGCCGCCCTGGCGCGGTTTCGCGCCGACGCAGGGGTGCCGTCCGATTCGGGCACCAAGCGGCTGCTTCTGGCACTGGCCCAATAACGGAGGGTATGCACGGTGCAACCGATTCTCACCCCACACCCGTGGCACTTCGCGCTACCGGCAGTGCTGATGCTGCTGACCGCCTGCGGTACCGGTTCCGACCGACAGACTGTCGACAGTGGACCGAAATCGCCACCCGATACGTCCATGGTCACCGACGCGGTCCCCTTTGCTGAGCCTCCCAGCCGTTACGGCAACCCGAAATCCTATGAGGTGTTCGGTGAGCGCTATCGCACTCTGAAAACAAGCCAGGGGTACCGGGAACGCGGCATCGCCTCCTGGTACGGCAAGAAATTCCACGGGCGGCGCACCTCCAGCGGCGAACCCTATGACATGTACGCCATGACGGCGGCCCACAAGTCGCTTCCGCTCCCCACCCATGTGCGGGTTCGGAATCTGGCGAACGACAAGAGTATTGTCGTGCGGGTCAACGATCGTGGGCCGTTTCACG
>Ga0316187_10003232_pt1 | contig 14190 bp, 13 predicted proteins | sample CroRivburrow1_MG_FD_204927 | JGI IMG/M metagenome (GOLD analysis project Ga0316187, IMG submission 204927) | Coastal sediment microbial communities from Maine, United States - Cross River worm burrow 1 | ecosystem: Environmental > Aquatic > Marine > Coastal > Sediment | place: USA: Maine...
GGGTAGATGGAGGATTTCATGGGCCAAAGCACAGCGTCCCAACCGATTCCAGGGTCGCATGGACAACAAGCGATAGAGCGAGATCACAGTCCTTTCCCGACCCGTGAGGAGCTCATCCAGCGGGCCCGGGACCTCGCGCCAACGCTCCGAGAGCGCGCCGGCGTGGCTGCGAAGCTCCGGCGAATGCCACAGGAGACGATGGACGATTTCCACCGACTGGGGTTCTTCAAGGTCGTGCAGCCGAAACGATATGGCGGCTATGAGATGGATCCGTCGATCATCTTCGACCTCCAGCTCGAGCTGGGCCGTGGCTGTGCGTCGAGTGCGTGGGTGTATGGGGTGCTCAACGTGCACACCTGGCAGCTCGCGCTGTTCGCGCCCGAAGCGCAAGACGAGGTTTGGAAGGACGCCCCCGCCACTTTGATTTCGTCTTCCTACATGCCAGTCGCCGAGACAGAGTGGGTCGACGGTGGTGTGAAGCTGAGTGGTCAGTGGTCGTTTTCGAGCGGTTGCGATTACGCCGAATGGGCCTTCCTTGGCGGGTTTGTGCCGGCCGAAGAGGGCAAGGCTCCCGACATGCGAACGTTCTTGGTGCCGCGGTGCGACTACGAGATCATCGACAACTGGCATACGTCGGGGCTTCGCGGCTCCGGCAGTAAGGATGTCGTTGTGGAGGACGTCTTCGTTCCGGAGCACCGTATGCACAAATTCTCCGACGGTTTCCGACAGGACAACCCTGGCAACGAGGTGAATTCGTCGCCCGTCTATCGATATCCGTTTGGTCAGATCCACGTCCGCTCGGTTTCGACCCCTGCGGTAGGCGCCGCGTTTGGCGCCCTCGATGCCTATGTCGACTACATGAAGAGCAAGGTCTCTCAGGCGACCGGCGGCAAAGCCAAGGACTCTTTCACGAATAGCGTCACTGCGTCCGATGCATCGGCGTTGCTCGATCGCGAGGTCTTGGTTCTTCGACGGAACTTCCAGGAAATGTTCTCGTATCTCGACAAGGGCGAAAAGATTCCCGTCGAACGCCGAGTCCGATTTCGCAACGATTCCGCAAGAGCCGTCGACGCAGCTACGCAGGTGGTTGAGAAGCTATTCCTGACCTGCGGTGCACGGGCGGCATTCGAAGATCACCCGCTGAACCGTCACTTCCAAGACGTTCACGCGATTCGCCTCCACCATGCCAACGGTACGGAAGGCCCAGCGGCGAACTTCGGGGGAGTGCTCTTCGGGGCGAAGAACACAGACTTCTTTATTTGAGCAAGTCAGTCGGGGCCGCCGTTTCGCATATCGCGAGCTAGAGGTCGCAGCCCGTGACGAGTTCACCGCTTCAGGGCGTCCTCCATCCGTCCGCCATAGTCCCAAGAGGCGATCCGCGAGGGTTGCAGGCGAACGACGAGCTCTTCTTCAGCGCGAGCGAGCAGAAAGCGTCCGAGGCTAGAGTCGCTCGAGCCAAGGTACCGATCGAGGAGACGCTCGAGCAGGGCACCCGCACCCTCCGGCTCCAGGGAGGCGATCGCTCGTCCCCGTACGCCGCGGTAAGGGGGCTCGTTCGGTGCGATCTCGAAGGCGCACCGGGGATCCGCCTTCAGGCGGTTTGCGATCCGCGCGTCCCGGTGGACTGCGGCGAGGAGTTCATCATCTTCGGGTAAGAACCAGAGCGATAGGATGACAGGAAACCCGGAGTCGGCGTTCGCTGCGAGCCGCATGGGAATACGTGCCTCAGCGAGGAACTGTCGGATCTCGGACCCCGTCCATGGACCGGTGCATCGAATCGGCGAGGAGGACGCTGAGTTCATGATTGCGATTCTAGCCCGTGGAGCCCATTGAGTCGCGCGCCGAAAACGGCATTGCTCATGCGCTTGACGGCGCGCTGCTTGGCGGATGTAGGACCAGCTCGATATCCAAACCAATCCGGGTTCGAACGGTTCTATCCAAGATGACACTGCTGGCCGAGTTTCAACCAGCCGATCGACGTCGGGCTGCATCCACGGCTCGCAGCCCGTCATCGTTGTCTTGGTTGCTTATCCTTCGGCGCCGCAGACGAGAAGCGCCGTAGCGAGGCACTTCGATCGAACCGCCAGTGCCGCCCGAAGGAGCGACCGGAAGTGTCGGACTTGCACCTGAAGCCTCACCGATCGGTGCAAAGATGGCCGGGTTGAGGCTCTCCAAGCGCGCTACGTGAACCAATACGCCCAAGCGATGAACACGAACTGAAAGGGAAGCCGCAACCAGAGCACCCAACGCGGGATCGGCTTCTTCGGGTCGAGCGAGATGTTGTGCGTGAGCATGTAGATGTTGGCCGGGAACACCGCGACGTAGAGCGCGATCAAGCCCCAGGCGGCCCAAGCTCGCGTCTCTGGAATCAAGAGCCCGACCCCGCCGACGATTTCGAAAAACCCACTGATGTACACGAGCCCGAGCGGCGCCGGCAGGAACTTGGGAATGATCCGCACGAAAGGCTTGGGCCGAACGAAGTGAAGCACACCGATTCCAACCATGAAGATTGCGAGGCCCCAGAGGGCGATCAACTCAATCGGCATCACCAGCAGCCTTGTACTGTAGTCCTAGCTGCCACGATAGCGTCCGCACAGCCTCGATTGACGGTATGCGCTAGACGTGGGCTCTTGAATTCCAGGTTGACGGAGTCACCTCGACCACTCGCTGGGTGTGCGGTTAGTGCGGGTTGGGGGTGAACAGATAAGCGCACCCGCTACGCCCCCACGCTCCTCGGCGGGGGTCTCTACTTCAGGTGCTTGGCTCTGAGGGGTCGTCCCCATCGCTCGGGCAGTAGGTGCTTGGCTCTGAGGGGCCGTCCCCATCGCTCGGGCAGTAGGTGCTTGGCTCTGAGGGGCCGTCCCCATCACCCGGGCAGTATGCAGATGCCTCAGCACTTCCGACAGCCGCGAATGCGAAGACGGCGACGAGAGCGAGGGCGCGAATCAGTGTCTGTGCGAGCATGAGGAAAAGCTAGAGCCCTCCCTCGAGGTGCACAAGCCCCATGAGTGTCGTGTCTTGCTGAACCTGTCATTCTTGCGTCGTTCGTTGGCTCTTTGGCCGCAGATTGGCCTCAGGATCCGACCGTGCGAAAGCCCGCACTCGACAAAGGGTGTTCGAGTTTACTATCCCCGGAGTCGACAGGACGCGCAGTTCTGCAAGATTCACCGTCCGCCGCGGGAGAGTCATGGAGACGCGAAGGAATGAGTAGACGCGTGGTCATTGCCGGGCTCGGTGATACGGGCCTACTGGTTGCCATTCATCTTGGCCCGGGATTCGAGATCGTCGGGATCAGCACCAAGCCCTGCCTCGTGAGTGGACAAGAGCTCGGGACGCGCCTCACGCGGCCTGAGGTCTGGAAGCAGAACTACCTCATGTCCTTCGGCCGCTATCCGCGACTGGACGACGTGCGGGTCGTACAGGGCCGGATCACCGATTTGGATACGAGCGCGCAGCAGGTCACCGTCACCTTGCCCGATGGGGATCAGCAGATCGAGCCCTACGACGCGTTGGTCATTTCTTCGGGTGTCGCAAACGGTTTCTGGCGCAACGATGCGTTAGAGAATCTCACGAGCATCGGGGACGGCATCCGTCGCGCGGCGGAGCAGATCGCCGAGGCAGACAGCATCGCAATCATCGGCGGTGGTGCGACGGGCGTCAGCGTCGCCGCCAATGTCCGGGAGAGGTACCCCGACAAGACGGTCCATTTCTTCTACAGCGAGCCCCAACCACTCCCGGGCTACCACCCGAAGGCGCGACAGCGGATCGAGGACCACCTCGAGCGGATCGGCGTTGAGCTCCACCCGGGACACCGGGCGCTTATTCCGGAAGGCTTTGACTGCGATCGGTTCACGGCCGGTCCGGTGAGCTGGTCTACGGGACAGATCCCGTTTGAAGCCGCCCTCACGCTCTGGTCGGTGGGCCAGGTGCGGCCGAACAACAGCTTCATTCCCGAGGACATGCTCGACGAGCGAGGCTTCGTGCGGACCGATCCGTTTCTGCGCGTTCCGGGGTATCCGAATGTGTTCGCCGTGGGCGACATTGCGGCCACCGATCCGCATCGCAGCTCTGCCCGCAACTGGGGTTACCGCCTCGTCGCCCACAACGTCCGTGCCACCCTGGAAGGCAAGCAACACACGATGAAGCGGTACAGCTCGCCTCCATATCGCTGGGGGTCGATTCTGGGCGTCCAGGAAGACGGGCTTCGGGTGTTCCGTCCCAACGGCAGCAGCTTCCGCTTCCCGCGATGGGCCGTTCAGCGGCTACTGTTTCCCGTCGCGGTCGGCAAAGTCATCTACCGGGGCATCCGGCGGGCAACGACGACGTGAGTTGCAACCCGCAGCTTGGCTCCGCCGCCTACACGGCAACTCCACGCGTCTCGGGTTGGCTCCCGTCGCGAGCGAAGTGTGAAGGGGTGGCTATCGCGCGTGGGTGCTCTCCGGTAACGCGTTAGTGCTGTAGTCCAAGCGCCTCGCGGTAGGTGAAATCCCCGGCGGAGTTGTGGTTCCAGTAGTCATCGACGATGGCGTGGGTGCGCACCGCCGTGGTTCGTTGGGGCCCCACGTTTTCTTCCCAAGCCTGAATGATGTAAGGGAACTCCGGCTCGTGATAGATCGTGAGCTCGCGTCCGATGTGCGCGTACTCGACGCGGACCGCCGACACTGGATGGTCGACCAGGTCGGTTGCGACCTTGTCTCTCTTGCTGACCTCGGCCGGATATGGCCGGAGGGCTTTGTGACGCATTCGGATGTAGTGGAGTGCAGGGATAATTTGCTGCTCCCCGGTCGGAATCTTCGAGGGATCGATCCGAATCTGTGACCATAGACCGTCTTCGAGCGGAGCATACGGGAGCATCGATTCTTGGTCCGCGTCATCCTGAAAGTACGAGTGCAGCGTGACGTGCAGGCCATCCTTGCGACGATTGATCTGACTGTACACGTTGCCGCACCACTCTTGCATCGAGCTGCTGACCTTCAGAGTTCGCGAATCCGAACTCGCCGCAGGCGTGAACGAAGAGGTCATTAGGGTGTACGGGTAGATGCCGGTGTAGAAGCGACGATAAGCGTTCAGCTTGAGCACCGAGAGTGCGTCCGGCGAATTCCCTCTCTCCCGCTTGACTTGAGGGCCAGGGAGGAAGTCCTCCGTCACGAAGATCAAGACGGCCTCGCCTTCGTGGTGCTCTCCGTAACGAGCTTGGCGCAGCGCGTAGCGCGTGAGCTCCGCGAACCCTCGGTACCAATAGCTATCGAAGCTCGCGTGCTGCTTGGAGAACGATTCGGGGGTAGGTAGCTTCAGAGAGGACGCAGCTGGGGTCGACGACGTCACGGTGTGCGACGTACCGCGTTCAGCATTGCAAGCAGACGCGCTTGTCGCGGCGAGAATCAGCGAAAGAACTATGCGACTCATGTTAATCGTCTAAGGTCTGGAAAGCGATGGGCAAGTGGCACGGACAGCGCGCTTCTAGGGAGCGGCTTTGGCGTACACCAGCTCATACTCGATGGGGGACGCGAGCTTCTCGCTCGTCATCGAGACCGACATGACGAGCTGGCCCAATTCGTTGTAGCGATACGTCGACTTTCGCTTGGCGTGTTCGAACACGAAGAACTGCTGAAGCTCGTCGTTGGCCAGTCGATACGAGAGTTTGGAGTCTCTTCCATTGGGTCCTACGAGCTCGCGTTCGGTACCGTCGATTGGTGCGATGGCAGAGTATTGCCCCATCTTTACAGACACATCGTCACCTTTGCGTTTGATCTCGATTCGATCGGGAAGCTCTTTGTGATTCGCGAGACGACTTGCGGCGACCTTGCGACCCAACCATCCAAGGCTCGACACCGCCGCCTCGATGGACTTCTGAATCGTAGCGTGCGCGGCTGCGGGGTCGCCCGCATAGCGATATGTTCCGTACAGGCGTTCCAGAACGGCCGAGGTGGCGGGTGGCCCATCGACAGACTGCGAAGCGGCCGTGGTCGTTCCCATTGCGAGTAGCACGCTCACCACGAGACTGATCCTAGCGGTTCGGAGACGCCCCATGGGTCATTGTCTAGGGCCAATACTTGCCGGCGCCAGCGCCGTTGTTCAGTCCCAGCTCTTCATTCCCGAGGGCGCCCCGTCGTAGACGACCACACCGTCGACGAGCTCGACCACGCGGTCGCACCGACGGGCGAGCGCGGGGTCGTGGGTGACGATCAGGAAGGCGGTCGCGCTTTCGGCGTTTCGCTCGCGGAGGAGGTCGACGACCTGGTTGGAGGTCGCAGTGTCGAGGTTGCCCGTGGGCTCATCGGCCAACACGAGAGCGGGCTCATTCATCAGCGCGCGCGCGACCGCGACCCGTTGCTGCATGCCGCCCGAGAGTTGGCGCGGCCAGGCGTCGACCCAGTCTCTGAGGCCCATGGCGCTGAGCAGCGCCTCCGCGGGTGCTCTCATGCTCGCGTGAAATCCGCCACGAGACGCGGCGCTTGGGAGCATCACGTTCTCGAGCACGGTGAGGCCCGGCAGCAAATGGTGGGCTTGAAAAATGAACCCGAGCTTGTCGCCCCGGAGTGCCGTGAGGGCGCGGTCGTCCAGGTGTTCGGCGGCCTGGCCTTCGATGGCGATGCGCCCCCTCGTCGGCCGGTCGAGAAGGCCGATCAGATTGAGCAAGGTGCTCTTACCGGAGCCCGAAGGGCCGATGAGCGCGACGAGATCGCCCTGCCGGACGGAAAGATCAATTCCGTGGAGGACTTCAGTTGTGACGCCGTCTCCATACGATTTGCGAACTCCTTCGAGCTCGAGCAACGGTGGTGTCACCGTCATTCGTCGCCTCGAATCGCTGCCGCCGGATCGAGCCTCGCCGCCCGGCGCGCAGGAAGGTAAGCCGCAAAAACACCTGTTGCGACCGACACGCCGAGCGCGGTGAACAACAGGCGGGGCGTCACGGTGATGTCGAAGAGTGCGCTCGCCTCGATGAGCTCGCCTGCGAGCGCCCCGACCAGCGCGCCGAGCACGGCGCCGACCAAACCCAACAGCACGCCCTGCCAGAGGAACACGCCCAGCACGATTTGGCGGGACGTGCCCACGGCCCGGAGGATTCCGATCTGCCCCCGCCGCTGCACGACGCTGACACTGAGCACACTGGCGATGCCCATCGCAACGGCGAGTAGGACGAACACGCGAATCATCGTGGTGGAGGCATCCTGTGAGCGGAGGCCGGTGAGCAGATCGCGGTTGCGCTCCATCCAGCTCTCCGTGGGCACGCCGGTTCGCGCTTCGACCTCGCGCGCGATCCGCTCGGCTTCGTACACGTCGGCGACGCGTGCGTCGATCTCGGTGATGTCACCCACACGCCCGAGCAGAGTTTGCGCGTTGCGAAGCGACGTGACCATCCAACGCCCGTTGACCATCTCGTTCCCGATGTCGAAGATGCCGACGATTCTGAGGACGCTTTCGCGATCGCCGCTTCGAACGCGGATCGGATCGCCCACACGCGCACCGAGCTTGTCCGCGAGGCTGGTGCCGACGACGACTTCATCGCCGCCGAGCCGATACTGGCCCTCGACGAGGTTCGCCGGAATGTCGACGATGCGGCGCAAGCGGGCCGCATCTGCGCCCACCACCTTCACCGCCTCCTCGGCGGCACCCCGGTACGCGAGCGCGGAGCCGCTCACTTTCGGGCAGACCGCGACCACGCCGTCGGTCGCCTCGACGCGTCGAACCGCTCGCTGCCATTGATCGAAGGGCCTCCGCCGCGGCTCGGACGGTGCAATCCGCCGTGCAAACGCGACGCCCGGCGCACGCATGAGCGCGCGTGGAGGCGCTTCTTCGGGAGCGACGGTGATGTGCGCCTGGCTACCGAGGGTTTGCTCGAGCAAGTTGACTTGAAGGCCTTCGATGATCGCCGAGACGAACACGAACGCGGCAATTCCAATCGTCACGCCGGCGAGGATGAGTAACGACTGTGTCCGACCTTCACGCAGAAATCTCCATGCAAGTTGGAGCGCGAGCACTAGCCGCCCTCCTCGTCGCCCACGTCCGCGGCCCCTCGCGCCTTGCGTAGACGCACGGGGTGGCCCTCCTCGATCGGGAGCATCGGAGAAAGCACACGATCGTCTGTGCTGAGGCCCGAGACCACCTCAACGACGTCATCGCCTTCGAGCCCGAGCTCGACATCGCGGCGCCGTGCTTCGCCTTCCTTGGCGATCATGACCCACGGCCTATCGCTCCCGAGGTCACGGATCGCCCAGCTCGGAACGACCAGCGCACTCGAGGTGCGCCCGACTTCGATCTCGACCGTCATGGTCATGTCGGGTCTCAAGTCCGTTTCGTCCTCGATATCCAGGTCCACTTCGACCGTGCCGCGCACAGGGTCCACGGAAGGTGCGATTCGGCTGATCGATGCCCCGAGCCGTTGCTCGGGGAAGGCTTCGGAAGACACCAAGGCGTGCTGACCCAATCGCAGCAGCGCGAGGTTCGACTCGTCGGGTTGAATGCGAACTTGCAGCGGGCCATCCCCGGCGAAGGTCACGATCGCATCTCCGGGCTGGACGACCTCGCCAGGTTCGACATGCCTTTTGAGCACGACGCCGGGGAGCGGTGCACGAATCCGCGTTTGCTCGACCGCAACCTGCGCCGCGGTGAGTCGAGCCTGCGCCCGCGAAAGGGCTGCAGCCGACACGGCCACGTCACTTCCCTTGGGCGCAGCCGCCGCCACCTCAAGGGACGCGGATACACGCCGGCTCCGCGCCTGGTCGCGATCGCGGCGCGCGCGCTCGAAGCTGAGCTCGCTCACGGCGCCGGTCCCCGCGAGGGCCTGCTGCCGCTGAAACTCGACCTCGGCCTGCCTCGCCTCGATGGTCGCCAGCCGCAGCGCTTGCTCCGCCATCCGTCTCCCGACCCCCTGCACACGTGCGAGCCTCGCCTCCGCCTCGGACACGGACGCCTCGGCCTCGGCAAGGTTGGCGAGCGCGTCTTCATCCGCCAGACGTACGAGCAACGCCTCGGCCTCGACGCGATCGCCATCCTCGACGCCCACCTCGGCGACAGTCCCCGGAATCATTGCGCCGAGCTTCGACTGCCGGCGCTGCACCACGCGACCGGAGGTGACGATGGTCTGCACCATCGGCTGGCGGACCGGGGTGATCGCGTCGACTCGCGGACCCTCGGTGCGGCGGAACGCCCACCAGCCTCCTACGCCAAGCGCCACCACAAGCGGCACGATCCAAAGCAAGTGGTGCTCCCGAGCCGTCACTCGGGGGATGTATCGCAATCGACGAGGGTTGTCAGGTCCTACAGGCGGTGACAGTGCGCCGAGAGCTCGCCCAACCGGCTTTCATGCCGGTACATCATCCGGGCTTCGTTCCCCCAAGTTCCGTCGTCTCACGGCGGGAGCAGCGCGAGGACTTGCGCCATTCGCTCGTCGGTGACGGGTCCATTGACGACGCCCAGGCGCTCGCCGTGGGCATCGAAGACTGCGACCGAGATCGTCGAGCCCTTCGGGAAGCCCAGCTTCGCGTAGGTCTTGCCCTTCCAATCGCACAACACGATTGTGTTTGGGAGCTGTTTCACTAGGGCCTTCTTGATCGAGCTCTTCGGAACGAAGAAGGGGACGCCCTCGAGGTTGCTCAGCCCCACGACAAGCACGGTCGGCGGCGCCTTCCGCCGAAGTGCTTTGTTCCAGGCCTGCATGGCGTCGGGGGTCTTGCGTTCCATCCCTGCCATCATGACTACCGCTTTGCCGGCGAAGATGTCCGCTTGGGTGTGCGGCTTCTCGTACTGGTCGTCGAGCGAGAAGTCGATCGCGGCGTTTGCCGCAACCGCGAAGGCGAGTGGGAAGGCGATGGTGAGAGGGAGAGCTATGCGACTCATGTTGAGCGTCTAAGGTCTTCAAACGGGCGCGCAAGCTGACTTCACCCCGGAGGCGCGTTCCTTCGACTAGCTCGGCGCATGGGGTCGGGACTCACGAGCCTTCGCGCGAAAATCAGGTGGCGGCTGGATCACCTTGGGCATTCGATCGTCGCCGGTGATGAGGCGCGCGCCGCGGCCTCCGGTGAAGTAGAGCCAAGTCCATTCGACAAACACGACCAGCTTCCTCCGAAAGTCGATCAGGAACAGGATGTGAATCAGGGCCCACATCAGGAAAGCGAAGTAGCCGCCAAACCGGAGCTTGCCGATCTCGGCGACAGCGCGGTTCCGACCGATGATCGCCATGGAGCCTCGGTCCTCATAGTGAAAGGGCTTGCGCGGCGGCGCGGGCTCACCTCTTCGCAAAGCCGCGATCTCGGCCGCGATCGTCTTCCCGACGAACTTGCCCCCTTGAATTGCACCTTGGGCAACCGCGGGCACCGCTTGGCCCGTCTCGTCATCGAGACGAAGAGCCATGTCCCCGGCGACGAATACGTTGGGGTGGCCTGGGACCGAGAGGTCGTCGCCTACGATGACGCGTCCCCCCCGGTCGAGCTCGGCACCGAGAGTTTCCCCCAAGGGACCGCCTTTGACGCCGGCCGCCCAAATGACGTTGTTTGCATCGATCCGAATCGGCCTATCAGGGGTCTCGGCGGTTAAGCCTTTGTCGTCGAGGCCCGTGACTCTCGTACCCAGAAGCACCTCGATGCCCAGGGACTCGAGGTCTCGCTTGGCCCGTTCCGACAAGGCCGGGTCGAACGAGCTCAGCACCCGATCTGCGAAGTCGAGCAGGATGATGCGAGCGGTCCTCGTGTCGATGGACCGAAAGTCTTTTCGCATGTCGTCCGCAACTTCGGCCAACGCGCCGGCCATTTCGACCCCTGTGGGCCCAGCGCCAACGATGGCAAAGGTGAGCGCCGCTCGCTTTGCCGCTTCGTCCTGCTCAAACTCCGCCTGTTCGAAGGCGAGCAGGAACCGGGCGCGGACGTCCGTGGCCTCATCGATCGTCTTCAGCCCTGGGGCGAACTTCTTCCACGACTCGTTGCCGAAGTAGTTCGTCTCGAAGCCGGTGGCGAGGAGCAGATAGTCATAGATATATGGTTCGCCTCCGACGTCTACGGTCTGCGTATCGACATGAACGCCGTTGACCTCCTTCATCAGCACGCGACAATTTGCCTGCTTGCTCACAAGACTTCGAATGGGCGCAGCAATCGTCCCGGGATGCAAAGCCGCCGTCGCGACCTGGTAGAGAAGAGGCTGAAACAGGTGATGGTTGTGCTTGTCGATCAGGACGACGTTGGCTTCGGCACCGCGAAGCGCGCGCGCAGCGGCCACACCGGCAAAACCGCCCCCGACGATCATTACCCGTGGCTTAGTCAGATCCATACCGGCTCCTCAGCGTATCGGTGAATAGCACGCTCCGCCTATGAAAGGTCGTCTCTTCTTGATTCACCATGTGGCGGGTTCGACTCGGACTCATCCGTGCCTACGGCAAGACTTCTTCACCTCGAAAGTCGAAGACCTTCCCGGTATCGGTCGACGTGACATCGTTGATGACAGCCAGCAGCCTTGCGACCGAATGTTCAGGAGTAAAGAGCTTGTCCTTGGGCACCCCGTTCTGGAATGGCTCGGAAAGACGCGTATCGACGGTGCCTGGATGCAGTCCAATCACGACCGCATTCGGGGCGACTCGACCGAGCTCAATTGAAAGCGTCTTCGTGAACATGTTTTGCGCGGCTTTCGACCCACGATAGGCGTACCAGCCTCCGAGGCGGTTGTCGGAGATGCTGCCGATCCTGGCAGAAAGACTCGCAAATACCGAGCGCCGATCGTGGCGAAGCATTCGGTGAAAGTGCTTGGCGACCAATAGGGGCCCAAAGGCGTTAACCTCGAACACCGCCCGAAGCGCTTGGGGACTCACCTGGGCAAGCTTCTTCTCGGGGGAGAAGCCCGGTCCGTGGAGCACTCCGGCGACGTTGATGATGAGCGAAACTCGCTCGTCCTGCTCCTCGAGCTGTTTGGCCGCCTCCAGAATCGTTTTTTCGTCGGAAACATCGAGCTTCAAGATGCGCAATCGACCGGAAGATTGGGATTTCAAGGACTGCAACTCAGCCGCGTTTTCGGGATTCCGGCAGGAAGCGAAGACACTTGCCCCATCATTGACGGCGAGAAGCTGCCGCACGAACTCGAGGCCAAGGCCTCGGCTCGCGCCTTGTATGAATGATGTGGTTGCAGCGGGCATTGGCTCTCTGCTCTCGTTATAGGACCGCATAGGGAGTCGCCAATGCTGCTACCGAATCCTACCTCGAGCCGACGGCTCCTAGGCGGCTGGGGCGAACTCTTTGAGCTCGCCGCGGAGCTTCTTCTTGGCGCGCACCTCGAGTTGCCGCGCACGCTCGCGGCTGACGCCGAGCTCGCGGCCGAGAGACGCGAGCGAGACGGAATCGTCGCTCAGAATCCGCTTCTCGACGATGAGCCTCTCTCGCTCGTCGAGCACAGAAAGCGCATCGGCGAGACATTTCCGAATCCCACTATCGCGTCGCTCGCGCTCGATGATGACGTCCTGCCGTTCGCTCGAACCGGGCAACAACTCGACGAGTGTCGAATCGGAATCGTTGTAGGCCGGTGCATCCAGCGAGATCTCACGCTGGTCGAGGCGGCGAAGCAGCTCGGTCATTTTTTCAACGGTCGTATCGAACTCTGACGCAAGCTTTTGCATCAACTCTTCCGGATCCGCGATGACGTTCGAGAGCCTCGCGCGCTCACGCCGGAGCCGGAAAAACATCTTCGAACGGAAGGGCCCCGACCCGGCGCCGACCATCGTGCTCGAGCGAACGACCGCCTCGAGGACGAACGCTCGGATCCAGTATCCCGCGTAGGTCACGAAACGAGTCCCCCGGTGCGGATCGAACTTGCGCACGGCGGTCACTAGGCCGACGCTCCCCTCCGCGATGAGGTCACCCAACGGAATGCCATAACGCCGGTATTGGACCGCAATGGCAATCACGTACCGCAGATTCGCTTGGACGAGCTCATCGGCGGCTTCTTGGTCGTCGTCGAGCACCCGAATGGCGAGCGCGTGCTCATCTTCCCGGGAGAGCCTTGGGATGGCGCGGACCTGTCGGATGTATCGGTCGAGGGAAGTGGAGGATTGCATGATGTTGAGCCTTGTGTGGGAGTTGAGGCAAAAGCGCGTCTCAAACTCTTGTCTAGATACTGTCTAGGATAATATAGACAAAAATGCAACAGCCCAGTGATCGAGAATGCCAACAAAATGGTAACTGTCTGAAATTAGGGCTGATTATGTCGCGAAGCTCAGGCAATCAAAGCCATGGTCAACATGCATCGCTTCGCGAGCCCGGTTTGGGTGGATGACCCCACTCTGTTCGCAGCCCTGCTGCCATAGCGGATGGTCAGGTACTCTCGGGGCGCTCGCAGACAACGAATGAGCGTGTGAGATGGTGAAACCGAAGAAGGAACGGCCAGTCCGCCGTAGGGCGATCACGATCTCGCTCTACGTGGCTGCCTGGGTTCTGCTGACTCTTCTCGCACCGGTGTGGCTCGTTGCAGGGCTGTTCGTCGGCGCGATTCGGCGTCGATCGTTTGTCATATTGCGTCTTCTGATCTTCGCATGGTTCTTCTTTGGCATCGCGATGGTCGCGCTAGTTCGACTCGCAGTGGTGTTCACGTTTCTCCGAGCAAATGCAGACGAGCTCCAGACTCGCCTCTTCCAACTGCAGCAATGGTGGGCCACTGCGATCCTAGGGGCAGCCAGTAGGCTACTGGAGCTCGACATCAAGATTGACGGCGCAGATGCAGCGCTGCCTGGGCCTGTCATCTTGCTCATGCGCCACGCCAGTATCCTCGACACGCTTCTTCCTAGCGTCTACGTCCAGGGCCCCACGCAGTGGCGTGTGCGGTACATCCTGAAACAGGAGTTGCTGTTCGACCCCTGCCTCGACATCGTTGGAAACGCGCTTCCCAACTATTTTGTCGACCGCACCGGAGATCGTAGCCGCGAATTCGAGGGCATCCGCGCGCTCGTCAAGGACCTCGGCGACGATGGTGTTCTGATCTACCCGGAGGGAACTCGGTTTTCTGCGGAGAAGCTCGTGCGCGCACGCAAGCGCGTTCGGGAGCAGGCCCCAGAGCTCGCCGGGGCAGTGGACGCCTTGACTCATGTCCTGCCCCCGCGCCCTGGCGGTGTCCTGACTCTCCTCGACGCTCTCCCAGACGTCGATTGCGCGATTCTTGCGCACCAAGGGCTCGAGGGACTCCAGAAGGTCAAAGACGTTTTTAGCGGGTCTGTGATCG
>Ga0316187_10003234_pt1 | contig 14189 bp, 11 predicted proteins | sample CroRivburrow1_MG_FD_204927 | JGI IMG/M metagenome (GOLD analysis project Ga0316187, IMG submission 204927) | Coastal sediment microbial communities from Maine, United States - Cross River worm burrow 1 | ecosystem: Environmental > Aquatic > Marine > Coastal > Sediment | place: USA: Maine...
AGGGGCACTACGAGGTTGTGCTCACGATCGAGGCGGACGCGAAAACCGAGGGGAACACGATGTTCCTGGTGGAAGTGCAGCAGGCGGGCCTGTTCCGGATCCAGGGCTTCGGCGACAAGGAAATGGGACTGGTGCTTAACGTCGCCTGCCCCACCGTGCTGCTGCCTTTTGCCAGGGCCGCCGTTACCGATGTGGTGAGCAGGGGCGGATTTCCGCAGCTGCTCATCAGCCCGGTTAATTTCGAAATGCTCTATGCCAACAAAACCAGGGATGCCCAACAGCAACCCGGGGGCGGGGACGGCAACGCCCCTGCACCAGTTCAGGGGCCGGGTAACGGCGAGACCATAAACTAGACCCTGCCTGATTCTGTAACCATGCCGACCGGTGTTCAGTCCATGCCCGTCGGTGTGCTGGGTGCTGGGTCGTGGGGAACGGCACTTGCGTTACTCATTGCACGCAATGGCTTCCCCGTCCAACTCTGGGACTACAACCGGGAGCACATCGAGTCGGTTGGCCGGGAGCGGGAGAACAAGCGCTACGTTCCCGGGGTGGCGCTGCCGCCGAATCTGGGCATCGAAGCCGACCTTGACTCACTGGTTGCCTGCACCGACCGGTTCCTCGTCGTTGTCCCCAGCCATGCGTTTCGTTCAACCCTCGAGAGCATGGCGGCAAACTTCGATGGCAACCGTCAACTTATCATCAGCTGGGGAACCAAGGGGTTCGATCCCGGCCGCCAGACGCTGTTGAGTGAGGTCGCCACCGAGGTGTTTCCATCAGCCGGACAGGCCGCTGTCTCCGGCCCGAGCTTCGCTGGTGAGGTAGCACAAGGACTGCCCACCGCACTCACCGTAGCATCGCCGGATGAGCCTACGGCGGATACCGTTGCCGCCTGGTTGCGTGGCGATCGGGTCAGGGTCTATACCAATCGGGACATCGCTGGCGTGCAGTTGGGGGGCGCGATCAAGAACGTGATGGCGCTCGCCGCGGGCATCAGCGACGGCCTGGGATTCGGTGCCAACGCGCGCGCTGCCCTGATCACCCGCGGCCTGACCGAGATGAACCGGCTGGGCGTTGCGCTCGGGGGCAGTCCAAGCACCTTCATGGGCCTGACCGGGGTTGGTGACCTGGTGCTGACCTGCACGGACAATCAATCACGTAATCGCCGGGCGGGGATCGGGCTGGGGCAGGGACGTGCGCTCAATGACGTTCTGAAGGAGATCGGTCAGGAGGTCGAGGGCGTCAAAACGGTGCGCGAACTGTACGCCATGGCTGGGCGTGCGGGTGTGGACATGCCTATAACCGAGCAGGTTTACCAGGTCGTTTATGAAGGCCTGCCGGCGGAGCAGGCAGTCGTGAGTCTGCTTCGACGCGAGCCCAGGTCCGAGTAACCAGGCCCGAATTTCTCGCCAGGCGGCCAACCCTCGCTTGGGCGGGTCGCCGCCGGGTCAGCCCCGATCAAAGTTTTGCTGCCGCCAGGCCTCATAAATCACGATGCTCACCGTGTTTGCCAGATTGAGGCTGCGGTTCCCGGGCATCATTGGCAGGGTGATCCGCCGTTCCGGGGGTACGGACTCCCTGGTCTCCCGTTTCAGGCCGCGGGACTCGGGGCCGAACATGAACGCGTCACCGGGTTCGTAGTCGGCAGCGCTGTACAGAACCTGGTTGTGGGTCGACAATGTAAACAGGCGTCCCGTCTGCGCCGTATCCAGAAAAACCCTCAAATTGCGATAGCGGTGAATACTGGCCCAGTCGTGGTAGTCCAGCCCGGCACGCCGCAGACGGCGATCGTCCGGCTCGAAACCCAGCGGTTCTATCAGGTGCAGCGTGCTGCCCGTATTGGCGCAGAGCCGGATAATATTTCCGGTGTTCGGAGGAATCTCCGGTTCGAACAGGACGACGTGGAACATGGCCGGAGGGCTCTGTAGACCTGCCAGGATAACGGCTGATTCAGAACGGTTTTACGACAACGAGTATAATCGACAGCAACAGGATGACGACGGGGAACTCGTTGAACCAGCGGTACCAGACGTGCGACCGCGTGTTGCGGTCATTCCTGAAATCCGACCTGATCTTCCCGCACCAGACGTGGTAACCGATCAGCACCAGCACGAGCGCAAGCTTGGCGTGGAGCCAACCGCCGGTAAACCCGTAACCCAGCCAGAGCCAGGAGCCGAACCCCAGTGCCAACACGGCACTCGGGGTCATGATACCGAAGAAGAGCTTACGTTCCATGATCTTGAATCTTTCGATGCTTTCCCGGTCGTCGGACATGGCGTGATAGACGAAGAGCCGCGGCAGGTAGAACAGACCGGCAAACCAGGTCACTACAAAAAATATATGAAAAGACTTGATCCAGAGCATCGTCGGTCAAACCGGAAGTTGCGAGAACGAGAAAGCGAAGCTCAACTATCCCTTATAATTAATCCGGCGTGCCCGATTTGCAGACAGGGATGCCCCGCGGGAAGCAGACTGTACCCAACAATCATTGCCAATTCCAGCCCTAACCGGACGGTAATTAATGAAACCTGAGCATCCAGGGAGCGTGACTTTGTGACTGCTCTCGAGCCGCTGCGCAGAGAACTCGATCTGTGGGCGGAAAATAATGAAGTGGCCACTCTGTGGTGGCGTGACGACGACGCCGACTCATCGACTGACGAGATCCGGCGGATGCTTGATTTGTCGGGAGAATCAGGTGCCACAGTCGTTGTGGCAGTCGTCCCGGCGACAGCCTGTGACGCCCTGGCGCCGGTGCTGCTCGATTGCCCGGGCGCGGTGGCGGTGCAGCATGGGTACGCTCACAAGGACCATTCTCCGGCGGACGTCCGCGGCAAATGGGAACTGGGCATGCACCGACCCCTGGAAACCATCCTGCATGAACTGGGGAGCGGCTGGATTCGATTGACCGACCTGTTTGGCAACCGGGTGCGGCCGATGCTGGTGCCACCGTGGAATCGAATCGATCCCGCCGTGGTGCGTGAACTCCCGGGTATGGGATATTCGACGCTGTCCACCTTCGAGCCCCGCTCCGCACCGGAGGCGGCTCCGGGACTGCGCTGGGTCAACTGCCACTGCGACATCATCGCCTGGAAGCGGGACCGTACTTTTATCGGGGCGGCGAGTATGGTGGAGCGTCTACTGGAACATCTGCGGGCAAGGCGGCAGGGCGATGCAGACGCCGACGAGCCTACCGGTCTTCTCACCCACGTCTGGGCAAACGATGAGGAGGCGTGGTCCGCCCTTGGTGAGGTGCTCGCTCTCGTCGCGGAACACCCGGGCGGTCGCTGGCTCGACCGGACGGGCCTCGGTTTGTGATCGAACCGGTCTTCCGCCCCGGCAAGGAGAGCGATATCGATCAGGTCGCTACACTCCTCAGTGTACACATGAACCGTAAAGTTTCACCCGCGGACTTCCGGCGCCTGATGGACTATCGGTGGGCCGGCGAGAAACCCCACATCGGGATGGTTGCCGAAGCCGGGGGCAACATCGTCGGGTTTCTGGGCAGCGTCTGGTCCATCCGCCGCTTCGGCGGCGATTCGAGAACATTCGGGAGCTTTACGTCGCTTTATGTGCACAAGGACTGGCGCGGGCACAACCTGGGCCTGAGGATGATGCGGACTTACGAGGCGCGCCCGGACATTACCTACACGGTCTATGACCCGAGCGAACGTGTGCACGGCATCCTGGAGCAGTGCGGCTTCCGCGATCTCGATACCCATCGCAGAGTCTGGGAACAGGGCATGGGCGAAAACGGAGAAGAGATGGAAGTCGTTGAAGGTCATGGCGCGATCGCCGGGTTGCTCGACGCCGAGCAGCGCCGTTATCTGGACGATCATGCAGCATTACCCGCCCTGCCGCTGCTATTCAGGGACGGCAGCCGCGAGGCGTTTTGTTTTTTCCTGCGCCAGGACAGGGGCCTCGATGGGGTTTGCCACGAGCTGATCTATACAGATGACCCTGTGGCGCTGGCGGCGCTGATCGGACGGGTGGCAGGATGGTTCCTGGCCAGGGATCCACGGGCAAGGCTGCTGGTGGATGAACGGTTTTTCGACGGCCACGACACCACCGGCATGCGCCAGACTCTAAGTTGTCGTCGAATGGTGCGGCGCGCCTACCCACCCGTGCCTGACTGGCGTATCGACCATCTGTACTCCGAAACGCTGCTGCTCGACCTGAAGCTGGGCCTGTAGTTCCTGTGACCGTGAAACAGGTACACCACAGCAACACCTATATCCGGTTTGATACAGAGGAAACCGGGCAATCGATCCCGTCGCGATTTGAACGCATGGTCGAGAAGTACCCGGATCGGTTGGCTGTAAAAGATGAGCATCATCAGCTGACCTACCGCGAGCTGAATCAGGATGCCGACCTTCTGGCCAGTGCGATCCAGGGTCGAGGCGGAGGTGGTACGGAACCGATCGCCCTCATGTTCGGTCAGGGGACCCGGGCGATCGCCGCTATTCTGGGCGTCCTGAAATCGGGCAAGCCCTATGTCTTTCTGGACCCGGGACTAACTTCCGAAAGAAACCGGCTCATCCTCGAGGATTCAGGGGCGCGTCTGGTGGTAAGTGACGCGCTGAATTTCCCGGAGGCGAACTCCTGCGATGGCTTGGTCGCGATGAACATCGATGACTGTAAGGCTACATCGTATATCAATCCCGGAATCGCACCCGATGCCCCGGCCTGTCTGGTCTATACCTCCGGCTCGACCGGTGTTCCAAAAGGCGTGCTGCAAAATCACCGGAGCCTGCTTGCCGGTGCGATGAACTATACCAATTGTTTTCAGCTTTCTTACGCAGACCGTGTGTGCTTCCTCTATTCCCCGAGCGTCATTGCGGCGGTAAGAATGATGTGGCTTGCCTTGTGCAACGGAGCGGCGCTGTATATGTATGATCTCAGGGCCGAGGGGTTCGGTAGATTACCCGGTTGGTTGCGCCAACATCGAATCACGATCTTCAGCTCGGTCGCCTCCGTTTTCCGTCATTTTACGGGTACTTTGACGTACGCGGATCGGTTCCCGGACCTGCGCCTCATCAGATTGGGCGGAGAAACGACACTCCCTGAAGACGTGGAGTCTTACAAGAAGCATTTCTCGGAAGAATGTGTTCTTGTGAACCGTATTGGAAGTACTGAAACCGGAACCTACAGCTGGTTTCGTATAGGTAAGGAAACTCAAATCGACGGGGCGTCGGTACCGGTAGGCTATCCGATGGCCGGCTATGAAATTCTTCTGCTCGATGCAGATGGGGAAGATGCAGGGGTGGATCAGCCTGGTGAAATAGTCGTGAGAAGCAGATACCTCTCCTCCGGTATCTGGCGACGGCCCGACCTCACGGAATCCTCGTTTGTTTCCATCCCGGGTGGCAACGGAGAACGCTGTTACCGGACCGGCGATCTGGGTCGCAGGACTTCGGATGGTTGCCTGATTCACATGGGGCGAAAAGACCACCAGGTAAAGGTGAGGGGGCATCGTGTTGAGGTGGCCGAAATCGAGAAGGCGCTGCTCAGCTTCGATACGGTCAGGAACGCTGTGGTGATGCCATGGAAAGGAGAAGGGGGGGAGCCCCATCTGGTGGCTTATTTCGAGCCGACACCGGAAAGAATACCGTCCGTTACAGCGCTTCGGCGCGGACTGGGCCAGCAGCTTCCCGGCTATATGATCCCTGCATATTTTATCGAAATCAGTGATTTCCCAAGAGCAGCCGGCGGCAAAATAGACCGCGCAGCCCTGCCGTCCCCGGGCGGTGAGCGGCCTGCACTTATTGCCCCATTTCGTTCCCCGAGGAATCCCATCGAGGAAACGGTGGCACGGATATGGGCCGAGGTATTGGGGCTGGATGAAGTCGGTGTCCTTGATCCCTTCCTGGAACTCGGCGGCGATTCCCTGCGTGCGATGCAACTTGCATCAAGGGTGTTCGCAACTTTTCGGGTGCAGCTATCCATACAGTCCCTGCTCGATTCATCAACGGTTGCGGACGTGGCGGAGGAACTCGCTTTGGAGCAGGGCGCGGCGGCCGGCCGGGCCAATGAAATTTCCCTCCCATCGATTCCATTTAGGTGCGACACGGGACCCGGCCCGCTGTCCTTTTCCCAGGAGAGGATATGGTTCCTGAGTCAGCTGGACGAGATTAGCCCTGCCTACCACGTCACACGTGCCTTCAGGCTGAAAGGTTGTTTGAATGCAGGTGCACTCCAACGGGCGCTCCAGGCGGTTGTGGACCGGCACGAGGTCCTGCGCACGACCTACCAGGTAGTCGACGGTATTCCCAGGCAGATCGTTCAGGGCGGCCGGGCGATAGAACTCAAGACAATCGACATCGGCGAAATGCGTCAGAGTGTGAATTGGGAGAAGGTCCGGGCGTTGACGAAATCGGAGATCCAGCAACTCTTCGACCTGCAACACGATTTGATGATCCGGGCAACCCTGTTGCGCCTCCGGGAAGATGACCATGTATTGCTGCTGGTAATGCATCACATTGCCTCGGACGGATCGGGCGGCTCGTCGTCGATCCTGGCGCACGAGCTGAGCGAGCTTTACACTGCCTGTTCTTGCGGTGATGCTCCCACACTGCCGGACCTTCCCATCCAGTACGCGGATTTTGCCGCATGGCAACGGAGCGAGCTGCGGGGAGAAGTTCTCGATCGGCAAATGGCCTATTGGATGCATCATCTGGCAGGGGCCCCCGCCCTCCTGCCCCTGCCCACGGATCGACCCCGGCCCGCACGTCAGATATACCGGGGAGCGTGCGAGACGCTTGAGATTCCTGCTCACCTCTCAGGTGATCTCAGGAAGCTCGGCAGGGAAGAGCGGGCGACGTTCTTCATGACGTTGCTTGCCGGCTGGCTTACCATTCTTCACCGCTACTCCGGGTCGGAGGACATCCTCGTCGGCTCGCCGACCCTGGGCCGCAGCAGAATTGAGGTCGAAGAACTGATCGGGTTTTTTGGCAATACGCTGGTGCTTCGAACAGACCTGTCGGGGAATCCCACATTCAGGCAATTGCTGGCTCGGGTCCGACGGGTCGCGTTGGACGCTTACGCACACCAGGACCTTCCGTTTGAAAAACTGGTGGCGGCGCTTGAACCCGACCGCGACCTCAGTCATGCGCCTCTGTTTCAGGTCATGTTCGTGTTTCAGGACACGCAGGAGGTCTTTTCCCTTGCGGGCATGGAAACCGAAGAGTTGCATCCACACACGGATACATCCAAATTCGACCTGACACTGACAATCCGGGAGCGTGGTGACCTGCTTGCGGCAACCCTGGAATACAGCACGGAATTGTTTGACAGGGCCAACGTAAGCGGCATGCTGGCCCATTACCATGGCCTGCTGGAACGCGTGGCAACAGACCCCGACCGGAACATATCGTCCATCCCGCTGCTTTCAGACCGGGAACGACACCAAATATTGGTCGAGTGGAATCGCACTGCGAAGGACTACCCCGGCGGAGCCTGCATCCATGAACTCTTCGAGGTGCAGGTAGAGCGGACGCCCGATGCCATTGCCGTACTGTTCCAGAGTGAACAATTGACTTACCGCGAACTCGACCAGCGCGCGAACGCTCTGGCGCGGCAGTTGCAGCGGGCCGGGGTAGGCCCGGAGGTGGCGGTTGGGCTCTGCGCGGACCGGTCCACCGGGATGATGGCAGGGCTGCTAGCGATTCTCAAGGCCGGAGGAGTGTATGTCCCATTGGACCCGACTTATCCCGCGGAACGCCTGGCGTTCATGATGAGAAACAGCGGTGCATCCGTTTTGTTGACGCAGCCGCATCTGAAAAATCTCCCGGTAAGCGATGTGCGCGTCATGTTACTCAACGATCATCCGGAGGCCGCCGGCGTGTATGCCGGCAAGGCCCCGGACAGCGGGGTAACTCCTGACAATCTTGCCTATATCATGTACACCTCCGGCTCCTCCGGCGAGCCCAAAGCGGTGGCGATGCCGCACGGTCCCCTGGTTAATTTGATCTGCTGGCAGCGTGAACACTCCGACTGCGGAGAGGGCGCCCGAACGCTGCAGTATGCGCCGTTTGGATTCGATGTGTCGTTCCAGGAAATCTTCAGTACCTGGTGTAGCGGCGGAACACTTGTCCTGATCGACGAAGACCGGCGCCGGGATCCGGCTGAGGTGCTTGCTGCGATCAGCCGCGATTTTATCGATCGGCTGTTCATGCCGTTCGCGGCATTGCAGCAGCTGGCCGAGGCGGCACAGGCATTGAACGTGATTCCAGCAACGCTGCGAGAGGTCATCACCGCCGGTGAGCAGTTGCGGATAACACCCGGTATCTCTTATCTGTTCGAGAATCTGACCGATTGCATGCTTGTCAACCAATATGGTCCTACCGAGGCGCATGTCGTATCGTCCTGTTCGCTGGGCGGCAAGCCCGAACACTGGCCTCTTCTCCCTCCGATCGGCAAGCCCATTTCCAATACGAGGCTTTACGTTCTCGACGATGGACTTAAGCCTGTTCCTGAGGGTGTCGCGGGCGAACTCTGCATCGGGGGCGCGAGCCTGGCGCGCGAGTATTACAATGACCCCGGACAGACGGCCGATAAATTCATTGCAAGTCCTTTCTCCGAAGAGCCGGGGGACCGCATCTACAGGACGGGGGATCGCGCACGTTACCTGGCGGACGGCAACATCGAGTTTCTGGGTCGGGTGGACGATCAGGTGAAGATTCGCGGCTTTCGAGTCGAGCCGGGCGAGATCGAGGTGGTATTGGGACGGCACCCCGCGATACGGGAATGTGTGGTCGCGGCTCGCGAGGAGCCGACAGGTTACGAGCGGCTGGTGGCCTATGTGGTTGCAGCAGACCGGCTGACTTTCTCTGTAGAGGAGATGCTGGGTTTTCTCAGGAACATACTCCCCGAATACATGATTCCTTCCGTCGTCGTGGTGATGGATGCGCTCCCGCTCAACCCCAACGGCGGTGTGGACCGGCGTGCCTTGCCTGCTCCTGAAACGTCCCGGCCCGACAGGCTGCAAAGCTTCGTTGCCCCCCGCACTGAAGTGGAAATGGAGTTGGCCGAAATCTGGTCCGGGGTCCTTGGACTTGAGGGGATAGGGATTCACGACAACTTCTTCGAACTGGGGGGGCATTCGCTGGTGGCGACACAGATTATCAACAAGATTCGCTTGCGGATGAATGTGGAGCTCCCGTTGCTCGTCGTTTTCCTGTCGCCTACCATTGCGGAGATCGCCGACAGGATTCGCACCCAGCAGGACTCTGGTTGAGTCCGGTTGGAATGACGGGGCGACCGGACCCTGAAATGCTCTCCGGTGCTCCCGGTATTCGACACCAATCCATTTAAGCATGACGCAAATCACCATGAACAAGATCTTGGAGGAAAAATTTACCGGTCCGCTGGCATGGCGCGCCGACACACCGTTGCCGAACGACGGGTTCTCCGTACTCAATGCGAAATGCCAGGACGAGATCGCTGCGGTGGCGCGGGAGTTGCGCGACAACCCACTGCCAATCGAGGCTTTGCGTCCCGGTGATTTCGACATGCAGGCGTGTAATGCGTTAATGGCCGGAGTGCGCGACACAGTAGATAGTGGTACCGGGTTGACGGTGATCGGCCGCCTCGACGTCGCGGGCATGGGGGAGGAAATCAGTACGAAAATCTACTGGCTTCTGATGTCCATGATGGGTCGGCCAGTTGCCCAGAAATGGCGGGGCACGCTCATCTACGACGTGCAGGACACCGGCGCCAGGATGGCGCCGGGCAGCGTCGTACGCTCATCGAAGACCAACAGCGGCACAGGTTTCCACAATGACAACAGCTGCAATCTGCCCCCGGATTTCGTAGCGCTTCTCTGCCTGCAAACGGCGAAGCAGGGGGGGATCAGCGGCATCGTCAGCTTCGAAAGCGTCTACAATCAAATGCTGGATGAGCACCGGGAGGTTCTGCCTCGCCTTTACGAACCATTCTTTTTCGACCGCGTGAAGGAGCACGCACCGGGCGACGAAATTCTTTCCGTGAAGCCGATCTTCGAGATCGATGGCCGACACCTACATGTCAATTTCTCGCCCGGCCTTGTCGAACTGGGCTACCTCAGGCGCGGTGAGGAGATGGATCGAGAGGGACGGGTGGCTTTCGACGCACTATGCAAAACGACGGATGCTGAAGTTTTCTGCAAAGCGTTTGAATTTCAGCGCGGGCAGATCCAGGTGTTGAACAATCGCAGGCTGGGGCATCGCCGCACCGCATTCAGAGACTGGGATGATTCCGCCAGAAAACGACATCTGGTACGCCTGTGGATTCGGGATTCCGGTCGACCCTTTTATCAGGGATAAACTGCGCGATGGCCGGACAAGATCGGGGTGTGTATTGATCGCGACATTTTTCATCGCGTCAATGACGAATTAAATTATCGACCGCGTACGGCATGAATATACCCGGTCTGTGAACCGCACCGGGACAGAATCTTTATTGGACGGTGTACACTGTTCCGGAAATCTGTTTAAATTTTAGTTTCCTCGCCTGCTCGATCGACCAAAGGCTGCCGCTTCCGGAAGATACAGCGGAGAACTTCAAGCAGAACATATTCAGAACCCTGTCCGAACAGGGTGGAGATCAACTGGATCGATCCGTGCGCGATTTCCCGTGCTGTTGACGGAAAATACGCAAGAGGCAATAGCTTTACTACCGAGAAGGGATTGTCGAATTCGACCAAACAATGGTCTCGACTACACGAGTTTCACATAAAACGGAGGTAGCATCATGCGCATTGCGTTATTAAGTCGCGCCAAAGATCGGCTGTACTCAAATCGGCGCCTTGTCGAAGCGGCTAAACAGCGAGGCCATGAAATCGAGCACGTACACACTTTGAACTGCTACATGGACATCGCATCCCATAAGCCCAGTGTGCACCTCAGCGGCAAGGAATTGCCGTTCTTCGATGCGGTCATACCGCGTATTGGGTCTTCGGTTACTTTCTATGGCTGCGCCGTGCTCCGCCAGTTTGAAATGATGGGCAGTTACCCGCTGAACGAATCCGTCGCCATCACCCGGTCCAGGGACAAGCTGCGTTCACTTCAGATCCTGGCGCGTGCCGGCGTTGGTCTGCCGCTGACCGGATTTGCCCACTCCACCCAGAACACGAAGGACCTGATCAAGTTGGTCAACGGTGCCCCGCTGGTGGTCAAGATCCTGGAGGGTACGCAGGGCAAGGGCATCGTGCTGGCGGAAACGCAAAAGGCCGCGGAGACCATTATTGACGCCTTCCGGCAGCTGAAAGCGAATTTCCTTGTACAGGAATTTATCAAGGAAGCCGGTGGTGCCGACATCCGTGCATTTGTGATCGGTGAAAAGATCGTTGCGGCGATGATGCGGCAGGCTGCCCAGGGGGAGTTCAGGTCGAATCTGCACCGAGGCGGTACCGCGTCGTTGGTCAGGTTGACACCCGAGGAACGATCTACCGCGATTCGTTCCGCCAAAAGGATGGGGTTGAATGTGGCCGGAGTGGACATACTGCGGTCCAACCACGGGCCGGTGGTGATGGAAGTCAACTCGTCCCCGGGTCTCGAGGGCATCGAAAAGGCGACGGGAAAGGACGTGGCCGGCATGATCATCGACTTCCTGGAAAAAAACGCAAAACCGAAGAGGACGCGGACTCGTGGAACCGGTTAGCGTTTCAGGTGGAACGACTTGAAATGGTTGACTTTTCAGACACGGCAACGGGAACCGGGTGCACAGATGACTGATTTCCGGCTGTCTATACCCGGCGCCAACTTGCAGGAGTCCATTTTGCGTAACATCTGTCCGGGACTTGCGCGCGGCATCATGGCATTGTTTCTGTTGCTGTCCGTGTCCGGCTGTCAAAACCCGGGCCAGACCGGGCCGGGGGGCGGTGCCGCCGGCGAGGACAGTACCCCCGCCGTTGCCGCGGAAATACTGCCCGAAGAAGATCTGGAACCCGAGGTGATCCTGCGATCCGCAGCTCAGATCTTGCCTGAGGAACTTCTGACCAGTCCGTATCACGCCGTGCGGGACGAGGTGATCGGACGCGGATTCATCGACTACTACGTCATCGAATCTCAATATGGGGAATTTCTTGCGGCCGGAGACCAGGAAGTTCGAGAGCGGGTCCGCGAGATCCACGCAATCGCAGAGCTACGGGACTTCAGTAGAACCGAGGTCATCACCGACTCCGCTGCTGATGCGGCCAAGCGAAGCTACGTCGCTGCGAAAGAGGTTCTTGTGAATCCATGGGAGACTGTCAAAGCCACCCCCGCTGGACTGGAGAAGTTGTTCAAACGCTCCAAACGGCAGGCCACAGATGCCTATGGCAACGTCGTCGAATGGTACCAGGATGATGACGAAGACGGTCAGGTCGCAACGTCCGGGGATGCAACGGTTGAGAACGAAGTCTCGATGATGGAGAAAATCCGCCAGGCAGCCGACCTGGGCATCGACGAGGGACAGAAGTTCTTGAAGAGCTCGATCGGATTCAACAGAGAGTTCCGCCGACTGGCGCAGCGACTCGGTGTCGATCCATACACGCGCAATGCGGCATTGCGCAGCGAGATGGTCAGCATGGCATGGACCGCCACGGCGGGCTCCTTTGCCGCCAATCTGGTTCTGCCTTCAGTACCCGCGCCCGTTGGATTTCTTGCGGACACCCAGAATCTCGTCTGGAACTCGAAACCGATCGACCTTCTCTTGCGCAACGAGGAAACCATCCTGCGCATGGGCATCGATCGCGGTGAAATCGACGCGTTTTTCAACAACGATAACTTCACCCTCAGCGAACAGACACGATTGGTCGAAGCGATCAAGCGATTGCGCGGCGCAGCCAACACCGACCAGCTCCTGCTCAAGGCTGCCCGGGTCCGGTCCCGCGAGGAAGCGCGCTTCTATGTCCGCAGCGCGGAGTTGCTGGCGCTATATCACGAGAAACGCACGCCCCTGGAACAGCTGATCAAAGACGAATACGCTCCAGTCGCTGCGCGTGACAAAAAAGGCCGCATGATCGTCGCCCTGCCGCTGGACTACGTCAACTGGTCTCAAACGGCCCACGACATCGCAATGGGCATGCACGGCAATCTGAAACAACATGCCCGCAGCGATGACCTCGAGGTCTGGGTCGAAGGTAGCGTCAGCCAGCGCGCGGTGCGGGAACTCTCCCGGTTGGGCTGGACAGTGAATGAGCTCGCTCTCGATGTTCTGGCCATTGAGTAGAACCCATCTCAAAATGCGTGCGGACCGCAATCCATCCATGGAGTGTTGAGACGGGCTCTGGAAGCTGTCTCAGGTTTAGGCTGAGCCGGGTTCATCTGTTTCCAGGCCCAGGTAAACTTTTTCGAATCTGGCAAGCGCCCGGTATAACCGCATTTTTGCGCCGCTCAGACTCGTGCCGAGCTGGCTGGCAGTCCTGCTCAGTGAGAGTTCGTGGAAAAAGCGGAGCTTGAGTACCTCCTGATCGGTTACCGGCAATCGACTCAGTGCCACCTCTATGGAATTATTACGTTCAACGTTCTCGGTTCCGTCGGACGTGACCAATGCCGGATGGGTGTTCATCGTCGTCCAAGCTATCGCAAACGCGGTGACGCGTATGATGCGGCGCCGGTATTGGTGTCGCGAACGTGTCCTACGATGACAGTCTGTCAACCAGCACAACGCTGGACGATGAAAGCGGGACCATCTTCGATGTCGAGGCGGGAATCAAGTATTTCCTGCGCCCCTACATGGCGATTTCCACTTCCTTCGCTTTCCAGGTCGCGAGCAAGGACCTTTTTGCCACGGACGACTCCATAGAGGACAACATTACCCTGTTAAAAATCGGAATGCGTTTTTACTTCTGATTTTCCTGGAGTCGGGTACAGGGATGCACCCGACACTCTGGCATTCCGGCTGACCCGCCGAGGCAGCCTGTCATCCGCGCCCACTATTGTACCTGGTGCCGGCCATCACCATACGAGCACGCCGGCGCTTGTGGCGAATGCGTTTTTCTCCCGGGTATTGCTAAAGCCTCCCCATTTAGTAGAATCCTCTTAGCCACAATCAGGCAAAAACCGTAACAGCTCGGCCATATTCCCGGAAAACAGAACGAAAACGGCAGATACCCACAGGAGCGTGTCCGCGCAGGGTATTCTCAATTTGCTCCGCACCTGGGTTAGAATCCGGCAATAAGTCGTCTCCGCACTGCCCGAGGTTCAAGGCGACCGATTACCTGATCTGGACGACTC
>Ga0316187_10003238_pt1 | contig 14185 bp, 13 predicted proteins | sample CroRivburrow1_MG_FD_204927 | JGI IMG/M metagenome (GOLD analysis project Ga0316187, IMG submission 204927) | Coastal sediment microbial communities from Maine, United States - Cross River worm burrow 1 | ecosystem: Environmental > Aquatic > Marine > Coastal > Sediment | place: USA: Maine...
ACTGTATTGCTAATATATGAATGGGTTACTTTCTTCCCTTTGTCTTTACCTGATCTTGGGACGTACTCAACTTCTAGCAACTCGTTGTTATCCAGATTTCCAACAAAATCTATGACTCTAGTGCGAATACTTGTTTGTGCATTTGTATCTGAAAATATTTTGTCCAGATACTTAGCGTATGCTTCTTTTTCATCAATTCCTTCCTCAACGCATATTCTTCTTATGGTCGTGCGCTGAACGTTTGCTCTCTTATATATAGAAATAGGATTACCTTCTCCGTCTTCTATATCGCCTAAATGTTGCCGCTCATCCGCATTGAGCAAAATGCTCGTATACTTCCAACTCTCTCCAGCTTCTCTCATTTCTCCTATAACATCCATGAGAGGTGTATTCTTGCTAAGGTGGGCAAGAGTGTTTAGCTCTAACAAGTTTTTTGCATAAATCACAACATACTCGATATTCTTTTTTAGTCGTTTATCCTCACCACCTCCTGATGCTCCGGCAGATACTTTGGCCATTACATTAATTATGTTTACAAAATTCTCTGCTCCAAAAATATCATCAAGAACTTCCCGTAAATTAGATAGTTCAACATCGCTGATTGATATGCAGATAAGACCATCTCGCGAAAGAAGTGACTTAGCAAGTTTTAGTCTTGGATATATCATGTTTAACCATCGTGTATGAAGCCTACCCGTTTTCTCAGTATCCGAAGTAAGCTTAAGACCCTCTTCACCTATTTGCCCTGTAAACCGTAGATAGGTATCCAAATTGTCTTGATATTTATCTGGATAGATAAGATCATTGCCCGTGTTATAAGGGGGGTCGATATAAATCATCTTTATCTTATTGGCGTAGCTCTTTTGCAAGAGCTTAAGCACTTCAAGATTATCCCCTTCAATAAACAGGTTATTGGTCATATCCCAATTAACACTTTCCTCTGGACAGGGAAGCAATGTTCCTGTTGATGGTGTGAGGGCTATTTGCCGCGCTTTCTTTTTACCGTGCCAGTTAAGGCCATATTTTTCTTCGCCTTCGTCCAAAACTTTGGCATCACCTAGCAGTTGGCGCAGAGTATCAAAATTCACGCCACCTTCGGTGAATACATCAGGGAACAGGGTTTTGAGTCGCTCAATATTTTCAGATACTGTATTGGCGCTCTGTCCATCTTCCAGTTCTACTTTTTTCATCTTGGTTCCTATTCTTTAACTCGCATCATTCTGTTTAAAGATCGCTTTTGATTTGGGCAATCTTGTCATTAATTTGTTTTACCTGTGTATTTAGCTCTACCTGCCTGCCCATCTGTTTTTCTTTTTTTAGCCTAGAGGCTATTTCTGACTTCGTTGCTTCCAGTTTTTCAATATTGTGCAGCATGGCAAGCCTGTCCTGACTCCTGCCTTCACTGGGTTGGCAGTCAAGAGAGAATTCTCCACTATAGCTTGCACAGTTAATGGCTATAGCACGATCCGTTAATGTTTTATAGAAATTCCAAAAATTCTTGAATGAAAGGTTGTTGATAGCCAGACTATTCAGAAATTGGCTTTCTGTTTCGCTATGGTCTGCGAGATTGATCCAGTTGGTGTGAATGCTATTTTCAATCACCCACTTTTCTTTATCAGCCTGATTAATGCGCTTGTCTGCAAGGCTAAATGACAAGCCGTCCTTTCCTTCAATCTCACAAGTGAATAGCAAGACAAGCGGATACGGAATAGATCGATTTACAAAATGGGCAATCCGTTTGAAGCGGTCAGGGCTGGTAAGCTCTATATGCAATATTGCCACTTCAGGGTATTCGCGCTCTTTATCATGATGTGGCGCAATATTGATCGTGCTGGGCTTCAGCGTGTAAAGCCAGCGAATTTTTTCTACATCGTCTCTCAGGCATTTCTTGTCTGTGGCATCCAAAATCCCATTATCCAAGAACATCTTTTTGTAGATGGGTTTGTTTAGCTCACAAGCTTTTGGGATACCAAGGCTTTGCAGAAAGCTGTCGAAGTCGGTTATTTTCATACGCCCTCCTCATTGACAAGAATGAGGTACGAGACCACTGAAAAATCTTCAATGCTTTGACTGCTGGTTGCCGTGAGAACCGTTCCACCTTTGGTGAAAAGACTCTCCACACCCTTTTCTTCGTTTTTCCCGGCAATGCTGTCTACACCTACGGCCAGTAGATGTTGATAGCGCTCCATATCACGGCCATTTTTTGTGGTTGCGTGGACATGTTCGGCAGCAGCTTGATCAACATTGGTATGAATGAAGGCTTGCCGTTTCATAAGGTCGAGCACTTTCTTACTCTGGGTGAAATTCAGCTCAATCACGGCTTCACCGGATACGTAGACAAGAAAGTATGGGGCCAACGGATAATTATCATCCACCTGCACAGCTTGCTGGCCTTGGCGGATATTCTTCAGGCAAAAGACCACACCTGATTTAAAGCCTTCCTCTGCCAGCTCTGCATCCAACGTTACTACGGCATATAAGCCCAATGGCGCTTGTTCCAGCTTGCCGAGATTTTGCTTCATGTAATCCGACAAATCCATGCGGAAATCATTAAGGGTCAGATCGGTGATGGAGACACCACCTGCTATATCTTCCAGATCGACTACCACATCCTTGAGCTGTTGAAGCTGTTTACGGCGGTACTCAAGATCGTTCATTTCCTTGGCATTCTCGTCTATGACGTTTTCTTCGCCTGTGGCTGAGATATCCAGCAAGACCATGCGCCCAGAGACTCTGGCCTCAAGATTTATATATTCATCCAGCTCCATATTCGGCCAGAAGTTGATAAGCTGGATTTTGGTATTCTTGGAGCCAAGGCGGTCTACGCGGCCAAAGCGCTGGATAATCCTGACCGGATTCCAATGAATATCGTAGTTAATGAGCGTGTCACAATCCTGAAGATTCTGGCCTTCACTGATACAGTCCGTAGCAATAAGAAGGTCTATTTCTGTCGTTGCATCAGGGTCTATTTTATCTCGCTCTTTGGACACGGGAGAAAAGGTCGTAAGAATATTGTTCAGCTCTGAGCCGATCCCCGTCAAAGTTGTTTTGTTGGTTCCGCCGCCTGTTACCAGTGCGCTGTGAATGCCAAGTTCTTGCTGCACCCAGCCAGCCAATTCTCTATAGAGATATTGTGCTGTATCAGCAAAGGCAGTGAATATAATGACCTTCTTGTTGTTATGGTTTAAAGGGTTATTTATTTTGTATGCAATGGCCTGTTTAACCAACTTAAGCTTGGCATCACGTTTGGCATCTACTTTTTTAGCTGCCTCAGCCATCTCCATTAAAAATATTCGATCTGCTTCAAGCTCTTGTTTGAAGTGAATCAAATCCATATCCTGCAAAAGCACTTTAGTCTTATTCCCAATCATGAATGGCTCTAATTCAGGGGAGTCCAAATCAAAATCATGGATATCCTCAATATTGAGCGCTTCCATATTGCCACTCTCATGCTCTTCTATTTTGGCAAGCAATCCCTCAACCCGACTTGCAAGCTTGCCAGCAGTTAAACAGAATGAGTGAATTGAGCTTTCCATGCGTTTAAGCAGATTAACCCGCATCAGATGAATCAAGCTTTCTTCACGATCTATCTGCTTAAATACTCCTCTACCTGCACCAACGGCCTTATCGTATCGGCGCGCATATTCTTCTTTTTTGTCATTACGAACGAACTTTAAAGGAGAATAACCTGCCAGCGATAATCTGCGAATGGTTTTATTGACTTCTTTGAGTGGTGGAAATTCATTAGACAGATCAATATCTGCGTAGATATTTTTGGGCGGCAAACGGTTTGGAAACTCTCCAATATCTGCCGTACCGTAGTATTTTTCGATATGTTTTCTGGAGCGTGCAATAGTGACAACATCCAAGAGCTTGAAGTAATCAAAGCTCATGCTATCCAGTAACGTTGCTGTAGTGCGATTTTCAACGGGTTCTTTTACCCATTGATTGAATTGCTTCTGGGCAAGGCGCAGCGTGCTATCGATATTTTTAATGCCAACATCTTTGAAGGCATCATCCCGGCCTTCTGTAATGAACGCCACCTGATTCTTCAGGTCGTTCATGCGATTATTGACGGGGGTCGCTGAAAGCATGAGAACCTTGGTTTTTACACCTGAGCGGATAATGTCATCTAACAGGCGTTCGTATCGGGTTTTTCCTTCGGCCTTGTTTGGATTGTTTCGGAAGTTATGGGATTCATCAATAACGATCAGATCGTAGTTACCCCAGTTCAGCGTCTCCAGATTAATTTCGCCGGAAAAGCCTTTGATCCTGCTTAGGTCGGTATGATTCAAAACATCATAATTGAAACGGTCACTGGCAAGCAGATTGCGCTTGTCATTGATTGTGTACACCGCCCAGTTATCACGTAGCTTTTTAGGGCATAGCACCAACACACGATCATTTCGCAACTCGTAGTATTTAATGACTGCTAACGCTTCGAAGGTTTTACCAAGTCCAACACTGTCGGCAATGATGCAGCCATTATGTTTTTCAAGTTTGTCTATGGCTCCTAACACACCATCCTTCTGGAACTTGTATAGCTTGTTCCAGACGATTGTGTCTTTAAATCCTGTCTTGCTTTTGATGATGTTTTCTTCATCTATATCTTCGAGAAAATCTTTGAAGATATTGTAGAGCGTGAGGAAGTACACAAATTTGGCTGGTTGGTCTGCGGCTATGAAATCCAGCTTTTCTATGAGTTCATTCTTGATATTCCGTGCATTAGCTTCATCAGCCCAAATGGAATCAAACCAGCTCAGTAATTGCTTGGTTGTTTCAAGATCGGTGATAGCCGTGTTGATTTGCAAACTATCGGAACGAACCTCTCCTAGACCTGTTGGGGTTAGGGTGGCGCTACCGTGAATAGCAAAACTTTCATTTGCATCATTCCCACCCAAATGAAGAAGATTTTGACTGGTTTGCTGGAGAAGCTTACTGGCTTTTACTTCAACTTTGCTACCTCGCCTCTCTTCCTTCAGCCAGCTAGAGCACTCTCTAGCAATCCGCTTTTGATCTAACTGATTAATCAGGCGTGTTTCAGTTTCAGAGCCAATAAGAGATTGCAGGCTCTGCTCCTGCCAATCCGTTAGAAACAGACGGCTATTTGATAATTTAGAAAGTTCTTTTTTGAGTGAAGCATAGCCATAGATCGTGAACAGACTGGAGAGAATGGCCAGCTTGGAGCCTTCAAACGAGCATTTTTTTAGCTCATTGCCTACATAGCCGCTATTTTTGTTATCCAATAACACGCTTGCTGCCCCTTATCCCTTCCGCTCTTTTTTGCTTTGCTCAATCCACTTTTCGATATCTGACTGCTTAAACCGCCAACTGCCACCGACCTTGAAGCCGGGGAGCTTGCCTTCTGCGGCCAATCGGTAGGCTGTTTTTTCCGCCAATTTCAGGTACTCAGCAACCTCTTTTAAGGTCAAGATTTCGTCAGTCATTACTTTTTCCACTTAAACATTAAATGAGAGAATAGAGGAAAATAGAGGAATCAACAACCGGAACGCCTATTTGTCATCAAAGATTTATACATTAGGTTGATGAAAAGTTACCAGCTCTATTCCTCATCTGCTGCTATGTTCACTTCAAATCGGAAGGACCATGGCCCAAGACTACAGAGCCTGTAGCAATCTAGTCTTACAATCCACCCCATTCACTCATGCATCCTCTAAAGCAGTGCCTATGTATTGAGGAAGCTCAATTAACCCTCGATTTTGGATTCAAGGGTTTTCTATTCCCTGATCTTCTTCTTCCGGTAATCATCTCCAGCAACACACAGCTGGAGACCGGAAGCAATGAGCACCTTCACCCCTTATCGCATTTTACTTGTCATCACTCTATGCCTGACCTCTGTTACCGCACTGGCAGACAGTGATGGCGAACGTGATGCCCTGGCTCGACTGATCCATGAGCTGGGGGCTTTGACTCCTCTCATTGATGAAGCCTCAGCCCAGGCAGAGCCGGATATCCGCATTCGCTTTCAGTATGACTGGCTCCGCCAAGACCTGATGAGAATTCGTACCGGCATCGCTGAGCACATCAATGCACCCCGCGCAGAACCCCGCAAGGTTCCGTCCTTGAAAGGCGATTACCGCCGCTAATCAGGAGTATCAATATGCTGGTTATCACCAGAAGAACAGGCGAGTCATTTTCATTCCAGCTGGAACACCTCGACCCAAATCTCACTCTGGCTGAGCTGTTCGGGGAAGAGATGGAGATGCGGGTAACCCTGCTGAACATCAATGGTGGGCAGGCTCGTGTCGGCATTGAGGCACCGCAGGACATCACCATCCTACGTGCAGAGCTTGAGGATAGTTATTACGCGGGTCTTGAGAATAGTCACCATGACAGTAGCCCCGCCATTGCCAAATGAACGCCACTCAGCAGGCCGCGTTTGCCGCCGGTTCCGGCGTAACCCACAGCAACCTGCTGCTGGGCATTGCCATGATCACCATGACCCTCGCCTTGCTGTGGCTGGCCTGGTTGGCTTTTTCACAAATGAAGCAATGGCGAGCTGGTGGTGACTTTTTTGATTTTATTTGGCGGATCATCCGTGGCGGCATCTTGCTGATGTTCCTCGGGTACTTCATTCACTGATTTCAACCTTTACCTTTAAAACTGGAGAAAACACAAAGATGAATATCATTTCATGCATTAGCAACCGTATCACCGCCACCCTCTCTCTAATGGCCCTAAGCACCACCCACGCCCTGGCAGCATTACCTACCGCAGTGGCACCCTCAACTGCTCCAGCCGCTGGTAACTGGCTTGAGCTGATCAAGGGCTACGTCAAGGATGGGGGGCTTGTCCTTGGCCTGACCGTCTCGGTACTGGGATTCATCTGGATCGCTTATACCGCTATTGCCAAATTCAACGAAGCACGCAACGGCAAGGCGGAATGGGCTGAAGTGGGTCTTCTGGGCATCGTCGGCGGGGCAATGCTGCTGTTTGTGACCTATCTACTGACCGAAGCTGCTGCTGTCATCTAAGCCTGGATAATCTCAATGGAATATAAACCCTTCCTGGCTGACCGACTCAATACGGAACCCCTGATTTTTCGGGGGTGTTCCTCTTCAGAGCTGGGCGTTATCTGTCTTGGAGCCACCCTGTTCTGGTTTCCTGTGGGGTTGATCACGGCTGGTCTGGCAGGGGCGGCAATGATGGGCCTGGGGATGGCGGCACTGTCGGTGATTGCCACCATCGTGATTGTGGCTTCACTGTTCCAACGTCTCAAACGGGGGCGGCCAGACGGCTATTACCAGCAGCTCATCATCACTCAGCTGCATGACCATGGCTGGTATCGCAGTCGGCTAATCCGCCATACCGGAACATGGGATCTGGGTAGGAGACTCTAAAGATGCAATACCGACACGCAATAGACAATGCGACAGCACATATCCGCTCTCTCTGGATATTCATTGTGTTGCTCTCACTGATCATTGCCTTTGCCTTCTACGGCTGGCACCACACGCCTGAGCAATTGCAGATTCATATTCCACCTGATCTACGCTCTGGTACTGTTCAGCAGGTTGGTGAGATCCCACCTGCCAATGTCTACGCCTTCACCCATTACATTTTTCAGCAGATCAACCGTTGGCCCAACAATGGCGAGAAAGATTACGGTGAACGCCTCTATACCCTTGCAGGCTATCTAACCCCACGCTTTCAGGCTGCCTTGAAGGCTGATCTTGATCTACGTGGTAGGCGCGGTGAGCTGGCCTACCGAACCCGTTCTGTCAGCGAACTGCCAGGTCATGGCTATGAGGAGCGTAGAGTGGATCTTCTTGGAAATGGTATCTGGGTGGTCTGGCTCGACTTGCAGATCCAGGAGACCGTTCAGGGGATGGAGGTTAAGGATACCGTTATTCGCTACCCACTCCGAGTCGTGCGTTATGCCGTAGATCCAGAATCAAACCCCTGGGGTATGGCGCTTGATGGGTTTGCCGAAGAACCTCGCCGGTTGAAGGAAGATGAGTTGAAGGAGAAGCGCACATGACATCTGTTATCAGTAAGCCGTTCTATTCTCTAATTGCCCTGGTGCTGGGTTTGGCATTTTGTTTTACCGCCTGGGCAGATACACCGCCCATGGAGCGTATAACCTGGGACAAAACACCGATCAGATTAACGCTGAAGGTGGGTGCAGAACGGCTGATTCATTTCCCAAGCCCAGTACGAGTTAATGTCCAGAATGAAAGAACAGCAGACCTGCGCACCCAGAGTATGGATGGCACAGTCTACTGGCTTGCAAAAGAACCCTTTGAGACAACCCGCATCCTGATTCAGGAGATCGACTCTGGTCGTACTTTTCTGTTTGATCTGTCGGCCAAAAATAAGGGAGGGACTGCACCCGTAACCGTATTGGTTCCCAAGCGGGGCAAAACGGCATCAGTTGTCACAAGTAGCCACTTAGATAATGAAGCCAAGCCACTGGATTACATTACCCTGACTCGCTTTGCTGCCCAGCAGATGTATGCACCCAGTCGATTGCTAAGGAATGATTCCCGTATCCACCGGGTGCCACTCAATACACCGGACACTATCAATTTACTGCGTGGTGGAACGGTTACAGCCACACCGCTAATCAGCTGGCTGGGAGATGGTGGTCTCTATATCACCGTTGTCCGTCTTCAGAACAGAGTGGATCAGGCACAGCCTCTTGACCCTCGTGAGCTACGAGGCCGCTGGTTGACGGCAACATTCCAGCATGCCCGGTTGCTGCCATCTGGCAATGAGGCGGATACCACCAGTCTCTACCTCATCTCTGCCAGACCCTTCGCGGAGTCACTCTGATGTCGGTTCGTGCTAAATCCAACCCTGTACTCTGGGTGATCGGTGGTGTGGTGGCCTTGATGGCACTCTTTGTTTTTTCCCAATCAGATGATGACAACCCCGGTAGTTTTGGCATGTCAGAGGGTGTTCACCAGGCACCTTCCCCTGATGCCGATACCCCGGCAGAGACCATCCTTACCTTGACGGCACGGGTAGCCGAGATGACCAGTGAGGTCGGTGCCCTGCGTAAGGAGAACTCACAACTTCTGCGCCGTAGTGAAGAGATCAAGAACGATGTAACAACCAGGATCAGAAGTGAGTTACGTGCCGAACAGGCCAACATGGGGCAGCGAGACGATAATGTTCTGAATAGCCTGACCCGCCGCATTGATACCCTGGCAACTCAGCTGGATAGCTTCGGTCACACAACCTCAGCCCAAACCTCTGGTGATATCCCAGTGGGACTGGGTTATGACAACGGCACAATGCCCGGTCAGCCAACCAATATCTGGATAGAGCCTCTGGATTTACCTAACGCAGACCCGAAAACTCATGGCCGCCCCCCTTCCCTGCTTGGCAATCGACCCACTGAGACAACAGATTTTCTGGATGAACAACTCCCTAAGATCACCTCAGAACCCGTAAAGCCCGTCTACACCGTACCTCGCAACTCAACCTTGCTGGGTTCTGTGGCCTGGACGGCTCTGGTTGGGCGTATTCCTGTGAAAGGCATCGTACAAGACCCCATGAAGTTTAAAGCCCTTGTGGGCCGTGAAAACCTTGCCGCCAACGGCATTCGCATCCCAGGCCTGAACGGTATGGTGTTCTCTGGTGTGGCTACTGGAGACTGGACACTCTCCTGTGTCAGTGGTCAGGTAAATTCCGTCACCTTTATATTTGATGACGGCACGATCAATACCGTTTCAGCAGATGATAAAGGCCGCCAGGGAAACCAGCAGGGCAACCTGGGCTGGATCTCTGATCATCGTGGATATCCCTGTGTTTCCGGCACCCGCATCACCAATGCCTACCAGTTTTTGGCTGGACGGGTTGGCCTGTTAGCTATGAAAGCCGCCGCAGAGGCAGCAGCCACTGCCGAGACCACGACTACAGTCGCAGAAGAGACAGGGACAGCAGCCACTAATGTCACAGGCGATGTCGGGACTTATACCATTGGCAAGGCGGTCAGTGGCGGTTCCGAAGAGATCGCCCAGTGGCTTGAAGAGCGCCAAAGCCAATCCTTTGATGTGGTCTACGCCAAACCCGGTGTTGAGATCGCTATCCATCTCGACATGGAGATTCCCATTGATTACGACCCACAAGCCAGGAGGGTTTCATATGCCAACCAGACTAATCCGTACCGCACTTCTCACCTCGATTAGTTTTTTCCTAATAGCACTGCTCAACGGTTGTGCCTCAACGAGCAAAAATGACATTTTGCCCCAGGATGGCCAGACCATGCAGGAGACCTACGAGGGACATTTCAAGCAACTGAATCAGGACAGCATGGAGAGTGTGCGTAATCGTAATGGACGAAATATCAGTGCAACAGATGATGACCTGTATGGCTATACACGTAATGCGAGCCATGAGATCGACAATCTGTTTCCACGTCTGCCTAATCCAACCCTGGTGATGTTTATCTACCCGCACCTTGCTGGAGCAACCGGCAATCCAGTACCCGGTTACGCTACTGCCTTCCCGATGTACGAAGGAGTGGAGTATGCCTTGCCGGGTGAGGTGCCCATATCAATAGAGTCATCGAAGCAGCAGGAAACTCACGATGTTAGATAAGCTCGCAACACTGCTCAATATCTCATCAGTTAGCAGTCCCACAACGGGCAGCAAGCCACAACGCCCCAATAAACCTACCCCGGCAACAGCTGAACATGAGCCTGTGCCTAGGTCATGGGTTGAATCACTGTATCAGCGGCCAAATTCCTTCACTGGATTATTGCCCTGGATGGACTTTTCTGAAGAGCATCAATGTGTGCTGCTGGAGGATGGTGTTAGTGTCGGTGCCTGGCTTGAACTGACACCCGTTGGCTGTGAAGCAAGGCCAGCAGCATTCATGGAACAGCTGCATGAAAGTCTCAAAGATGCCCTGACCGACTCTTTCCCAGAACTCTCTGACTCTCCCTGGATTGTGCAGTTTTTCGTGCATGACGACCCGGCACTGCATGCTCTGCAAAAGCAGGTACGCAGCTATACCTGTCATCATGCCCAGAACACAGAGTTTACTGAGGACTATCTGAAGCGTCTGAATGATCACCTGACAGATATCGGCAACCCCGGTGGACTGTTCATGGATACAGCGATAACCGGTGGGCCATGGCGCGGCAATCGGCGACAGGTGTTTGCAGCGGTATACCGGCGGATTCCACGATCCCAGCACAAGGCCTATAAAACAGCCCTGTTTGGAATGGAGACACCACCGTGGGAAGAGCTAAATGATGTTGTTGAGAAGTTTAGCTCTGCACTTCAAAGTGCCGGGGTTGGTGTTCGGCGCTGTTGCGGGAGAGATTTTTTCAACTGGTTGATTCGATTCTTCAATCCAAAGCCCGGCATCTGTGAGGGGGATGTAGATGCGTTATTGGATATGATCTCTTATAGCAGTGACAAGGAAGGGCGGCCTGCGGGTTTCGATCTGTCCGATGGGCTGCTCTGGTCAGAACTCCCACGCTCAGACCTGGCAAGCGGAACCTGGTGGTTCGATGATTTGCCTCACCGATGCATAACACTTCAGGGGCTGAGAAAACCACCCCAGATCGGCCATATCACTGCCGAGCGTAAGAGTGGAGATCACACCTATGCACTCTTTGATCGGCTGCCTGAAGATACACTGCTCTCAATGACTCTGGTGATCCGCCCCCAGGATGAGATCAGCAACCATATTGCCCAGATCAAACGTGCCTCTGTAGGAGACAGTGCCGATGCTCAGCTCACCGGCATCGATGCAGAAGCGGCAGAGTTTGAGATTGCACATGGCAACAAGATCTATCCCTTGACCATCAGTTTCTATCTTCGGGGGCTGGATCTGCGACAACGAACCAATCAGCTTTACGCCCGACTGGCTTCCAGTGGGATGATCCCCATCCCAGAAGGCACTGACCTTTTGGCATTGGATAGTTTTGTCCGAAATCTACCAAATAACTACGAACCACAGATCGACAAGATATCCCGTCGATCACGCATGACCTTTACGCGGGACAGTGCCAGCCTGTTACCCCTCTATGGTCGTTCATGTGGTACGGGGAATCCGGGGTTCCTCTTTTATAACCGGGGTGGAGAACCTTTTACCTTCGACCCCCTGCACCGGGAGGATCGCAAGCAGAACGCGCATATGTTGATACTTGGCCCTACGGGAGCCGGTAAATCGGCCATGCTGGTCTACCTGATCATGCAGGTACTGGCCATCCACCGACCACGGCTCTTTATCATCGAGGCGGGCAACTCGTTTGGGCTGCTATCCCAGCACTGCACCGCACAGGGATTGTCGGTAAACCAGGTCACGCTCACTCCCAACTCAAACGTAAGCCTGCCGCCCTTTGCTGATGCCCTACAACTGCTGGATGAGGAGCTGGCCGCTGAAGCAGCTTTATTAGAGGAGGCACTAGACCCACTGGAGGATGATTCGTTAGATGAGTCTGAAGAGGGTGGGCGAGATATCCTGGGAGAGATGGAGATCGCCGCCCGTATCATGATCACCGGGGGTGATGAGCGGGAATCCGCCCGTATGACTCGGCCAGATAGGTTAATGATCCGTGAGGCTATTCTCAATGCAGCACGAAATGTCAGAGAGGCTGGTCGCCCCCAGGTACTGACTGAGGATGTAGTCAAGGCCCTACGGGAGATCGGTCGGGACAACACACTGCCGGAACGCAAGCGGGAACGGGCCACCGATATGGGTGACTCAATGGCGCTTTTCTGCACCGGCATCGAGGGCCGTTTTTTCAACCGCCCAGGAACCCGTTGGCCAGAGGCAGATGTCACCCACCTGGAGATGGGCATCTTCGCTAGAGAAGGCTACGAAGACAAATTGACCGTGGCCTATATCGGCATCATGAACCACATCAACGATCTGGTAGAACGTGAACAGCACGACGACCGGCCTACCATCGTCATCACGGATGAAGGCCACATCATCACTACTAATCCATTGCTGGCCCCCTATGTGGTGAAGCTCACCAAGATGTGGCGAAAATTAGGTTGCTGGCTCTGGCTTGCCACCCAGAACCTGGAGGATTTTCCAGATGCCTCCAAGAAGATGTTGAACATGATGGAGTGGTGGCTCTGCCTGGTCATGCCCAAGGAGGAGGTAGAGCAGATCGCCCGGTTCAAGGCCCTCACTGAAGAGCAACGTACCATGCTGCTCTCAGCGCATAAGGAGATGGGGAAATATGTAGAAGGGGTAGTGCTCTCAAATACGGTGCAGGCTCTTTTTCGGAACGTACCACCCGCACTGGCATTGGCTTTGGCCATGACCGAGAAACATGAAAAGGCAGAACGGATGGGGATAATGAAAGAGCTTGGGTGTAGTGAGTTAGAGGCGGTTTATAGGGTAGCGAAGCAGATAGCTGAGGTACGTTAATAATGGATAGCAGCGCCTAGTAGTGATTGCTTGCTCGGATAGTGTCTCGATATCAACACTACTACTCAAAAGCCAGCAGAAGGTTTGGCCAAGACCTCTCCCCGTCACTAATTTCCTGCATTAACCATGCAGTTACATGCCCGTATAACTTGATCGATGCCACTTTTGGAGACAGTTGTTAGATACCACTAGCATTCCTATCCTTCTGATTACCCTTCAATTTTCCCTTCATTAACGCCATTTCAATTCAAATAGAATTTATAATCAGAGCCATCTGTTATGATATTCGCGATGAGTTACAGGAGATACTAGCGCTTCATTCGACTGGCCAGGGCATCCGATCATTGGCTTATGTGGAGTCAGTTCATGGTTGAAATTACACAAAAAGCAAAAGGAGCACCATCAAGATGAATACTCATGCTTCCAAGGTTATCAATACGATTGGGAATTGGTGGAATCGCTTTAAGGATCTCCAAGAATCCTTTGTTATGTGCCTCGCATACGGCAGCTTGGTATCTCAAGAAGCAACGAGATTTGGTCCAGAATTAAGTGATGTGGAATTAACTGTTGTTTTTCGCGAAACCATCAATACGCCGGAGAAGCGCTGGGGGGCTATAAAGAAATTAAAAGAGTACACTGGCTACCTAGAATTGGATCTCAGAGCACACTTCCCTTCGCACCCATCCAGTAAGCCATTAGTTTGCATAACACCTTTGAGTAGCTTTGAGTTTACACGAGCCATGCACAAAGATCGCAAACCAAATTTTTGGTGTGTGGCTGAATTTCAACCAGTTGACAAGAATTCGAGAGAGGAATTCG
>Ga0316187_10003240_pt1 | contig 14181 bp, 15 predicted proteins | sample CroRivburrow1_MG_FD_204927 | JGI IMG/M metagenome (GOLD analysis project Ga0316187, IMG submission 204927) | Coastal sediment microbial communities from Maine, United States - Cross River worm burrow 1 | ecosystem: Environmental > Aquatic > Marine > Coastal > Sediment | place: USA: Maine...
ATGCGCCGCGCATCGTTTTCTAGCAATGCGTAGATGATGCCGTACATCACCATGTACAGCCCAACGCCAATAAGCACGGGTTCACCCGGGAACAAAAGTATCAGCGCGAGCACAGCAGTTTTGGTGGTAAACGCCGACAGGAAAACCGATCCGGTCGGACTCGATTCCGGGTAAGCATCTGCCAGCCATGCCGATACCGGCGGGGCAGCGGCGTTGACAAGAATTCCGACCAGGATCATCCACGTATCGAAATTGGTCGCCAGCATTGGCTGAATGTCGATGGAGCCGGTATGCACCACCACGCCTTCAATTCCGACTTTGAGAACGACACCGCCAAGCAGGTGCATCATCGCGTAACGGATTCCCGCCTTGCGCGCGGCGGGCGTTCCACCACACCAGACAATGACGGTGGAAAACAGAGCCATCAGTTCCCAGAACAGGAACAGCGTAATCAGATCCCCTGCGAAGCAGACGCCAATGGCACCTGCCGCATACACAAAGGCGGCGGACAGCTCATACCATCGTGCCTGGCGGAAAGCGTACAGGCCGCCGGCGAATGCCATGATGGAGAAGATGGTGGCGAACAACCGCCGCAACGGGCTACCCTCGACTGGTTCAATCGTGTAATCGAGAAAGCGGGCGGTGGTAACAACTCCGTCGGGCACCTGCCACACTGCCCATAGCGTGATCAATGGCGCAATCAGGACGACCGCAGAGCGCCAGTTGCCGCGTGTCAGCCCGATGAGGACCGAAGCGACAATGAGTATCAGTGCCGGGGCGATCGGATCAGTCATCGTAGTAATGATCGTTGCGTTTCAGCAAAGGCCCCAGCGCCTTGGCAACGATAACCATGGCGCCACAGCAAACAAAGCCAAAACCCGCGGCAAATCCAAACCATCCGTCGACGCCGAAATAGCCCTTGACCTTGATAAGCACCTGGGCCAGCACGGTCAGCACAAGTATCGCGATGAAGAGCATCCAGAGTTGCCTGATGGTTTGGGGCCGGGTAAGCCAGTGATTATCGGTTTCAGGCCGGTTCATTTTTCGCGCCCCACCAGTTGAGACTCCAGTTCGAGTGCGGTCTGGTTGAAAAAGAAGAATCCAATTGTCAACGCAGCCGTAATCGTCAAGGCGACGACCATCGTGGCAGGCGCCTCGCCATGGGGTTTGGCCGGCGGGACGTCTTCCTTGGCAAACCAGGCCCAGAACACAATCGGGAGAAAGTAGGCTGCATTCAGCACTGTGCTGGCGATGATGGTGAACAACGCCACATAGTTATCGGCCTGGAAAGAGCCGGCGAGGATGTACCACTTGGAAACGAACCCTGCGGTCGGCGGTACGCCGATCATGCTCAGTGCCCCGATTGTGAAAGCGACCATCGTCCAGGGCATTCGCCAGCCAATCCCGTGAAGCTGGGTGATGTCGGTTTTCTTCGATGCCGTGTAGATGGCGCCCGCGGCGAAGAACAGGGTTATCTTGCCGAACGCATGCGAGACCATGTGGATCGCCGCGCCGATCTCCGACAGTGGTTTGAGGATGGCAGTGGCCATCACGATGTAAGAGAGCTGGGCAACCGTCGAGTAGGCGAGCAGGCGTTTGAGATTGGTCTGGCGCAGTGCAACGACGCTGGCGGTGATAATGGTGAACGCGGCCGCGTACACCAGCCAACCCGAACTCGGTTGCGCAAACAGGAAATCGATACCGAAAATGTAGACGATTACCTTGGTAATGGTGAACACGCCCGCTTTGACGACTGCAACAGCATGCAATAGCGCACTGACGGGTGTCGGCGCCACCATCGCCGCGGGTAACCAGCGATGCACCGGCATCACCGCCGCCTTGCCGATCCCGAATACAAACAGCGCGAGCAGCACACCCACCATGGGACCTTCCAACAACCCGGCAATTACGCCGCCCTCGGTGAAATCAAGTGTTCCCGCGATCACGTAGGTCCAGATGATTGCCGGCAGCAGAAGGACGATAGATGTTGTCAGCAAAATACCGAGGTAAACCCTTGCCGACCGGACGGTGGCAGGATCTCCCTTGTGCGCGACGAGCGGATAGGTAGATATTGTCAGCGCCTCATAGAAAAGAAACAGGGTCAGCAGGTTGCCGGCAAACGCGATCCCCATGGCGCAAGCGATCGCGATCGCGAAGCAGACATAGAAGCGGGTCTGATGTTTCTCGTTGTTGCTGCGCATGTAGCCGATGGAGTAGATTGAATTAACGATCCACAGACTGGAGGCAATGAGGCTGAACAGCATGCCGAGCGGTTCTACCTCAAATGCAATCGATAGCCCCGGCAGCATCGAAAACAGGGTGACCGACGGACGTTCACCGGACAGTACCTGGGGCGCAAGCCTTACAACGAAAAACAATAATGCCAACGCAGTAATCAGTGTGATTGTTTCGCGCAGGTTCGGCCAGCGGCCGCTGAACGCGATCAACAAGGCGCCGAGAGCAGGGATCGCCAGTGCGGTTGCCGGCCCGGCTTCGATCATCGTGTGGACTCCAGCAGTGATTGCGCCGCGATGGCGGCCGTCCCGGCCGTTGCCGAGGCATCGAGCCCGAAATAGACGCAGGCTACGATAAGCACCCAGGACGGGATCAGCATGGACAGTGGCGCCTCGCGAACACCCTCGAGTTCGGCTGAAGGTTCGCGGAAGTAGCAGATTTCAATCAGTCGCCAGACATACACTGCGGCCAGCATCGAGCTGATCAGCACCAGTGCCGCGAGCCACCACCAACCCCTCTCAATGGCCCCCATGACCAGATACCACTTGCTGATGAACCCGACCGTGCCCGGAACACCGATCAGGCTGAGCCCGCCTATCACCAGGCCGGCAGCAGTTATCGGCATGCGTTTGGCAAGCCCCGCCATTTGAGTGATTAGCGGCTGCCCTATACGCAATGCGACGCATCCGAGCAACATGAAAATTGCGCCTTTGGCGACGGCATGATTGAACATGTGGACAATGCCGCCGGTCAGACCGCTCTGGTTCGCCAGGCTGATTCCCAGTGTGATGTAACCAATCTGGGCCACGCTCGAATAGGCGAACATGCGTTTGACGTCATCCTGAAAAATCGCGACCAGCGAAGCAACAAAGATGGCGGCCACGGACAGTGCCAGAATGACTGCTTCTACACTTACGTTCTCGAATACGTGCGACTGCCCGAATACCGAATAACTGAAGCGCAGTAGCAGGTAGACGGCGACCTTGGTCGCCGTGGCCGACAGAAACGCCGTTGAAACCGAGGGGGCGTAGGCATAGGCATTGGGCAACCAAAGGTGCAATGGAAACAGCGCCAGCTTCAGTGAAATTCCGACTGTGAGAAACGCCAGCGCGGCCAGTTGCGGCCGATGTAGCGGCATGTCGCCAAGCCGCTGTGCCATATCGGCCAGGTTCAGCGTTCCCGTCATCAAATAGAGCAGGCCAATTCCAATGACAATGAACGTCGCTCCGATCGTGCCCATGACCAGATACTGGTAGCTGGCAACAAGCGCGCGGCGATCCTGCCCGCAGGCAATCAGGATGTAGGTCGCAAGCGACGAGATTTCCAGAAACACGAACACGTTGAATGCGTCACCGGTAATCGCGACGCCAAGAAGTCCGGTCAGGCACAGCAGGTATGCCGCCCAGAAAAGATAATGCTGTTCCCTGCGGATTTCGACACCGATGCTGCGGCGTGCGTACGGCACGATAATCGCGCCGATAACCGATACAAGCACCAGCACGAAGGCGTTGACAGGGTCAACGCGGTATTCGATACCCCAGGGTGGAGCCCAACCGCCGAAGGTGTAGGAAATGGTGCCGCTATCGAGCACCTTGAGCAGGATCGCGATGGATATGGCCGCAGTTGCCCACGTAGCAGACCATGCGATCACCCATGCCAGCGCGCCTCGTCGCAACAACACACACAACGGCGCGGCGATCAGCGGCAACACGATCTGTAACGCCGGCAGATTGCTTTCGATCATTCGGCGTCCAGTTCCTGCGCATGAATTTCGTCTTCTTCGATGGTGCCGTACGCTTCGTGTATGCGTACCACCAGAGCCAGACCAAGGGCGATCGTTGCCACGCCGACAACGATGGCAGTCAGTATCAGAACATGCGGCAAAGGGTTGGAATACAAATCCAGACCGGGTGCGACAATCGGTGCGGTTCCTCCGAGGATCTTGCTCGGCGAGATATAAATCAGGTACACAGATGTCTGAAAAATACTCAAGCCCACCAGTTTTTTAACCAGATTGCCCCGGGCAATGACGATGTAGAGTCCCGTCACCAGTAGCATCATCGCAATCCAGTAATTGACTAGATCGAGTACGTTCATTTTTCGCTATGCGGTGTACGCGTGCGGCCCGCGAACATGTAGAAAATCATCAGCATCACACCGGCCACCGTAATGCCAACGCCGAGTTCAACCAGCAAGATCCCGCGGTGCTGGCCGTGCACAGGGTCATGCAACAGAATCGAATAATCGAGGAAGGTGCCGCCGAGCAGCATTCCGGCGATGCCAACACCGATATAAAGGAGCAGGCCGGCGGCAACCGTCGTTTCCACTACCCATTCGGGGACAACGCGGCGTGTTCGTGGCAGGCCGAAAATGAGCGCGTGGAAAATCACGGCGGCGGCGACAATTACCCCCGCCTGGAAACCACCGCCGGGTCCGAAATCGCCATGGAACTGCACGTACAGGCCGAATACCAGAATAAACGGAATGAGCAGCTTCGCAATGACGCGAAGTACCAGATAGCCTCGCACCTATTTCTCGCTCCGCTTCCGGTCGCTGCGCCAGCGGCGGCGCAACAGCATGATTACACCCACACCCCCGGTAAACACGACGGTTACCTCTCCCAGCGTATCGAATCCCCGGTAGCTGGCAAGAATTGCGGTGACGACGTTCGGTACGCCGGTTTCTATCGGTCCTTGCTGCAGATATCGCGGCACGACATGCTGATGAATAACGCTGTCGGGCGAGCCGAATTCGGGTAGCCCCAGTGTTCCGTACATCAGCAAGCCGCCGGTCACCAGTGCCACCGCCAGCGGCAACAGCGGGTTATGAATCGGCTTGGCCTCCTCGCTTCTCGTCAGGTAGAGCGTACTGAGCAGCAGGACAGTCGAAATCCCGGCGCCGACCGCAGCTTCCGTCATGGACACATCGACCGCATCGAGAACCAGAAAAATAGTCGCCATCAGAAAGCTGTAGAGGCTTCCGAGAATGACAACAGCAAAAAGATTCCGGGACCTGACGATGCCGATCGCCGTGGCTGCCATCATCAACAACAGAACAGTATTGATCAGTGTCGTCGTCATTGATGGTGCCCCTCGTTCTCGTCCCCGGAATTCGTGCCATCTTCCTTTGCCATCGGTTCGAGGCCGCGCGCTCGCGCCGCCCGGGCCAGCGCATGGGTGGCCGTCGGGCTGGTGAAGAAGAGCAGCAGACCGACGAAAACCAGCTTGACGGTAACCAGTGAAAATCCCGCCTGCAGCATCATGCCGAGCAGCAGCAGGCCGGCGCCAAGCGTATCGATCAGACTGGCTGCATGCATGCGGGTGAAGAAATCGGGCATGCGCAGCAATCCCAGCGCGCCGATGACGCAGAAAGTGCCCCCGGTGACGATCAGAATCCAGCTCGCCGCATCAATGATGGCATCAGGCATCAACGCGCGTCCTCGTTGGATGTGTCCGCGATACTGTCGGGCGCGGATCCCGGATCGCCGAGATCGCCGTGCTGGAAAAATTTCAGCACGGCGATCGTTCCAATCACGTTGAGCAACCCGTAAATGATTGCGATATCAAGAAACTCGGGCCGATTCGTCAGAAATCCGACTGCCGCCAGCAGCAGCATGGCAACCGTTCCCGCGGTGTTGACCGCTTGCGTGCGATCAAAAACGGTTGGTCCCAGCAGTGCACGGGCGATTGCACCCGCAAGCGTCAGCAGCAAGGCAATGCAGGCGGATTCAAACATCGTAACGGGGCCTAGAGCTTGCGTTCAAAAGCGGTCACGCGCCGGTCCATCTCTCCCGCGGCAAGATCGTTCGCGCCGCTGCGGGTCAACGCATGGACAAGGATTTCGTCTTCACCCACTTCAACCGAGAGGGTGCCAGGAGTCAGCGTGATCGAATTGGCAAACGTGGCGCGTCCGACATCGGTTTTCTGGGTGGCGCGCACCCGAACCAGCGTCGGACTGATCGGTAGTGACGGGCGAACGATCACGCTCGCGACCGTGCAGGCCGATTTGACGATTTCCTTTATCAGCCATGGCCAGTACAGGAGCAGTGCGCGTGGAGCGAGATGGATCGGATGGCCTTCGTGGTCGACGACGTCCATACGGCGCGCGAACAACACCACAGCCAGTGCACTTCCGATGCCCGCCAGCATTAGGAATGCGGTGAAAAACCCTGAAAGCAGCAGCCAGAAGGCAAAAAGGACGAGAAATGTACTGACGAGGCGCACGCCTCCTCCCAGGTTTCGGAATCGGTTTTGTTACGCTATCCGCCGCATTTGGTTGCGCGCGTAGAGCTTGGCGAAGCGTGGATTCTATCGACTGTGCCAATGGCGGACAAGCGCGATCCGGATAGATATATGCGCGTGGCTGGTGTCACGGTTGATTGCCGGGCGGTGTCTGGTGGCCTGATTGCGGCGCCCCGCGTGCACTGAACGCGGGACGAGAACCTCGTGTCCTGCCAAAAAAAGTGGCTTCGGGACATGATTCCCAAATACAATCCGGGATTGCGCCAGAAAAACAGGCCTGCATGGCAGCCACACGGTGCGCCCGAAACGGGCGGTAGTCGCCAGGTGCTTGCTAACCAGGGTCGGAGCCGCAGTATCGAAGCTGCCCCGGGTTCTGCGGGTCATCATCAAATTCAAAAGGCGCGGACGCGAAGACCGGGTGGCCCCAGGCTGCCCTGGAATCAAGCAGAAACTTTTGTGAGGAGGAGTTGGCTATGACCACAAAGCAGGGCGCTGAACAGCGCAAGGAAGATGAAACGGGTTCACGCAGACGTTTTCTAAGCGGTGCCGCTGCGGTTGGCGGTGCGGCCACCTTAGCCGCGCTTTCGGGTTGCGGTGTCGGTGGAAACAACGATGCACAGCAAGCCAGCACCGGTACATCCGGGGGTGACAGCAGCCTGCCCAAAATCAAGCTCAAGTTTCAGGGCGCGTTTTCGCCCAAAGATCCAATTTTCGAGATCGCAACGGAAGTCTTCACCTTCGTTGAGCAATTGTCCGATGGGCGCATGACGGTCGAAATGTTGCCGGCGGGCGCCGTGGTTGGCGCATTCGACCAGGCCGATGCGGTTCACAAGGGGATCCTCGACGGCAGCCAGGCGGTTCCGGCTTTCTGGTACGGCAAGAACAGCGCATTGTCCCTGTTTGGCACCGGCCCCGCCTGGGGGCACGACGCCAATACCATGCTGGGGTGGATGGAATACGGTGGTGGTCAGGAGTTGTATGAGGAAATCTATCGCGATTTGCTCAAACTCGACGTTGTGCCGCTCGCGTACGGACCGATGCCGACACAGCCGCTCGGGTGGTTCAACAAGGAAATCAAATCTGCAGAGCAGTTCAAGGGGGTGAAGTATCGCACCGTCGGGCTGTCCATTGATGTATTCAAGAACATGGGTGCGTCCGTGGTGGCATTGCCCGGTGGCGAAATCGTTCCTGCGCTCGAGCGCGGTGTCATTGATGCTGCCGAGTACAACAATCCCGCCTCCGACATGGCGCTCGGTTTTCCTGATGTAACGAAAATCTGCATGGTCAAGAGTAACCACCAGCCGGCGGAGTTCCTCGAGGTTTTGATCAACCGCAATGTCTGGGAGGGTTTCCCCGAGCAGTATCGATCGATCTGGCGCGTTGCGGTCAAAGCTGCCAACAGTCAGATGTACTGGCGAACAATGGAAGTTTATTCGAAAGCCTACGAAGAGCTACGCGACAATCACGGCGTCCAGTTCATCGAGACGCCGACCGACGTTCTCGAACTCCAACTCGACGCCTGGGACAAGATCATCGAGGAAAAAGGCGCGGAGAATCCGTTCTTCATGAAAGTGATTGAATCGCAAAAATCATACATGAGGCGGGTCATGGGCTATCGGACGAAGTTCGTTCTCGAGCCGCAGCAGGCGTTTGATCACTACTTCGCCTAGCACTATGACCGGGATGCGCGGTCGGGGTGTCGGCCAGGCCGATGCCCTGGCGGCTTGACAGGATAGGAAGTGGATTGCCAGGCCGTCGGGTTGTCACGAAAGCCGGCAGCCTGCGTTCACATTAAGGAATTGCCGTGAATCGCTATTTGTTCATGATTGACCGGATCAGCGCATGGTCTGGAAAACTGTTCGCATGGACCGTGGTCTTGCTGACGCTGCTCGTGTGCTTTGACGTCACCATGCGGTACGTGCTGAATGCGCCGAACCAGTGGGTATTTGACATTGCCTATATTCTGTATGGATTGCTGTTCATGATGGGCGGGGCGTATACCTTGTCACGCAACGGCCATGTGCGCGCGGACATGGTTTATCGCACGCTGCAGCCGAAGACCCAGGCCTGGTTCGACCTCGTGCTCTACGTGCTGTTCTTTATTCCCGGAATTGCGGCGCTGGTATATGCCGGTGTCGAGTTTACGCAGGCGTCCTGGTCAATGAAGGAAGTATCCAGCGTGACTTCCTCGGGCGTTCCCGTTTATCCCTACAAGCTCGCTATTCCGGTTGCCGGCGGCCTATTGCTGCTTCAGGGATTCGCCGAGATTATCCGCTGCGTTGTGTGTATCCGTACCGGTGAATGGCCGCAACGTCTGCACGACGTCGAAGAAGAAGACATCGAACAGATCAAGGAACTGCTAACCGGGGGCACCCCGGGAGAAGGGGCAAAGCCATGAACTGGCCTAAATTCCTGACGTTCGAAGCGCGCACCATCGGCTTCGGCATCATCGCCCTCATCGCGGTGGGGTATATCCTGTTCCTGCCGCCACCATCGCAGATCACCAACGAACACCTTGGAATGGTGATGCTCGGCGTCATCATTGCGTCCATCCTGCTGGGTTTTCCGATTGCGTTTACGTTGATTGGCCTGGGCATCATATTTGGTGTAGTGGCGTTCTATCGCCCCGGTGTATCGTTGCTGGACAACCCGGTATTCGACAACATGGTGTTGCGCACCTACGGCGTGATGACGCTAGACGTCATCATCGCCGTGCCCCTGTTCATCTTCATGGGCTACATCGTCGAGCGATCCGGCATTATTAATCGGTTGTTCCGAAGCCTTGAATTGTCGATGTCCCGGGTGCCTGCGGCACTTGCTGTCGCGACGATTCTCACCTGTGCCGTGTTTGCTGCGGCCACTGGCATTATCGGGGCGACCGTGACACTCATGGGCCTGCTGGTGCTGCCGCCCATGCTCAAGGCCGGTTACGACATCAAGCTCTCGGCAGGGTCCATTGCCGCGGGCGGTTGCCTGGGGATTCTGATTCCGCCGAGCGTGTTGCTGATCCTTTATGGCGCCACTGCGGGCGTGTCGGTCGTGCAGTTGTACATGGGTGCAATCATTCCGGGCCTGATGCTCTCGACCATGTATATCGGTTACGTGATTCTTCGGGCGACGCTTAATCCGAAGCTCGCGCCCAAACTGCCAGCCGAGGAACGCAATGTTCCAAAGCTCGAGATTCTCAAGATGATGGCGACGTCATTTTTTCCGTTGGCATTTCTGATTTCGGCAGTGCTTGGAAGTATTCTGTTCGGAATCGCCACCCCAACCGAAGCTGCGGCAGTCGGAGCGCTGGGCGCGGCCATTCTTGCTGCGTCCTACGGGCGTCTGACGTTCACCCGCCTCAAGGAGTCGGCCTTCCTGACCTCGCGCACCACAGCCATGGTGTGCTGGTTGCTCGTCGGTTCATGGGTGTTTTCCTCTACCTTCGCGGCCCTGGGCGGGCAGAACCTGCTGGAGAGCTGGGTCTACGAGATGGACCTGTCTCCAGGCGGATTCCTGTTCCTGTCGCAGTTGCTGATTTTCTTGCTGGGGTGGCCACTCGACTGGACAGTTATCATCATCATTTTCGTGCCGATTTTCCTGCCCATGTTGCCGAGCTTTGGAATCGATCCGCTGTTTTTCGGATTGTTGACTGCGATCAACTTGCAAACGGCATTTCTGTCACCGCCAATGGCGATGGCGGCGTACTACCTTAAAGGGGTGGCACCACCACAGGTATCGCTGGCCCACATTTTCATGGGAATGGTGCCGTTCATGCTGATTCAGCTTTCGGCGATGATTCTGCTCGTGATGTTTCCGGCCATCGGGATGTGGTTGCCAAACTGGTTCTACGGGAATTGATCTGCACCCCTCCGGCCCAATGCCTCGTAGCTCGATTGGTTGCGGGACGAAATTTATTCGTGAACTGCCGATATGAAAAAAGTCGTTGTTACCCGGGAAGTGTTTGACGAAACCATCGATTACCTGAAGCAGCATTTTTCGGTGGTGTCCAATCAGGAAGACCGCACCTATACGCGCGACGAACTGGTCGAGCTGTTGCGCAGCGCAGACGGTATTCAATCTTCTTCAAGCGACGCCGTAGACGAAGATCTCCTGTCGCGTTGCCCCAGCATCAAGGCGGTCTGCAATACCGCTGTGGGCTACAACAATATTGATGTTGCTGCGTGCACGCGTCATGGCGTGATGGTGACCAACACACCGGGCGTGCTCGACGACAGCGTTGCCGATTTTGCGATCGGCCTGATGATCGCAACCTGCCGCCGAATGGGCGAAGGCGAGCGCTATCTCCGCGCGGGGCAATTCAAGGCAACTTACCTCAAGCAGACACTTGGTCACGATGTCCACGGCGCGACGCTCGGGATTATCGGGTTCGGCCGGATCGGTCAGACCATCGCCAAACGCGCCGGCGGCTTCGACATGAATATTCTGTATCACACGCGCAACAGGGCTTCAGCCGATATCGAGAAGAAACTCAAGGCGCAGTACGTTTCAAAGGACGAGTTGCTGGCGCAGTCGGACATTGTCATGCTCATCCTGCCGTATACGCCGGACACGCACCACTACATTGGCGCGGCTGAACTGGCGAAGATGAAGCCATCGGCTGTTCTGGTGAATATGGCGCGTGGCGGTATTGTTGACGACATGGCACTGATTGGCGCGCTCAAAGCCGGTACGATCTGGGCTGCCGGGCTCGATGTCTATGAGAACGAACCGAACGTCAAGCCGGGTTTTCTTGAACTTGAGAATGTGGTGTTGTCTCCCCACATTGCCAGTGCGTCAGAGCCGACAAGGCGGGCAATGGCCATGACCGGGGCGAAGAATCTGGTTGCTGCCTTGAGCGGTGAGATGCCGCCCAATTTGGTCAATCCCGAGTACCGGCAACATCTGAACACGTAGGGAAGAATCTTGCGCGACTGATGGCGTGGGTCTTGAAGTCACTCACCGCGCGGTGGTCCGTTGCTTGCAGATGTGTGCAGCGGCCGACGCCTTGAGAAAATGCGCCGTGGTGCGGCGTTTGGAGAAACTGTGTGGTAAGCAAAGGCATGACTGAACCGTACAAACTGGGATTGCACGAGGCTGCAAAAAAAATCCGCTCGGGGAAATTGAAGCCAAGTGTCTATCTGGCGAGTCTGCTGAGCCGAATCGACGCGCTGGAAGACAAGGTTGAGGCCTGGCAGTGGCTGGATCGTGATCGAGCCATTGAGTTGGCGCGGGCGGCAGACTCAGCGGCAACGCCCTGGAAGGCGGCGCATCCGCTGCACGGTGTCCCGGTTGGTGTCAAGGACAACTTCTATACCGCCGGCATCCCGACAGCGATGGGCTGCAGTCTTTATGCCGATTACGTGCCGGATGAGTCGGCCGAGCTGGTCTTGCGTCTGGAAAGTGCGGGCGCGCTGATGCTCGGCAAGACTGTAACCACCGAAGCGGCGTTCATGATGCCAGCCAAGACGCGCAATCCCTGGAACCGGGCGCACACACCGGGCGGTTCTTCAAGTGGTTCCGCGGCTGCTGTAGCGGCCGGGTTTGTGCCTGCGGCGATCGGCACCCAAACCAACGGTTCGATCGTGCGCCCGGCTGCCTTCTGTGGAGTCGTCGGCTACAAACCCAGTCAGGGTATGCTTTCCGCGCGCGGCATCATGCCATTTGCGCCGTCACTGGATCAGCCCGGCGTGTTTGCGCGCAGCGTTGCTGATGCGGCTCTGTTGGCCTGGAGTCTGACGGAGCGACGTAGCAGCATCCAGCCCGGCGCACCCATGCTCAAGGGCGCACCCCGGCTTGCCGCAGTGCGCTCGCCTGTCTGGTATCGGGCGCAGGTGGAGCAGCGTGCCCAGTTCGATGCCGACATTACGCGCTTGAGAAAGGCCGGCGCCATGATCGACATCATCGAGATACCGGGCGAATTTGACCGCGCACACAAGGTCCACCGCACCATCATGATGTTTGAAGCGGCGGGCGTGTCGCGCAAGGTGCGTACGCATTATCGGGAAGGTTTTTCCGATTATCTCAACAATGCACTCGACGAAGGTGAATCCATCGCCGAAGCCGATTATCGCGATGCGCTCAAACTGCGCGCGCAGTTGCAGCAACGCCTGGCAGCGTTCCTCGACCGCGGATATTCCGCCATTATCACTCCGCCGGCCCCGGGCGAGGCACCCGCATCGCTTGATGAAACTGGTGACCCGAGTTTCTGTTCGATCTGGACGCTGATGGGTACGCCTGCCATTGTCATCCCGACCGGAAAAGGACCGAAAGGTCTGCCGCTTGGGCTACAACTGGTTGGCGCGGTTGAAGAGGAGAACTATCTGCTTGCAACGGCGGCGTGGTGCGAACGGTATTCGCCATTCAAGGCGCTGGTCTGAGGAACGATTGCATTGCCGCGGGCAAAACACCTTGTGCCCGGGCTGTGGCGACCTTTGTCACCGGGTACACTTTATCAGCGTTATTTCTCCCATTTTGACTGATCCGGTCTCGCCGTGAGCGTCGCGCGTATCGCGAGCCAACGGGCAATGACAAACAAACGGGTACGCATTCCAATGCCTCGTCGCTGTCAGGTGAGGGCGGACGTGCGCCTTGCCAGATGGTTTGTGACCTTGCCCGGAGAGAACCGGACGTGATCACCGCGTTGACGTTTGTCGGGGGACTGATAGCGCTCACAGTTGGTGCGGAGATGCTGGTACGCGGCGCATCACGCATCGCATCATCCATGGGCATTTCACCCCTGGTGGTAGGCTTGACGGTCGTCGCCCTTGGTACCAGTTCGCCTGAGTTGGCTGTGGGCGTCGGGGCGGCATTGATGGGGCAGGGCGACATCGCGGTCGGCAACGTGGTCGGCAGCAACATTTTCAACGTTCTGGTCATTCTCGGGTTATCTGCGCTGATCGTGCCGCTGGCGGTGGCACACCAGATCGTGCGTTTCGATGTGCCGCTGCTGATTGGTTGCTCGTTGATGTTGGCCTTGATCAGCATGGACGGTGTGCTCGGGCGCCTGGACGGCGCGCTCTTGTTCGCGGGCGTAATTGCATACACGTCCTATCTTGTGTGGCAGGCGCGAAAAGAGCGCGATGCTGCGGTCATTGCGGAGTACGCGGAGGCTTATCCCGGCTCGGCGGCGCGGCACTGGGTGATCAATCTGTCGCTGATTTTGCTGGGTCTGGTTTTGCTCGTGTTTGGTGCTGAATGGCTGGTTGCAGCGGCGATTGTCTTTGCAAGGCAGTTGGGTCTCAGTGAACTGGTCATCGGGTTGACGATAGTCGCGGCGGGCACGTCTTTGCCGGAGGTGGCGGCATCAGTCGTTGCAGCGATAAGAGGCGAGCGCGACATTGCGGTTGGCAATGCGATCGGGAGCAGCATCTTCAATATTCTCCTGGTGCTTGGCGTGACGGCACTAGTGGCGCCGGCCGGCATTGCCGTGGCGCAGTCGGTTCAGAATTTCGACCTTCCGGTGATGATTGCTGTCTCGGTGGCGTGTTTGCCGATACTGTTTACCGGTTACCGCATTGATCGCTGGGAGGGTGCGGTGTTCCTCGCTTATTACCTTGCCTACACCGGCTTCGTCATTCTGAAGGCCACTGAACATGATCTACTGGATCCGTTCAGCCACGTCATGGTGGTCTTCGTGTTGCCGATCACGATACTGACGCTGGTTGTCGTGTTGATCCGGGCCTGGTTCGCCCGAGGGAAGCCGCATGCGTGAACCCTG
>Ga0316187_10003242_pt1 | contig 14180 bp, 11 predicted proteins | sample CroRivburrow1_MG_FD_204927 | JGI IMG/M metagenome (GOLD analysis project Ga0316187, IMG submission 204927) | Coastal sediment microbial communities from Maine, United States - Cross River worm burrow 1 | ecosystem: Environmental > Aquatic > Marine > Coastal > Sediment | place: USA: Maine...
ATCGATTGATGGGGTGATCGACGTTATGTCTCAAGAGTATCAGGTGCCAACTGTAGATCTGCAACACGACGTCGAAACTATAACTGCGGAATTTGTCGAGCTGGACCTTCTTCATTTGGCGGAAAACAATACTTCAGCTCCGGCGCAAGACTGAGACATTTGTCATAATCGCGTTGTGAACAGGTCGACTGTCTTGTCCTTGATAAGGAATTGCGCTTCAGTTAACTTTGATTTTTGAGGCAACTGAATCAGTGATGGAGTTAAAGTCACATGCAACAGCAGACCAGCCAACCGGCCAAGTCATACGAAGCCCCTAAAATTGTGGCATGCGGATCAATAATTGATCTGACAAAGGCGCCACATATAAAGGCAGGTAGCCCGGAACCGTCTACAGGCACTATTGTTCCGGAGTGACGAACTGCTGTTGTTATCGTGAGTAGCGAATAATGATATAAATGCGTGTTCTCATGTACGGGTCCGAACACGCAGCGCCTGCTACGCGAGTATGCGACTGGGTCGTGAATGCCGGACATGAAGTAATGTGGGCCGGCTATCTGGGCGAAATTTCCGGTACAAGCCGGGCTCGGCATGTGCAAATCCAGTCCTGGGACAACCCAGTTCCGGAGTTGGCGGAGATTGCGGAAGAGTTTCGCCCGCACGTGACGCACTCCCACAATTTCAGTTTTCTGGCTAAATTTCATGTCAAAGCCGGGCTTGGGCCCCTGATTCTGTCAGCGTTTGGCGGTCTCAATGGGCTCATCGGTTCCGCGCCAGTTAACACGCATGTCGATAACATTTTGGCTCTCGATCCCATACTTGTTGTCGAGAGCCCTATGTTGTTTGATGCCGCAACAAGACGCTACGACGGTATCGATTGTGAGCTCATCTGCCTCGGCGTGAACTCCGCGCGCTACAAACCGGGTACACCGACCCAGCGTGCTGCGTGGCGGCGAGCTCTTCACATACCTGACGATGCGATTGTATTCTTTTCCGCCCGCGGTATTGGCGACGGTTACCGGCAGGCAGAAATACTGCAGGCCTTTGCCGAAGCACTGCCCGACCTTCCGCCGACCGCAGGCCTTGCCATGATCAGGCTTACAAGATCCTGGGACCGGTCTGACAGGGTCAAGGAACTGCAACAACTAGCTGCAGAACTGGGAGTTTCCGACAGGTTGTACTGGATCCCCGAGGTCCGCTACGAGATGATGCCGGGCATGTATGGAATGGTTGATTATGTTGTCAATTACCCGTCCGAAGATGCGTTTCCATCTACACTGCTCGAGGCTGCTGCCTGCGGTGTGCCCATTGTGACGGCAAATCTTCCAGCCTATGCCGGAAGCTATATTGAGCAGTTCTGCACACTGGTTGACCCGGATGATTGGCTAGCGCTTGCACGCGGCATGGTTGTAGCGGTTCGCGAACCCGTCGAATTGCGGACCAGCCGGATTACCGGCGCGCGTCAGCACATGATTGAAAATTTCACCGAGGACGCAGGCAGAACAATGACACTGGCTTTGTATGAACGGGTGGCTGAGGCTATGTGATGAAATGAGAGGTGCGCCGGCAGTCAGCGTTATTATACCAACCTATCAGCGCGCCTCGCTTGTCGGAAACGCTGTTCGAAGAGTCTGCCAGTCGAACCATGGGTTGAGTTCGGCCAGAAATGCAGGCATCAAGGCGTCTGCCGCCGAGACTTCCAGACAGGCATTGTTTTCAGGCTTTCGACCAGTTGGCACAGTATCTGGCCACGCATGGAGATGCAGATCAGGCCGCTGCCGTTGCCCAGCGACAGTGCCGGCTCAGGCAGCTGTGTGCGGAAAGTTTTTAGAGACAATCGCTGTTGGCGGCGTGCCGCCTGCCGATTGACCGCAGCGGACATCTTCGTCAAGGTTTGAGCAGGAAACAGGCAAGATCAGGCATGACAGTGGACAAGGAACTCACGAAGGACATTCTCGCTGCAGTTGATGCGGGGTTTTCTGCTCAAACCGCGTTTACCGAAGACCTTGTCCGGTTTCCCTCGCTGCGTGGGCAGGAGCATACGGCGCAGGATTTTCTGTTCGGCGAGCTGAAACAGCGCGGCTATGCCATGGATCGCTGGTCAATAGATGTTGCCGATATTGAAAACCACCCGGGTTTTTCTCCGGTGAAGGTCGATTATACCAATGCCATCAATGTGGTCGGTACGCACCGGCCGCGCGCAGAGACCGGCCGGTCGCTGATACTCAATGGCCATGTGGATGTGGTGCCTGCAGGCCCGCTTGACATGTGGACCAGACCGCCGTTTGAACCCTGGCGGGACGGCGACTGGCTGTATGGCCGAGGGGGTGCCGACATGAAGGCCGGTATTGCAGCCAACATATATGCGCTTGACGCGCTGAAGTCGCTGGGCCTGCAGCCGGCAGCGACCGTTCATGTCCAGTCGGTCACCGAGGAGGAGTGTACCGGCAACGGCGCGCTGGCGGCTCTGGTGCGCGGCTACCGGGCCGATGCCGCCATCATCCCGGAACCTGAAGACGACAAGCTGGTACGGGCGAATGTCGGTGTGATCTGGTTCCGGGTGCACGTGCGCGGACTGCCGGTTCATGTGCGCGAAGCCAGTGCCGGCGCCAACGCCATCGAGGCAAGCTTTGAAATCATGAAAGGCCTGCGCAAGCTGGAAGCAGAATGGAACAGCCGGCAGAAAAGCCACCGGTACTTTGAGGACTACAATCACCCGATCAATTTCAATATCGGCAAGATCGAAGGTGGCGACTGGGCCTCATCAGTGCCGGCCTGGTGTTCGTTCGACTGCCGGATATCGATCTATCCCGGCGTCGACCCGCGCGCAGCAGCCACGGAGATCGAAGACTGCGTTCGCAGTGCCGCACAAGACAACGCGTTTTTGTCGAATAACCCGCCGCAAGTGGAGTTCAATGGTTTCTTCGCCGAAGGCTATGTACTGGAAGAGGGATCTGATGCGGAAGCCGCATTGGGACGGGCGCATGCGGCGGCCTACGGCACGTCACTGGAGACAATGGTGACACCGGGATATCTTGATGGGCGGGTGTTCGTTCTCTACGGCGACATGCAATGCCTGGTGTACGGGCCTTATTCGAAAAACATCCACGGATTTGATGAGCGTGTATCGCTGTCTTCAGTGAAACGGGTGACCGGCTCCATTGCCCTGTTTATCGCCGAGTGGTGCGGGCTCGAGAGCGTCGCCAGCTGAGTATCCACAGTCATGCGGCGTGGGCTTCTATCAGGAACCCTGGGGATTGTATCCGCGCAGGTGAGTGGGTCGCAGTCCGCCCGATTGTGCCGCGGCTGCCAGAGCGCGCCGGATCGCCAGCCATTTTTCATAGGTTTCGGCGTCCGATACTTCGATGATCCTGTCCCGCAAGGGCCCTTCGATCCGGTCCACTTCTCGCGGTGACATTTCCGCGTACCAGGCATTGCGATCCCTGGTCTCGACACGTTCGAAGCCGGCCTGCCGCATCACGTCGGCGGTCTGTCTTTCGGTGGCCATATTGTAGTCGAGAGGCACCAGAGACAGATAATGCTGGAACGCCTCATCGTCGTCGGCGTTTTCACCTGACAACCAGTCGCTGGCAGCGAATGCGCCGCCCGGTTTCAGGACGCGCCTGATCTGCGCATACAAAGCCTGCTTGTCGGGGATATGGATCAAGGCGTCCTTGCTGAACACCACATCAAAGCGGTCATCTTCGAAAGGCAGCGGACCAGGGGTCACCTGCCGGAACTCGACCCGGTCTGCGACGCCCGCGTCCTGTGCCAGCGCACGGGCCCGGTCGAGCAGTTGCGGTTCTATGTCAATGCCGAGAACGCGGGCGCCCATGTCGCGGGCGAGCGCAATGGAGGGGCCGCCGGTGCCACAACCTATGTCCAACACTATTGCGTCCTTGAGGTCCAGACCGCGCGTGACCTCGGCGACTTCTTCCGCCCCGCCCGGCGACAGGAAACCCGGACCCCATACCAGATGCAGGCGGTCGATAAATTCATCGGCGTATTGCGCCATGCGGTTCAGTCCCCTTATCACTCCTCCAACATCGCTGACTTCATATCTCAGCGCTCAGAACCCCTCAACCACGATTTTTCCCCTGGCCTTGCCGGTTTCCACAAGGCGATGGGCTTCGCGCATATTGGCGGCGTTTATCGGCGAGAGGACTTCTGACACTGTTGTCCGAATACGGCCGGCGTCGATTTCACCGGCGACATGGCTCAACAGCTTGTGCTGTTCGATCATGTCGGGTGTCTGGTGCATGGCGCGCGCGAACATGAACTCCCAATGCAGACTGGCGGACTTGGTCTTCATGTCCGCCATGGGCATCGGCTGATCGGTGTTGTCGATGGAGACAATGCCGTGCTGGGGCAGGATCAGTTCAACCGCTGCATCCCAGTGGCGCATGTCGTTGAAGATGGCGATGTGATCGACGTGATGCATGCCCAGCGCACGAACCTGTTTGACCATGTCTTCGCGATGGTTGACGACATGGTCGGCGCCAAGTTCTTTCACCCAGGCGGATGTTTCCGGGCGCGACGCGGTGGCGATCACCACCAGTCCGGCGGCCTTGGCGAGTTGAATGCCGATTGAGCCGACACCGCCGCCAGCGCCGATGATGAGCAGGCTTTCACCCTTGTTTGCGCCATCACGGTCGATGCCGAGGCGGTCAAAGAACGCTTCATAGGCGGTTATCGTGGTCAGCGGCAGGGCTGCACTTTGGGCATGGGTCAGAGACTTCGGCTTGTGGCCGACAATGCGTTCATCGACCAGATGAAACTCGGCATTGGTGCCGGAGCGGGTGATGTCACCGGCGTAATAAACCTCATCACCGGCCTTGAACAAGGTGACATCGGCGCCAACTGCCTCGACCACGCCGCTGGCGTCGTAGCCGATCACGCGCGGAGGATCTTCTACACCATTCTTCGGTGCTCTCACCTTGGTGTCTACGGGATTAACCGCGACAGCTTTCACGGCCACCAGGATGTCGTGACCTGCCGGTGTCGGTTTTTCCAGTTCGACATCGAGAAACGAGTCCGGGTTTTCGATTGGCAGGTAATGAGTAAGACCAACGGCTTTCATAGTTTTGTCCTCTGGTTGCAGCGGCTTTTGGGCGGAATTGGAGAGTCCGGTTTGCATGCAGCTGGCTGCAAATTGGCATCGATCGTGCCCCTTGCAGTATCATACAGCGTCCTGGGTAATTTCACGACCAGTTATGTCGAGGTAGCGACCACAGCAGCCGTCAGCATGCGTCATATTGCAAATACCGGTCGTCTGGTATCTATGGAAATCAGTGATTTCTTACCTTTGGTCCGCGCAATTCATGCCCCCGTGCTGTTTGTCGACACAATGATTGGAATCGCATCAGACGGGCAAATTTTTTCAGCATCGCTTGCGGGGGCGGATGACATTCAACACAGCAGGCACCAGGGATAAAACCAGGCCGCTGCGCGCCGCTTTGCCGCCAGCCATGATCGGTCTTATTGCGGGTATAGACAATACAGCCGCCGCGCTGGCTATCGGCGCCTTGATGTTCACCGGCACCCTGTCGAACGGCATGGGACTGGGTGTGGGTGTTGTGCTGCTTGGGGGTGCCTTGCTGGCACTCGTGGTAGCGATACGAAGCGTTCAGCCCAACAGCGTCGCCCTGGTCCAGGAATCGACCATTGCGGTGGTTGCCGCAGCGATTGCGTCCATGGCAATTCAGTCAACGGGAGATGCTGAGGCCAAGGTCGCCACAGCCATCGTCATCCTTGGTGCCTCAAGTATTGTTACCGGTGTCCTGTTCTGGATTACGGGAAAGCTGAAGCTGGGTGGCATGGTTCGCTATGTGCCATACCCGGTGATGGCAGGATTTCTGGCAGGGTCCGGCTGGTTGCTGGTGAACGGTGCATCGGTCATGCTGACCGGTCAGAACGTCGGGCTTGGATTTGCGCAATCGCTGAGTGATCCACAGGTCCTGTGGCGGGTGCTGCCTGCAATTGGCCTGGCGCTTGTGATGTTTGTGGCACTGAACCGGATGTCTCATCCTGCGACCATGCCTGTGATCATGATCGGTGCTTTGGCCGGCTTCAATGGGCTGCTTGCCGTTGCCGGTCTTGATCCGCAAATTGTGCGCGACCTTGGCCATCTCCCGGCAATCAATATGAGCGGCGGCATTGAACTGCCGACCCCGCAGTTGCTCACCAGGGTTGACTGGGCCGCAGTGCTCGCGGCCACGCCTGTCATGCTGGTCATCGCCGGTCTGAGCATGATTGGCCTGATGCTGAATGTAAGCGGCCTGGAACTTGCCATGCGCCGTGATATTGATGTGAATGCCGAACTCCGCTCCACGGGCCTCGCCAATGTTTTGTCAGGTGGTGTGGGTGGTCCCTGCGGCTATGTCGGGCTTTCCATGACGGTGCTGGCCCAGAGAACCGGTGCAACCGGTCGTGGTGCCGGAATAGCCACGTCGATTGCCATGCTTTTGGGGCTGTTGTTCGCCGGGCATCTGATCTTTCAGGTACCGATTTTTCTGACTGCCGGGTTCGTGCTGTTTCTCGGTATCGGATTGTTGAAGGAATGGTTCGTCGATACCCGCCATAAGATGCCGTTGTCTGAATGGCTGGTCGTGGCGGGCATTCTGCTGACGGTTGCGTTTGTCGGTTTCATGGAAGGGCTGGCTTTGGGGCTGCTGGTGTCCAGTGCGCTGTTTATCTTCAAGTACTCGCTCTTGCCGGTTGTGCGTTTCCGTGCCACGGGCGTTGAACAGCGAAGCTCCGTGGACCGGTCTCCGACCGCCATCAAGTATCTTTCAGAACACGGCGATGCGATCGAGATCATCCAGCTGCAGGGTTATATATTCTTTGGGACCGCAGACCGGATTGTAAACCTGGTCCGGCGCAGGCTGGCCGCTGAAGACAAGCCTGCCTTGCAGTTCGTGGTGCTTGATTTTCAGAATGTCAGTGGCGCTGATTCAGCCGCCATTGCCTGCTTCATGAAGATTGCCAGGCTGGCCGAGGACAATAATGTGAGCGTCTCCCTGACCCGGGTAGCTGCTGAATTGCGTCACAGTCTCACAGTTGCGGGGATTGAACTTGGCGAAAACCAGTTGATAAACGTGCTGCACGATATCGACCGGGCGCTGGAGATGGCTGAAGAAACCCTGCTCAGTGAACATATCGATGTTGACGGTGAGAAAAGCCTGCTGAAGCATTTTGCGCTGGCAATCGGTGATCATCCCAGGCTGCCGGACCTGATCGACAATATGACCCGGCTTGAGTTGCAGCCCGAAGATGTCCTGATCAGGCAGGGAGAAGACGCCAATGATGTCTTCTTTGTTGCCAGTGGCCGGGTTCGAGTCCAGTTGACATTACCCAGTGGCGAGGTAATGCGGGTGCGCACCATGCTGGCCGGTGCCATTGTCGGGGAAATTGCGCTTTACCTCAAACAGCCACGTATCGCCGACGTCATTGTGGATGCGCCATCTGAAATCTTTCAGCTCAGCGCTGCCAATCTTGGCCGGATGCAGGCAGACGATCCCGAGCTTGCAGTCCTTGCCCACCAGTTGCTGGCCAGTAACCTGTCTGAAAAACTCGCCGTGGCGAACAAGATGATCCAGCTGACACAGAAGTGAGAATTGTCATCTGCTTCTGGCGTGCGTTTTGCCCCTAATTTGACTCTGAGCCGGACAGACGGATGTTGTGCTGGAGCGGCGAAACCGTCACGATTACATGTAGCTACGACGGTGCGTTCAAGCCGGTCAGCGGACCGCTCAACCTGAGGTTATGTTCATGTCTGTTCCTGTTTCGAGACGATGGCTTTGCCAGACCGCACCTATCGCCGGTGCACTGACTGTTTCCGGCCGCCGTGCCTATGCCGATACTGGCGGTACAGTGATCATTCAACCTGCAATGCCGGACACAACGGCTTTCATTGAGCGTGCCTTTGAGATGCGCCGGCTGGCGATCGAAAATGGTGACCAGGCCTATGGTGCGGTCATCGTTCGCGACAATGTAATTGTCGGTCAGTCATGGAGCAGGGTGGTGCTGGATCAGGACCCCACCGGGCATGCCGAAATATCCGCCATCAGGGACGCCGCCCGCCGCCTCAAGTCCCGAAGTCTTAAAGGCGCCATCCTGTATTCTTCATCACGTGCCTGTCCCATGTGTGAGGCTGCCGCATACTGGGCTGACATTGACGGTATGGTATATGGTCGAAACGCCGGCGATGCCGGTGCACCGAGACTGTGCAGGTAAAAAGCCATGGCATACAGCAGACAAATACTGGCGGCGACGGTGATGCTGGGATTGGTGACTATCAACGCCAATGGGCAAAATGGGACAGCAATGCCGGTCATTGAACAGTCAGTGTTGCAGGATTTTCTGGTTGCGGCACGTGCCAATAATACAGAGAAACTGATCGCCGGTTTGAAACTGGGAGTACCGGTGGACAGCGCAGATGCATCCGGCAGGACAGCCCTGATGATCGCCACCCACGCCAACGCCATCGACGCCGCGCGAGTGTTGATGGAAGCGGGTGCGGATGTGAACGCCAAAGACCATCTGAACGACAGTCCGTATCTGTATGCAGGAGCCGAAGGACGCCTCGAAATACTTAAAATGACGGTCGCGGCCGGGGCTGATCTTAAAGCGGTCAATCGTTATGGCGGCACCGCACTGATCCCGGCAGCCCATCATGGACATGTGGAGGTTGTGCGCTATCTGCTATTAACCGAAACCGATATCGACCATGTCAACTTTCTCGGCTGGACTGCCTTGCTGGAGGCGGTGATACTCGGCGACGGCGGCCCGGCCTACCAGGAGATTGTTGACCTGCTGTTGAAAGCCGGTGCGGAGACCAGCATCGGCGACAAGCAAGGCGTGACTGCACTGGAACATGCGAGATCGCGCGGCCAGACGGAAGTCACGCGATTGCTGGAGAAGCATGCGGAAAAGCGGGATTAGCCCGGTTGTGCCCTCAGGTCCTGATCAGCGCACTCTTGGGATCGTAGAACGGGGCGAACTGGACCTTGGCCTCATAGCGTTTCCAGGCGATCTCGACTTCCCATTTTCCCGAGTCAATCCAGTCCTTTGTGACGCCTTCTTCACAGTGGAGGTAGCCCATGCCTAGGGACTTGTTGATCCGGTGACCCCAGGCGCCTGAGGTGGTTGAACCGACACGTATGCCGTCACGGTAAATCGGTTCTTCATGATACATCAGCGGAGAGGCCTCACTGTCGTCTTCCAGGGCCAGCGTGATCATGCGCTTGGTGCGAACCGGCGCTTCTTTCTGCTTCAGCAGTGCGTCGCGACCGATAAAGCCGTTCTTCTTGTCCCATGCGATAGTGAAACCGAGACCGGCTTCTATGGGCGTGTCCTCGTCGGCAATGTCGTGGCCGAAGTGGCGATAGGCCTTTTCGGTGCGGCAGTTGTTCATGGTGTGCATGCCGGCATGGGCGAGGCCGAAGTCCGCGCCTGTCTCGACAATGGTGTCATAGACATGCAGGGCAAATTCAGCCGGGATGTAGAGCTCATAACCCAGTTCACCGACATAGGTGATGCGGCTGGCGCGCACCCGGGCATAGCCGACTTCGACTTCACGCGAGGTGCCGAAAGGCTGGATATCCGTTGCGAAGCTCTCGCCGGTGAGTTTTTCCATCAGCGCTCGCGAATTGGGTCCCATCAGTGACAGCATGGGCAGGCCGGAAGTGATGTCGGTCGCGGTGCAGAACCGGTTACCTATGTGGCGCTTTAGCCATGAGAAATCGCGGATCTGCGGACCTGCGCCGGTCACGACCATGAATTCGTTTTCGTCCAGGCGCGTCACAGTCAGGTCGGCCTCGATACCGCCGCGCTCGTTGCACCACTGGGTATAGACCAGCTTGCCGGCGGCCACATCCACATCATTGACGCAGATTTCGTTGAGAACCGCACAGGCATCGCGGCCCTGAACCAGGAACTTGGCAAAGCTGCTCTGATCGAACAGGCCAACAGTGCTGGCCACCGCATCAGCTTCAGCCTGTGCATAAGGGAACCAGTTCTGGCGATGGAACGAATACTGGTAATTTGCCTCCTCTGCGGTGGGCGCAAAGAAGTTGGCCCGTTCCCAACCGTTGCTCTCGCCAAAGCAGGCGTGTTTGGCCGCAAGCCGGTCATGGAATGGAGACTTGCGCACCCCGCGTGCAGTGGTCGGCTGGTAATACGGCCAGTGCATGGCATACAACAGGCCAAGGCTCTCCGTTGTGCGGTCGTGCAGGTATTTCTTGTTGGACTGGAACGGGTGCACCCGGCGAATGTCAACGTCGGCCACATCCAACGGCGGGTGACCGTCCCTGATCCAGTCGGCCAGCACTCTGCCGACACCGCCGGATGACTGGATGCCGATGGAATTGAACCCGGTGGCGACGAACAGGTCATCGACAAACGGTGCCTCGCCAAGGTAATAGCGATCATCCGGTGTAAAGCTTTCCGGCCCGTTGAAGAACAAGGCTATGCCGGCGGTCTCCAGCAGCGGCATGCGCGCGACAGCCTTTTCCAGCACCGGTTCAAAGTGGTCATAGTCTTCCGGGAACGTTTCGAACTCATGGTCTTCGGGAATGCCGTCCATGCCCCATGGCTTGGCGACCGGCTCGAATGCGCCGAGCAACAGCTTGCCGGCATCTTCCTTGTAGTAGGCCCATTCGTCGGGAATGCGGATAACCGGCATTTCCCTGGGCAGATCGGCATGTGGCTCGGTAACAACATAGAAGTGCTCGGCTGCATGCAGCGGGATCTGCACGCCGACCTGCTGGCCAAGTTCACGCGACCACATGCCCCCGCAAATCACTGTCTTGTCGGCCATGATGGTGCCGGCGCTGGTTTCCACACCGGTTACCCGGTTGCCGTCCTTCAAAAACCGGGTGACCTTTGTGTGTTCAAACACTTTGGCGCCGCGCGAACGTGCGCCCGCGGCATAGGCCTGGGTGACGTCAATCGGGTTCACCTGGCCATCGCCGGGCAGAAAGATGCCGCCGGTGACTTCGTGGGTGGCGAGATGGGGCAGGCGTTCCTTTACCTCTCCGGCTGAAACAACCTGTACATCCAGCCCGAAATTCTTGGCCATGGATGCCCCGCGCCGGAACTCTTCGAACCGGGCTTCGGTGAGGGCAACTGAAAACGAGCCGTTCTGCTTGAAGCCGGTGGCCTGGCCGGTTTCGGCCTCAAGGCCCTTCATCAGTTCAGTAGTGTATTTGGCCAGTTCGGTCATGTTGCGGCTGGCCCGCAGTTGCCCGACAAGGCCTGCTGCATGCCATGTGGTGCCGCTGGTCAACTGCTTGCGCTCCAGCAGCACAACATTGGTGATGCCGATCTTGGTGAGATGATAGGCCAGCGACGTGCCGATCACGCCACCGCCAACAATGACGACATCCGCCTGGGTTGGAAGTTCCTTGGCCATATAGAGATTCCCTGATGTAAAAAGTCCCGAACCTGGGCGCAAACTAGCAAGGCTCTGTCCGCCGGGATAGGGCCAGAATGCGAAACTCGGGTTGAGCAGATTTCACCGGTTTGCAATCGGGAACTAGCCGTGGCCGCAAGGTCTGGTCACGCCTGCATTCCGTGCCGGCAGTGCACGGCAACATCCAGCTTGCCAGACGGGTGTGATGTTCGTCATAAGAGACGTAATGTTCTTCTTACAATACGCACAGGCGCGGTGTATAAGGAGCGTCGCACAATTCAATAATCGTCAAGCAAGGTGACCGGGCATGTACAAGGGTGACGTCAATCCGCAGGAAGCATTTGAACAACTTTCCAGCAATAACAATGCAGTGATGATTGATGTGCGCACGCGCGCGGAATGGGCCTTTGTCGGGGTGCCGGCGGTTGAGCGAATGGCAACCATCTCCTGGCAGCAGTTCCCTTCAATGCAGGTCAATGAGGAGTTTGTTTCCGCCGTCGAGGAATTTGGTATCGGCAAGGATGCTGACATATATCTGATTTGCCGCTCCGGCGGCCGGTCTGCTGCGGCAGCGTCGTTGCTGACCGAAGCAGGTTTTAGCAATTGCTACAATGTGGCCGAAGGCTTTGAAGGCGACCTGGATGACAGCCGTCATCGCGGCAAAACCAATGGCTGGAAGGCCCGCGGTCTTCCCTGGATACAGCAGTGATATCATGAAGAAATCAGTCAAGAAACCAGCAAACCCGTCTGAATGGGGCGAAGCCACCAGGCTGGTGCGCGGCGGTCTGGAGCGGTCGCATCACGGCGAAACTTCAGAAGCGCTGTATCTCAATTCAGGTTTTGTCTACGACGATGCCGAAACCGCCGAAGACCGGTTTTCCGGTAACGCGGAAGGCTATGTCTATGCCCGCTACGGCAATCCGACAGTGACCATGTTTGAAGAACGCCTGCGCCTGCTGGAAGGGGCTGAAGCATGTTATGCGACGGCATCCGGCATGGCGGCGGTATGGGGGGCGCTGGCCTGCCAGACCCAGGCAGGCGATCACATTGTGGCGTCAAAGGCCCTGTTTGGCTCATGTTACCAGATACTCACTGCCATCCTGCCCAAGTTCGGTATCACATCGACACTGGTCGACGGCAATGACCTGGATGCCTGGCGCGCATCAATCCGGCCTGAAACCAGGGTGTTTTTCCTGGAGACGCCGTCCAATCCGGGTTTGCAGGTCTTTGACATTGCCGCGGTTGCCGACATCGCCAAAGCCAACGGCATCTGCGTGGTGGTGGACAATATTTTCGCCACGCCGATTGTCCAGAAGACCTTGCCGCTGGGTGCTGATGTCATTGTCTATTCCGGCACCAAGCACATGGACGGGCAGGGCAGGGTTCTGGGCGGTGCTGTGGTATCCACCACCGAGTTCAAGAACCAAAAGCTCAAACCGTTCCTGCGCCACACCGGGCCGTCGCTGTCGCCGTTCAACGCCTGGGTTCTGGTGAAGGGCATGGAGACCCTGAAACTGCGCGTCGGCGCCCAGTGTGACAGTGCCCTGAAAATAGCCTCGGCGCTTGAAGCCACTCAAGGCGTCGCCAGTGTGACCTATCCGTGGCTGGACAGCCACCCGCAGGCTGATCTGTGCCGCAGGCAGATGACGGCCGGAGGCACCATGGTGACGTTTGAACTGGCGGGCGGCAAGGCTGCTGCCTTCGACATGCTGCGCAAGCTGGAGATCATCGACATTTCCAACAATCTCGGCGATGCCAAGTCGCTGATCACCCATCCGGCCACAACCACGCACCGCAATATCGGCCAGGAGGCACGCGATGCCATGGGCGTAACCGATGGCATGGTAAGGTTGTCGGTCGGGCTTGAAGATGTCGAAGATCTGATCAGTGATCTCGCCGGGGCGTTGAAAGATTAGTCCGGGTGACCGGTCATGGAAACCCGAATGGACCCAACGCGCGAGACTGAAGAGGCAGCAACATGATCATCGACCCGGCGCAATTGCTGATTTTCATGATGGCTGGAATTGCGCTGAACCTGACACCGGGGGCAGACATGATGTTCTGCCTGTCGCAAGGATTGAGGTCGGGACGCAAGGCCGGCTTTGCGGCAAGTCTCGGGATTGCCACCGGCAGTGTCATCCATGTGCTGCTGGCAGCCTTTGGCCTGGCTGCGCTGATTGCGGCCAATCCGACAGCGTTCGAAGTGCTGCGCTGGGCCGGTGTCGGCTATCTGGTGTGGCTGGCCGTACAGGCGCTGAGACATCCGGTGCAGCTTGATCTGCCCGATGATGCCAGACGGTCTCTGCCCGTGAAGGCCTGGCGCGACGGAGTGCTGGTCAATCTGCTCAATCCGAAAGTTATCGTGTTCACACTGGCGTTCCTGCCGCAGTTCGTGGATCCCGAGCGCGGATCGACCGTGCTGCAGTTCCTGTTGCTGGGGCTGGTTCTCAATGTGACGGGCACAACGGTAAACGGTTTCGTCGGTGTCGGTGCCGGTTCGGTGCGCGGTTTGCTGGTTGGAAACAGGTGGATCGCACGCACGCTCGGTTATGTATCGTCAGCGGTGTTCCTCGGACTGGCGGCAAAGCTGGCATTCGACCGGCGCTAGGCTCAGGACGCTGAAAGCCAGCGTTCAACGCAGACTACTCTGACCGGCGATGAGCTTCTGATGCCTCGGTGAAGCTGATGGTTGCAGGGGTTTGCTGCCTGCAGAGCATTTCGTTTGAGATGGTCTGTTGTCTGAAAAGTTGTAATTGGCGCAAGAGCTTTT
>Ga0316187_10003243_pt1 | contig 14179 bp, 9 predicted proteins | sample CroRivburrow1_MG_FD_204927 | JGI IMG/M metagenome (GOLD analysis project Ga0316187, IMG submission 204927) | Coastal sediment microbial communities from Maine, United States - Cross River worm burrow 1 | ecosystem: Environmental > Aquatic > Marine > Coastal > Sediment | place: USA: Maine...
CTCACCGTCGATCGCACCCTGCTCGAAGGTGATCCCCACGGTGTCATCGAAGGAATGGTCATCGCGGGCTTCGCAGTGGGTGCCCGGCAGGGTCGACTCTTTCTTCGCTCGGAGCACGGCCTCGGTGTCGCTCGTGCCAAGCGGGCCGTGGCCCAGGCTCGTCGCCAAGGGTTTCTGGGCTCAGCGATCCTGGGCACCGCTTTTGATTTCGAGATCGAAATTTGTGAGACCGCCGGAGCGTCCATGGGAGGGGAGGAGACAGCCCTGCTCAATGTGCTCCAAGGGAGGAGAGGGGTCGCCCGACCCAGACCTCCTTTCCCCGCGGTGAGCGGACTCTGGGGCCGGCCGACCCTGATCAACGGCCTCGAAACCCTGGCCAACATTCCGTTGATCATGGGGTCTGAGCCCCAGCCCGGGGGAGCGCTTGCGGCCGGGACCAAGGTGGTCGGCGTCACCGGTGCGGTTTCGAGAACCGGCTTGGTTGAGGTGCCGCTCGGGACCACCATCCACGAGATCGTCCACGCGATAGCCGGGGGCTGTGATGATGGCGAGATTGCGGCGGTCCATTTCGGGGGCCCGGGGGGTGCAACCCTCGGTCGCGACCAACTCGATACGACCGTCGATTTCTCCTCGCTCCGCGACCAGGGCGCGCATCTCGGTTCCGGCGGGCTCGTGGTTCTCGGGGAGCGGAATTGCCCGGTGGCGCTGGCGAGGTTTTTTGTCGCCTTCTGCGCCGAGGAGTCCTGTGGGACCTGTCCGCCCTGCCGGATCGGCACAAAGGTGCTGCTCAATCTCCTCGATCTCATCGGGTCGGGTACAGCGGCGGCGGACGACCTCGTTCGACTGGAGCGGCTCTGTCAGCACATCAGGAAGACATCCATGTGCGAACTCGGCCGGAACGCCTCGAGTTCGGTGATCACCGGTCTTTCGAACTTCCGCGATACCTACGAGTCCCATCTCTCCGGTGGGGGTTGCCCGAACCGAGATTGTGAGGCAGCACCGTCGGGAGTACCCTCCGGGGTGTCGGAATGAAGGCGGGCAACCGTCCACCACGGCAAGATGGGGTGCCGGGCTGGGTTCCATCCCCTTCTCGGCGAGCTTGTCGCTTCGAGCCCGATTCGGGTAAGGTCGGCGTGCCCATGGAGACCCCCGCCCACGATTCGGGCCCGAGAGGCCTCACCATCGCCATCCGGATCGACTGATGGCGCGACCGACGATTCTGGTTGCCGACGACGATCCGATTTTCGTGGTGTCGGTGGTGTCGGTATTGGGCACCCGCTACGACGTGCGGACAGCCGCCAACGGCACCGAGGCCCTGGCGGCGGTCGATGACGATCCGCCGGATCTCATCATTCTCGACGTCATGATGGATCACATGTCCGAAGGATTCGATGTGGCCCGGGTGCTTCGAAGGGACGACGCGACCGCCCTCATTCCCATCATCATTCTGACCGGGGTCGATCGGGTCTACAACCTCCGGATGGAGGTCGACGAGTCGTGGGTGCCGGCGGACCAGTTCTTCGAAAAACCGATCTCACCGGAGGCGCTCTTGCGCGAGGTCGGCAGGCTCATCGGACCGGGCGAAGAGAAATCCTGAACCATGGATGGGAAGGAGACGGCCGGTCCCTCTTCGCAGATTCGGGTTCCCGCGGGGCCACGATCGGGTCTACGCAACGGGGATGAACCGGATCGATTCAGTTTCCTCTTCTCGTGGGAGCTTCACGAAAGGCTGCTGTGGTTCAGCAAACTTCGTTGGATAGCGGCCGCGGGTCTCGCATTGGCGTCGGTCCTCGGGCCGTTCTTCTCCATGCCGTCGACGCGCCCGAGCCTGGCTGTGGTGGCGGCTCTGGTCGCGGTTTACAACCTCGTCTTCATCTACGTTCTCCGTTCGCGACTGGGGCCCGAGAAGGACTACGTCGCTCTCAAAGGCGTGGCCATTCTGCAGATGGTGACCGATCTGGCGGCTCTCTTCGTCACGGTCCATTTCACAGGCGGTTGCGCGAGCCCGGTGCTGCCGTTCGTGGTTTTTCACATGGCCATCGGCACCATCATGATCGAGACCCGGATCATGTACGTGCTGGCGTTCGCGGTGTGCGGCGTTGCGGTGAGCCTCTTTGCCCTCGAACACCTGGTCGTGCTTGCTCAATATTCCACGGTCGCCGGCGGACAACCCTCGGTGGGGAGCTGTATTCTCAGCACGTTCATGTTGATCGGGCTGGTCTTCGGGGTGGTCTATCTCACCGACTCGGTGACCAGCCGGTTCAAAGCGCGCAACATCGAACTCCACCAGACCACCACCGATCTTAGGCGAGCGCTCGATGAGCAGGCCCAACTTGAACGTCGGAAATCGCACTACATGCGGATTTCAGCACACCAGCTCCGGTCGCCCCTGGGCACCATCAAGACATCGATCCAGGTCTTGCTCGACGGTTACCTCGATCCGGGTTCGCCCGAAGGCCACCGCCTGTTGGCGGGGACCGCGTCGCGGGTCGATTCTCTCCTCGCCATCGTCAACGATCTCCTCGAGCTGGCCAAGATGCGCGAAGGGCGGGCCAGGGCGCCGTGGGCCCGGAACGTCAGCATCAACCAGATTCTGGCCGATATTTTCGATGCCGTGGATCCCTATGCCCGGGAGGCGAATGTCGAGCTCGTCCCGCACTTCATCAACGAGGGCGCCGCCGTCCTCGACTGGGCGGTGCCGCCGGACCTCGTCTACGCCTTTGAAAATCTGATTCACAACGCCATCAAGTATTCGAAACCCGATGGTGGGACGGTCACCGTGGCGCTTGGACTCGACCGGAGCCATGCCATGGTGGTGGTGGCCGATGAGGGCATCGGGATCCCGGCCGACCTGAAGGACAACGTGTTCCTGGAGTTTGTCCGGGCCCCCAACGCCAAGCACGCCGAGGCCGAGGGAACCGGACTCGGCCTGTCCATCGTTCGAGAAGCCGCCCAGATGCACGGGGGCAAGGTTTCGCTAGAGAGCGCCGAAGGAGTCGGGACGACGGTGACGGTGGTGCTCCCTCTCCACCATGTGCCACCGGAGATCATCGAGGGCTGATCCCACCCGCAGCTTCGTGCGCCTGTGATTCGTTCCATCCTGGGTCGCTTCGAAGTTCGGCGGCACCGAGCTTCAATCTCAAGACTGAGCACAAGTACACATACTGGTGTCACCTCGGGGTAACGTTCCGGAGGGCTGCTGCCGGCCGGTGACCCGCCGGGTGCGGTGGTGTGGATCTGCAGTTCGGATCGATTCGTCACGAAGCCTCTTGAGCGCGAGTCACTTGTTCTTCGCCCGGATCGGGCCTTCTGCTCGGGCAGTCGGATCAATACTGAGTATTTCGCTCGGGAATAACAATTGCTGGAACTGCGGGAGATCCGGCCTCCAAGGCTGTGTGGGTGTGGGGGCAGCCCGGTGATCGTGTTCGATGAATGCTGATATAGATTTTCGCCGAACTGCAGCTGACGTTGTCAGCAAGATCGTCTCGTTGAAACGTCCTTCGCATGATAGAACGATATACTATAGTATGATCATGAGGTGATAATGATGACTACTCTCGCGTACGTGGTCGCCTATCTCGGCCTGGTCTTTTTTCTCATCGCCTGTGTCGCCCGGTTCATGATGTGGTCGAGAATGCCCATGCACATGCGATGGGAACTCTATCCCGTCGCACACGAGGGTGGCGGCAAGGCCGCCTATGGCGGTTCCTATCTCGAAGACACCGAGTGGTGGAAGAAGAAACGAGAGGTTTCGCTTATCGGCGAGCTCAAAGTCATGGTTCCGGAGATCCTCTTTCTGGTGGCTCTGAGAGAGCACAACAAGAAGCTTTGGACCCGGTCCTTCCCATTCCATTTCGGGCTCTACCTTGTTGGTGGGGTGACTGCGCTCATGCTGGTCGGTGGGCTCATCGTCGGTTACCTTCCCGAGAGCATCGCGGGGCCGGTCGGCAAGATCATCAGTTCGGTTGTACCGTTCCTGGGCGGGGCCGGGCTGGTGCTCGGGATCATCGGCGCCGTTGGGCTCTTCATGCGCCGCCGCGGCCGCGAGCTCCGCGACTACACGGCGCCGGCAGATCTCTTCAACCTGATCTTTTTCATTGCGGCCTTCGGAGTGGCCCTGGTGACCTTTGTCGGATTCGACCGTGATTTCTCCATGGTCGAGACCTTCATCGTGAACCTCGTGACGTTCAACCTCGCACCCATCGGTGATGGGACCGCCGGCATCTTGCTGATTCTGTCGGTGGTGCTGCTGGCCCTGCTCGTCGCCTACATCCCGACCACCCACATGTCGCACTTCATCGGCAAGTACTTCGCCTATCACTCCATCCGCTGGTCGGATGAGCCGAACCTGGCGGGCGGAAAGCAGGAGGCGGAGATCCAGGAACTCCTCTCCAGGCCCGTGACGTGGTCGGCACCGCACATCAACGCCGACGGTAAGAAGAGCTGGCTCGATGTGACCTTGGAGGACCAGAGCAAATGAAACAGCCCAACAGCGTCAAGGATATGGGGAAGAACCCCGGCGAGCCGCTCGCGCAGATCAACCAGTTCGAGCAGATTCCGCTGCCGCCGCCGTTCGACAAGATCGATGAAGAGCCCGAGTTCGCCCAGCTTTCCGATGCTGCGCGCGAAAAGTACGTCGTGCTCGACGACACCATCGCGGTGAACATCGAGAAACCGACCACCAAGGAAGAGGAAGACAAACTGGTCAACGGCTTCCTCAGCGGTCTCGAGAAGCTCATGAGCGTCGATGACAACTGGACCTTCCTCCAGCCCTTCGAGATGTCCATGGAGCACTGCGCCAAATGCCACACCTGCTCCGACGCCTGCCCGATCTACGAAGAGAGCGGCGAGAACGAGCTCTACCGGCCCGTCTACCGTTCCGAGATCCTGCGCCGGATCTACTTCAAATACATCAAGAAGGCCTCGCCCGCGCTGCACGGGGACATCGACCTCAACTGGGAGACCGTGGCCCGTCTCATCGAGCTCAGCTACCGGTGCAACCTCTGCCGTCGCTGCGCCCAGACCTGCCCCATCGGCGCCGACAACGCGCTGCTTTCCCGCGAGATCCGCAAGATCGCGAGCATGGAGATGGGGATCGTCCCCAAAGAGCTTCATGACGACGGTTCGGTGCTCCAACTTCAGGTCGGGTCATCCACCGGGATGACACCCATGATCCTCAAGGACAACATCGAGTTCATCGACGAGGACACCGCCGAGCGGACCGGTTTTCCGGTTGAAACACCGTTCGACAAGGTCGGCGCAGACATCTTGCTCATCCACAACGCCGGGGAGATCATGGCCTGGCCCGAGAATCCCGGCGCCTTCGCCACGGTCTTCGAAGCAGCCGGCCTCAGCTGGACGCTTTCATCGGACGCGATCGGATACGACGGCATCAACTACGGCGTCTGGTATGACGATGTCCAGTTCGCCCGGGTCGCGGTTCGGCACGCCGCCATTGCCAAGAAGCTCGGTGTCAAGAAGATCGTCCTCGGCGAGTGCGGCCACGCCCACAAGGCGCTCACGGTCATCGCCGACAAGGTCCTCACCGGCGACCTCAACATCCCGCGCGAGAGCTCCATGGTGACCCTGCGCGACGTGATCCGCTCCGGGGTGCTCAAGCTCGACAAGAGCCGCAACGACTTCCCGGTCACCCTGCACGACCCCTGCAACCTGGTGCGCCTCATGGGCATTGTCGCGCCCCAGCGGGAAATCATCGATGCGGTGGTGCCCGAGGGTCGGTTCCGCGAGATGGCGCCGCACGGGGTCGAGAACTACTGCTGCGGCGGTGGGTCCGGTTTTGCCATCATGTCGGGCCACAACTTCCAGGACTGGCGCCATCGGATGACCGGACGACGGAAGTTCCGTCAGATCCTCGACGCCTTCCAGGATGAGTCCATGGATCCGTCGCACATGAAGTATCTGTGTGCGCCGTGCTCCAACTGCAAGGGTCAGATCCGGGACATCATCGCCTACTACGACGCCTTCGAAAAGGCCGGGATCTACTACGGCGGTCTGGTCGAGCTCATCGTCAATGCGATGGTCGACGTCCAACCGGGCTTCATCGATTGGGAATGGCACTAAGCTGCAGGCTTCGACAGGACGAGATCACACGACCCGCCGAGAGGCGGGTCGTTCTTTTCGTGCGTGAGGTCTGCAGCCTGCCATCCTCTCCTTCTCCCCTTCCCTCTCCCTCTCCCTTGCGATGGTCTCCGTCGGGGAGAGGGAAGGGGAGCGGGAGCGAATCAGCTGATACCGTATTTTTTCATCTTACGCCACAGGGTGTTGCGCGAGATCCCGAGGCTCCGGGCGGTCTCGGTGCGGTTGTTCCGATGTCGTTTCAGGGCATCGCGGATGGTCGCCGCCTCGGCCGCGTTGAGCGGATTGTCCTCATGATTTCGTGGCGTCGCCAGAGGAATCGCGGCCTCGCCCCGGATGTGGGGAGGCAGGTCTTCGCGGCGAATGGTGTTGCCGGCGCACACGACAAAGGCGTGTTCGACGGCGTTCTCGAGCTCGCGTACGTTGCCCGGGAAGGAGTGACCTGCCAGGGTCATCATGGCGCGCTCTGAGATGCCTTCGATCCGGCGTCCCTGGAGGGTGTTGAAACGCTCGATGAAGTGATGCACCAGGAGCGGGATGTCCTCCCAACGCGAGCGCAGCGGCGGGAGCACGATGCGGACCACGTTGAGTCGGAAAAAGAGGTCCTGGCGGAACCGGCCGTTCATGGCCTCGTGGGAGAGGTCACGGTTGGTGGCAGCGAGAATCCTGACGTCGGCCTTGACGGGTTCCGACGAGCCGAGGGGCACGTACTCCCGTTCCTGGAGCACGCGCAGGAGCTTGACCTGGACCGCGGCTGAGATGTCGCCGATCTCGTCGAGAAGAAGGGTCCCCCCTTGAGCCGCGGCAAAACGACCTGGTTTGTCCCTTTTCGCATCTGTGAAGGCGCCGCGGACGTGACCGAATAGCTCGGATTCGATGAGGGTTTCCGGAAGCGCGCCGCAGTTGACGCCGATGAAAGGGCCTTCCCGCCGTGGCCCCATATTGTGAATCGCCCGCGCCACCAGCTCCTTGCCGGTGCCGGGCTCGCCTTCGATGAGCACGGTGCTGTCGCTGCGGGCGACCAGCGGCAGAAGCTCGCGAACTCCTTTCATGGCGGCACTCTTGGAGATGATGTCGCCGATGTGGTAGGTCCCCTCCAGCTCCCGCCTGAGAATGTTGACCTCGGTGAGGTCGCGAAACATCTCGATCCCGCCGACGATCTCGCCGCTGTCGTCCTTCAGGCTTGCGGTGCTCACCGCGACCGGAATCTCGGTGCCGTCCCGCTTGAGGATGTGAACTTCGCAGTCGCGGTGTGGCTCGCCGTGCTCGATGCTGTTGAAGAGGAAGCAGCGGCCGGTGCAATGGTTGGAGTTGAAGATCGCGGTGCACGGTCGCCCGAGAGCTTCCCCCTGGGACCAGCCAGTGATCTCCTCGGCCGCGCGGTTGAAGGAGGTGATCCGCCGTTCGGCATCGACGGTGAAGATCCCGTGCGGGATGTTGTCGAAGATCAGGCCGCCGTAACGGGGGTCCATCTCGTTTTTCATGTCTCTAATTATGGAGCGAGTGTTCCAGATTTTCAATAGCGACGCGACACATGTTCCATAAAAGAGACGTTCGTAGATACGGTTCCCACCACTGATGTGGGCTCGATCGTGTTGTCCTACAAGGACTTATGCCGAATTTCGAGATTCTGGTACAGGCCTTGCTCTATTGAGGGTGGGACGACGAAAGACGCCGACTGAAGGGATTCCCATGGCGATTGAATGCTCGTACTATCTCGAACCCGTCGATACCATCGACCTGCCGCAACGGTTCCTGGAGGCGTTTGCGGCGATCCTCTCCCACTCCAACTACGCGATGGTGCTCGACACCGCGTGCCGGGTGAGCACGAGGTGTGGTCGATGCAGCACGAGCTGTCCCGTTTTCGAAACATCGGGGGAGGACCGCGATGTTCCGTGCCACAGGACCGAGCTCCTGCTCAAGGTTTATCGGCGCTACTTCACCCCGTTCGGCAACCTGGCGGCGCGCTTCGGAAAGACCTTCGAGATCGATGAAGCCTACATCAACACCATGGCGGAGGAGTTCTATCGCTGCACCGCCTGTCGACGGTGCACCCTCGAGTGCCCCATGGGTATCGAGCACGGACTCATCACCCACCTTGCTCGTTGGGCCCTGGCCGAGGTCGGCATCATTCCCAAAGCGCTGGTGGTCGCCACTCGCGAGCAGCTCGAGGGCAATACCCGCAACACCTCGGCGATCCCCAAGGCGGCCCTGCTCGACACCTGTGAGTTCCTCGAGGAGGACTGCGCCGATGAGGTCGGGCTCAAGATCGAGTTTCCCGTCGATCGTGAGGGAACCGAGTACGTGTTTTTTCCGGCGGTGAGCGACTACCTCCTCGAGCCGGACACCCTCATCGGCAACGCTGCAGTCATGAGTGCCACGGGTGGATCCTGGACGATCGGGACCTCGGCTTATGACGGCATCAACTACGGACTCTTCTACTCCGACCGGATGCTCGATCGGATCGTCTCCATGGAGGCCGACGAGGTCCGTCGGCTGGGCGCGAAGAAGATCCTCATCGGGGAGTGCGGCCACGCCTCGAGATCAGCCAAGTTCTTTGTCCGGACCTTCTGCGGCGCCGACGAGGCTCCCGAAGTGGTGAACTTCATGGAGTACACCCACAAGGCGTGGAAGGAAGGACGGCTCGAGCTGCGGCCGGATGTGATCACCGAGCGGACGACCTACCACGATCCCTGCAACATCGCCCGCTCCGGTTGGATCATCGACCAGCCGCGCGAGATCCTTCGACACATCTGCACCGACTATGTAGACATGACCCCCAAGGGTCGGGAGAACTACTGCTGCGGCGGTGGTGGCGGCACGGTCTCTATCGACGAGATTCGTGAATTCAGGACCCTGGTGGGTGGCGCCAAGAAGGCCGAGCAGATTCGCCGCACCGGCGCCGAAATCGTGGTGGCGCCGTGCGCCAACTGCAAGAAACAGCTGCGCGAGGTCTGCGAGGACAACGGTCTCGAGACCGTTCGGATCGTCGGTCTCCACGACCTTTTGATCAAGGCAATCGTCGCGCCGCCCGAGATGCTGATCGAGATCGACGTTGCGGCCGCCGATGCCGCGTCAGGGGTGTGAGGTTCTCATGGACGGTTTGATAGAGTTTGCTCGCGGCCCGATATTTCGAATCTCCATCACGGTGTGCGTGCTGGGGCTCGGTTACAGAATCTTGACTTTGGCGGGTCAGATTGCTGCCGCCTGGTACCGTGCCGGTGATCGCCGGCTGCCGCTCGGTGACATCGCCGCCACCACCGCCTCTTGGCTCGTGCCTCGTCGGTTGTGGAGCAAACGCCCGTTTTACAGCTCCGCGTCGGTGCTCTTTCATTTGGGGATTGTCGTGGTGCCGTTGTTTCTGGCCGGCCATGTCGCTCTGCTGGCCGGGTTTCTGCCTCGCTGGTGGCCGGTCCTCCCCGAGGTGGTAGCGGACAACGTGACCGCGATCTCTCTGGTGGCTCTTCTCGGTCTGATCGTAGGTCGTGTCGGGCTGGCATCCTCGCGCGCCCTCACCCGGGTGGGCGACGTCGTCGTCCTCGTTCTTCTCTTTTGCCTGCTCCTCTTCGGCTGGTGGGCGGCCAATCCGGCTTTGAGCCCGTTCGCGGCCCGGACCATGCTTTTCCTCCATGTCCTCCTCGGGGATCTGGTGCTGGTCCTCATTCCGACCACCAAGATCGCGCACTGCGCGCTTGTCCCGTTCACGCGCCTGGTCTTCCAACTCGGCTGGCACTTTCCCGCCGAAACCGGCCGCCATGTCGCACAGGCCTTGAACAAGGAGGGAGAGCCCGTATGACAACCATGGCGATACTCACCGACGTGACGCGATGCATCGGCTGCGAGGAATGTGTGGCAGCGTGCCGGCAGACCAATGACACCGGTTCGGACGCGCCCTACCGCTGGCAAGGAGGGGTGAACGACCTGTCATCCACACGATGGACGACCCTGGTCGAAATTGAAAACCGGTTTGTTCGTCAGCACTGCCGCCACTGCCTTGACCCGGCGTGCGCCGCCGCATGCCCCGTGGGGGCCCTCAAGAAGACCGAGCAGGGGCCGGTCGCCTACGACCCGGTGATCTGCATGGGGTGCCGCTACTGTATGGTGGCCTGCCCGTTCCAGATGACGAGATACGAGTGGGAGTCGGCAACACCCAGGGTGCGCAAGTGCATCCTCTGTTACGACAAGATCGTCTCGGGCGAGCTCTCACAACCGGCCTGCACCGCGGCCTGTCCCACCGAGGCGACCATCTTCGGGGAACGAGATGCGCTCCTGACCGAAGCACGTTCAAGGATCGCCGCGGCGCCGGATCGGTATCTCGACCATATATGGGGCGAGCACGAGGTGGGAGGCACCTCGGTGCTGACCATTTCCGATGTCAATCTCGCCGAGGCGGGGTGGGCTGAGAGCCTCGGCACGAGATCTCGACCGGTGTTGGCTCGAAAGGTCCTCCACACCGTGCCCTACACCTTCTTTGGGGTCGCCGGTCTGATGTACGGCGTTCATTGGACCCTCGACCGACGTCGCAAGGTTGCGGCCGCCGAGGGCCCGATCCTCACCACGGATGCCGAGGGCGTTGACGAACGACGGACCGAGGAGGAATCGTGAACGAAGCCAACAACATCCGTCTCATCGTCACCAAGGCAATCCTCTGGCTTTTGGTCGGTATTGCATGCGCCGTGGCGCTGGCGCGATACGTACGCGGGCTCGGCGCCACCACGGCGCTCACCGACGGCACCCCATGGGGACTGTGGATCGGTTTCGATGTGTTGTCGGGAGTGGCGTTGGCCGCCGGCGGCTTTGTCATTGCAGCGACGGTCTATATCTTCCACCTCGATCGTTACCACGGTCTGGTCCGGCCGGCGGTGCTGACCGCCTTTCTCGGCTATCTGGCGGTCGCCCTCGGGCTGTTGGTGGATCTCGGTCGGCCGTGGAATATCTGGCGCATGATCGTCTTCTGGCAGACCGACTCTCCGCTCTTCGAGGTCGGCTGGTGCGTCATGCTCTATCTCACGGTACTCGCCCTCGAGTTTGTCCCGGTGCTCTTCGAAGGTCTGAAGTGGGAACGCGCTCTGCGGGTCATGCGACGGGCCAGCCTCCTATTGGTGATTGCCGGTATCGGCCTTTCCACCCTCCACCAGAGCTCGCTCGGCACCCTGTTCCTTTTGGCCCAGGACCGGCTCCATCCGCTCTGGTACACACCCATCCTGCCGTTGCTCTTCTTTATTTCCGCCATCGGTCTCGGGCTGATGATGGTGGCGGTGGAGTCGAGCACCACCGCGTGGCTCTACCACCGCGAGGGGGAATGGCCCGTGCTCAGGGGATTGGCCCGGGCGGCGTCGGTGGTGCTGCTGCTCTACCTCGCGGTGCGTTTGACCGATCTCGGTCTTCGCCACCAGCTGCACCTCCTGGTGCAACCATCGTGGTACTCGGTGCTCTTTGTCGTCGAGCTCGCCATGTCGGTGGTGATACCACTCGTACTCTTCAACCTTCCGTCTCTGGCTGGGAAGCATTGGCCGATCGTGGTCGGTGCGTTCACCGGCGTGGGTGGTTTCGTTCTTCATCGAGCAGATGTCGGTGGAATCGTCCACATGGCAGTCACCGGCGAGACCTACCTCCCCGCCCTGACCGAGGTCCTCGTCAGCGTCGGATTGGTCTCGGGAATGGCCCTCATCTTCCTCTTCTTTGTCGAGCGTTTTCCGGTCTGGGAGGAAGCGCCGGCGAATCCCGATCACTTCACCCCGCCCATTTCCGACCCTTTGACCCATAACTACTTTGGGGGCGAGTGGTTTGGCCGCGCTCATCTGGCGGCTGCGGGTTGGGTGATCGGAGTCGTCGTCGGGCTTGTCGTGCTTGAGGTCACGACCGCCGGCGGCAAGTACCCCCCGCCGACCTCGGCCCGCTCGGCCCGCGCGGTCGGTGCGGTGCGGCTCGCGGTGGACGAGACCACGGCCGCGAATCTGGTCTTTCTCGGCAACGAATCCACGGCAGCCGAACTCCCGCTGGGCTTCACGACCGCTCTGCTCATCGACGGAGATCGCGCCGGGCGGGCGGTACTCTTCGATCACACGGCCCACCGAGACCGGCTCGGCGGCGAGGCTTCGTGCAGCCGATGTCATCACCGCAATCTGCGATTTGAACGTGGCACGCCGTGCGCCGACTGCCACGCGGATATGTACCGTTGTACCGACACCTTCATGCACGATGATCACATCGCCGCGCTGGGCGAAAACACCTCCTGTGATCGGTGCCACGCGGCGTCTCAGACCGTCAAGACCCGCGCCTCGGCAACACCCTGCATCGAGTGTCACCGGGCGGAGATCGTCGAGTCCTTTGCCGGGGAGCGGCGGCAGTGCTCATCCTATGGTGCCGTCGGTGATCTGAGCTGTGCGGGTTGTCACGGTGAGATGGCTGCGAGCGATGAGGACGGGGATTCGGTCCAACGTGCAGTCGCCGGCATCGCTCCCGGATATCGAGTCGCCATGCATCAGCTCTGTGTCGAGTGCCACTGTGTCCACGAAACCAAAACGGCGGTCGAGGAGCCGGTCATGACCCGGTGTGGCTTCTGCCACCGCGGCGTCGAGGCCGAGATCCAGCCCGATCAAGCGATTGGTGGGCGACCCGCCGTCGTCGCCGAGGTGTTCGGCCAATGAGAATCGACGCTTCTGCCCAGCGACCACGTCCAGCCGCACCGTGCGGTGATCGCGGGGGTCGTGTTTCGCGGTCATGCGGGAGCCGGGAGGTGTCGTGATGGATGCGGCCACTTGGCGGGAAGAGATGCGTGGCCGGCTCATCGATGAGATTCCATCGGGAGTGATGGTCATCGATGGGTCGTTGAACGTGGTCGATCACAATCGTTCCTTCAGAAACTGTTTCGGGGAGGCGCGCGGCCAGACCTGCTACTCCATGACCAAGAACCGGGACGAGCCGTGCGACGACTGCCACGCCCTCGCGGTCTTCCGCGATGGACGGCCACGGACCATCGAACAGACGGGAGTCGATGTCCAGGGTCGCGAGGTGCACTACCTGGTCAATCTCACCCCGATCCCGGACGGAGCTGACGAGCCGGAGTTCGTGGCCGCCATCACCACCGATCTGACCGCCGCCAAACAGCTCCAAAGCGAGTACCAGGCTCTGTTCGAGAAGGTTCCCTGCTTTGTCGCCCTGATCAATCGGGACCACCGGGTGGTCAAGGGCAACGAGCTCTTTCGGCGGACCTTTGGCGAGCCCACCGGGGATCAGTGCTATCGGCTCTTCAAGCGACGCGCCAAGCCGTGCCGTGATTGCCCGGTGGACCGCACCTTCGAGGATGGTGAGAGCCACATGTCGCAGCACATGGGGATGAACCGGGAAGGAAAACCGGTACCATATCTGGTCTTCACCACGCCCCTTTCCCGCGGTGGCGAAGAGGTGTCACACGTCATGGAGATGGCCCTCGACCTCACTGAGCACCGGGATCTCGAACAGCGGCTGTCCCAGGCCAACGTCCTCCGTCATGCACTGGTGGAGAACTCCCTCGACTCCATCGTGGTCTTCGACGACCGGCAACGAATCCAGCTCGTCAACCAAGCTGCGGAGGCCCTGCTCGGCCGCACCAGGGATCAGCTGGTCGGGCGCCGGATTCCCCGCAAGGTGGTGCCGAAGCAGCTCCACGATGTGTTGTCGGGCAAGAAGCCGCAGGCGGTTCTGATCGAGACGGCCGTCACCAACGAAGCGGGGGATCGGATTCCAGTGAGGCTCGCCGGTTTCGCCCTGAGGCCTGGCGGCCGATTCGCCGGGGCGGCCTTGATCGCTCAGGACCTGAGGGAGATCAAGCAGCTCGAACACGAAAAGCTCGAGGCGGAACGGCTGGCGGCGGTGGGCCAGACCGTGGCCGGTCTGGCGCACGGCATCAAGAATATTCTGACCGGGCTCGAGGGTGGAATGTACGTCACCTCCTCCGGGCTCAAGAAGGGTGACCAGGCCAGAGTCCGACAGGGATGGGAGATGCTCGAACGCAACATGGGACGGATCTCCGACCTGACTCGGAACCTCCTGGCCTTCTCCCGCGGCGAGGTCATCGACTGCCGGGAGATCCGGCCCTCCG